>Ga0224510_10000211_pt1 | contig 49517 bp, 61 predicted proteins | sample SF_May12_sed_USG_FD_170161 | JGI IMG/M metagenome (GOLD analysis project Ga0224510, IMG submission 170161) | Sediment microbial communities from San Francisco Bay, California, United States - SF_May12_sed_USGS_4_1 | ecosystem: Environmental > Aquatic > Marine > Sediment | place: USA: California... | reverse complement strand
TTCTTGGCGGAAATGTAAACTTAAACGATTGGAAGAGATCAATTCGGTTTTAACCGCCAGCAAATCATCGTATTTTGCCGTACGTTTAAATTCTAGCGACGCATGACGCACTGCAAACAACAGGGAATGTTGCGCCACCCACTTTGCCTGCCAAATACCCCGCTGGCGCAAAGCCTCTGTACGCGCCCGCTCCATGTACGCCAAATAGTTGGAATGATACACCACTCCGCCGCAATCAGTATCTTCGTAATAAACACGAACGGGCCAGTAAAATGCTTTTGTCTCACTCACACGACATTCCCGTTAATCATCCATCGACTCGATCACTGAACCACGATCCCCGGGGGCGGGCAAACCAAAATGCGCGTAGGCATGCGCCGTTGCCACCCGACCACGTGGCGTACGCATTAAAAATCCCTGCTGGATCAGATACGGTTCCAATACATCTTCAATAGTGTCGCGTTCTTCACCAATCGCCGCCGCCAGGTTATCCAAGCCCACCGGACCACCGGAAAACTTGTCAATCATGGCACGCAGCAGCCGCCGATCGTTTTGATCGAATCCGAGCGGGTCAACATCAAGCATACTTAATGCCGCATCGGCCACTTCGGCAGAAATATGTCCATCGGCACGCACCTGGGCAAAGTCCCGCACCCGACGCAGCAGCCGGTTGGCGATGCGCGGCGTACCCCGCGAACGGCGCGCAATTTCACCCGCCCCCGTGGCATCCATCCCCACGCCCAAAATTTGCGCAGAACGCGTCACTATGCGCTGCAAATCCTGGTTATTGTAGAACTCGAGGCGCTGCACAATGCCAAACCGATCGCGCAACGGCGAGGTCAGCAAGCCAGCTCGGGTCGTCGCGCCAATCAGGGTAAACGGTGGCAAATCCAGCTTGATGGAACGCGCCGCCGGTCCTTCGCCGATCATAATGTCGATCTGGTAATCTTCCATCGCGGGATAAAGTACTTCCTCCACTGCCGGGCTCAGTCGATGGATTTCGTCGATAAAAAGCACGTCGTGCGGCTCAAGATTGGTCAGCATCGCCGCCAAATCGCCGGCTTTTTCCAGCACAGGCCCCGAGGTTTGGCGAATATTGACACCCATTTCGGCAGCAATAATGTTCGCCAGAGTGGTTTTCCCCAGGCCTGGCGGACCATAAATCAGCACGTGATCCAGCGCATCGCGCCGGGCCCGCGCCGCACCAATGAAAATATCCAATTGCTCACGCACCGGCTGCTGACCAACATAGTCAGCCAGACTTTTTGGCCGGATGGCCCGATCCAGGGCTTCATCACGGCCGTCTGCCACGGCAGCCACGGCAGCCACCAAACGATCTTGCTCTATCATGCTTTGGCCTTGGCGACACTTTGCAGCGCCGCACGAATAATTTCTTCACTTCCCATACCATCAACCGCCACTGCCTTGACCATGCGGGCGGCATCCTGTGGTTTGTAACCCAAGGCGATCAATGCGCTTTGGGCATCCCCTACCTCACTGCTAACGGGCACCGCTCCCAGTGTCGGCAACAATGTTCCCGCACCGTCACCAACCGCCATGTCCTTGAGCCGATCGCGCAGTTCAACAATTAACCGTTCAGCGGTTTTTTTGCCAATGCCTGGCAAACTGACCAAGCGGTTGACGTCATTATCGTGCAGCACCTGCACCAGCTCTTCGGTGGAGATTCCTGACAAAATGGTCAGCGCCAATTTGGGACCTACGCCATTGGCTTTGATCAAATGACGGAACATGGTGCGTTCTTCACGCCGCGCAAAGCCGTACAGCAAATGCGCATCATCGCGCACCACCATGTGAGTAAACAACATCACTTTTTCGCCCAGCGAGGGCAAGACATAGAACGTACTCATCGGCGCATCGACTTCGTAGCCGACCCCGCCGACGTCCACCAACAAATGCGGCGGCTGTTTTTCCAGCAACACGCCCTGCAAACGACCGATCATGCCAATACTCCACGCACAGTACTCGACGCATATTTCACACTGTGGCCATGGCAAACTGCGATCGCCAACGCATCTGCCGCATCCTGTTGCGGCAAACCCGACAACTGCAACAACGCCGCAACCATGTGCTGCACCTGATCCTTCGCCGCCCGCCCGGTCCCGACCACCGCCTGCTTAACGCGCGTTGGCGCATACTCACTCACAGGCAACCCCAAGGTTACTCCGGCACAAATCGCCGCACCGCGCGCCTGCCCCAACTTCAACGCCGAGGCCACATTATTCTTCACAAACACCTGCTCTATCGCCATCACGTCGGGCTGATACTGACGAATCACGCAGCCCAACTCTTCAAAAATCACTTTCAGGCGCAACGGAAACTCTTTTTCCTGGGTGCGAATACAACCACTGGCCACATACCGCAGCCGCCCCTGGTTCAGCTCAACCACCCCAAAACCGGTAATTCGCGAGCCGGGATCAATCCCGAGAATACGCATCAATAGCCCGCTCCAACTAGACAAACCCGGTTGCTCAATTCGAGCAACGCACATACGGCGCTTTTCCGAAAAATGCTTGGCATCGCCTGTTTTTTAGGCATTTTTCCGCACAAAACGGCAAACTGCCGTGCGACACAACAGTTTACCACCCCCTCAGCGCAAGTTTAAGACTCCCTATAAAAAGCCCCTGTCCGCAAGAAGCTTTCAACCTGCGCAAATACCGAGGGCGACAGCAGTAATCCCGAATGCGACACCGCCAACACCTGATGATCCGCCATGCCGCTCATCCTTGTTTCTTCCACCAACACCGCGCTATCCCCCGCAGGCAAACGCGAACCCAGCAACCGCCCCAACCCAAGCGCATGATTGCCAGCAATTCCTCCCCATTGCCACCCCGGTGGCACTTGTCGCTGCGACTGGAACAATAACGTTTGCGCCCGCCCCAGCAGCCACCGCCCCCAGCGATGGCGAACCAACTGGGCCGCCACTGCGCAATCCTGATGTGGCGAACCTAAAGTCACCACCCGCCCCAATGGCCGTACATGATACTGATCAATCCAACACCAAATTAATTTGCCACCGAGACTGTGACCGACGAAATGCAGTTGCGAATGATGAGGTAACGCTTGAACGAAATGCTGAAATTCAGCGACACAACGGGAAAGGCCGCGAAATACCGGCCAATAGGAAAAGTAGTAGACACAAAAACCTTGAGCACGCAGACGTCGCCCAAGCAAAAAAACAAACCAGGAATTCATCCAGATGCCGTGCACCAGCACCACAGCGGGTCGAGAATTTGCGCTATCCATCGCTCATGACACCCCAGAAACAACAATGCCGACAGTAGAAAACCACTGCCGGCATAATGACACGCCTAGGTGACATGCCCTCCCCCCACTTTTTCACTCCTGCGTCTTGGTGCGCAGGTCGATAATCACGAACAGCACAAATTTTTCTTATTTTTCGTATTGTGTGCTCAGCGAATACAGGGCTAAGACTAAAGTTCTAGGCTTAAAGCAAACTTAATGAATCTTAAAATTCCACCTGCAAACCAACACGAGCGCCTTTTTCAATACTGAAGCTGCCGCGACCATCGCTCAACGTCACGTGAAATTGATGTGCTTCAACATAGACTGCCGCCTCTGGGAACAGCGCAAACTGCAAACGCAACGCGCCTTCACGAAAACGCTCTGCATCCATAAACGATACAATCGGTGGTGCATAATAAAAGGTTCCGCCCACACTGATGCGATCTGCACCCGGCAAGGAATACATCATCTGCATCCCCAAACCCAGCGCCAACAAATCGACATCGCGTGATGATGCGGGCATGGTCGTGGCAAATACTTTACCACCTACGCCAATTTTCAAACCGCGAGCGCGACTACCAGCCTCATCTACCACATGCAAACCCAGCTCGGCAACGTAGTCATCTTTTTCATTAAACAACAGACCCATCACCATTTCGCTGCGACCGTAGCTCGCGCCACCCACCAGCAAGCCATACTTCAACTGCGCGCTGGTTTCACTCAAACTAGCCGACGCCGTTTGCGCCTGAGCATTCCACGTCACCAATGATGCCAGCAACACAAATATGAATCGGAACACGCTCTTTCTCCTCAATTTTCTGAATCTGCAATACGCGTAAGACTTGCAATCATTCGACTGCCGCTTTAGTCGGGGCCTCATTGTAGCAGAGCAGCGCATGCATCAAACACCCCATTCCGCCCCCACCAACCCAAGCACGTCGCTGCGCACAATTCTATAGTCTTACAATCTCAATGTCCGGCAAATTATCCAAGACTTCACTGTAGGTTTGGCATCGCTCCAGGACATCGACGACAACAGGAAGTGGCGAATGCCATATTTCCTTAAAATCCGACTCATTTTCGCCCAACACCGGAAATGCCAACTTTTCGCGGGGAGGCGAAAACTGCGCATCTACGCCCGGCTTATTCCCTCGCGCATCCACTCGATACCAGCCAAATTGACGCAGATAAATTGCATTCAAACCATGCAGGCAATACGGCGCACCATTCTCATGAAGACTCAGTCGCTGATAACAAAGCCCTGCAGGAATATTGTTGGCTCTCAGCAATGCCGCCAACAAGTGACTTTTCGCGTAGCAAAATCCCGTGCCCTGCTCCAACACGTCGGAGGCAATACAGGTAACTGGATTTAGCTGATAATCCGAACTGTGCTTTATGTTGTCGCGAACCCACTCAAAACAGGTTCTGGCTATTTCCAGTTCATCACTTTTCCCCTGAACCAGCTTCTGCGCCAGAGAAAAAACATGAGGAGACTTCCAATCGATATATTTCGAGGATTGTAGATATTTTTCCATTTATGCTGCGAAGCATCCTTCAAGCATCGGCCAACACGCTGATGACAAGCCCAAAATGCAAAAAACCCGCATAGGCGGGTTTTTTTACAAATACGTTACCGGCAAAAGAAGCTTATTTAATTTTAGCTTCTTTATAAACCACGTGCTTACGCACAACCGGGTCGTATTTTTTGATTTCCATTTTTTCAGGCATAGTACGCTTGTTCTTGGTCGTTGTGTAAAAATGACCGGTACCAGCGGAAGAAACCAAACGAATTTTATCACGCATGGTGCAACTCCTTAGATCTGCTCGCCACGGGCACGCATATCAACCAGAACCTGATCGATGCCCTTCTTGTCGATGATGCGCATACCCTTAGTAGAAGTACGCAGTTTCACCCAACGATTCTCACTCTCAACCCAAAAACGGTGAGTCTGGAGATTCGGCAGAAAGCGACGCTTGGTCTTGTTGTTCGCGTGCGAAACGTTGTTCCCAGTAATTGGGCGTTTACCTGTAACCTGACAAACTCTTGACATTGTAATCTTCTCCAAAAAACCTTGGCGCAATTCACTCTTTGCGAAGGGCCGCACTTTATACCAAACCCATGCCGGTTTGTACAGCCTTTCCGCAATTCCCCTAGCTAGAATTTCAGATGAACGCCCAGTGTAGCTATGAAACTGTCGGCATCTAACCGACTTATCTCCGCCTCGACGATCAGGCGCCGAAACTGGCCGCCGTGGTACACCGTGCCCGCTCCCACCCCGGGAATAAAGCTAAACTTCGTGCCACTGTAGTCGTTCAGGCTCGCCGAAAAGCGCTTATCCAGCATCGCCCCGCCAAGCTTGCCCTTGAGGTAGGCGGCCTGGGACAACACCACTCGTTTGGTTATAAACCCCGACACACCGGACACGCTCATGGTGCCATCGCCCTTGGAGGCGACGCTACTGCCTATACCGCTAAACGCGTCCAGCTCGAACGACGTATCCCGTGACACATTATGCCCATAGGTCAGCGATATTATCTTCAGCGGCTCCATCTGCGGCTTATTTTCCGCCAATATTCCGGCTCGCGCAAACCAGAATTCGTCTGACTCAGCCGCCCACACCGGCATTGCCAGCACTCCCAGCAGCACCGTGGAGATCAATTGTTTTACCAATGGCACCTAGAAACCTCAAATTATCTCTTTGTAAACGCGCAGTTATTGTAACTCACCCGCCTCGGCAAAAGAATATCCCGCGCCTTCTCCGACCACCACATGATCCAGCACCCGGATGTCCACCAGCGCCAGCGCCTGAACCAATCGCCGGGTAATGGCGCGATCCGCCTGGGACGGTTCACATACACCCGACGGGTGGTTGTGCGCCAAGATGACCGCCGCGGCATTCAAGGCCAGTGCGCGCTTCACCACCTCGCGGGGATGCACGCTGGCGCCGTCGATGGTGCCACGAAACATCTCCTCAAAGCGAATCATCCGGTGGCGATTATCCAGAAACAGCACCGCGAACACCTCGTGTTCGTAGTCGCGCAAGCGGTTTTTGAGATAGCGCTGCGTCACCGCCGGACTGCTCATCACGTCTTCGCGCAGCATTTCGGCTTCCAGATGGCGCCGTCCCATCTCCAGCACCGCCTGCAACTGTACGTACTTGGCCTCGCCCAGCCCCAGACCGCGACAAAACTGCGCCTGCTCGGCTCGCAACAACGCCCGCAGACTGCCAAACTCATGTAACAGCTCCCGCGCCAGATCCAGCGCCGTCTTGCCCTTCACTCCGGTGCGTAAAAAAATCGCCAGCAGCTCGGCATCCGACAGGGCGCTCGCCCCCTTATGTAACAGTTTTTCTCTCGGCCGTTCCATGACCGGCCAATCCGTAATGGCCATAACCCCTTCCTTTTCGTGCAGAATCCATTCACAAAAGGTAAACTCTAGCGCCTATGAGCCAACTTGCCCAGAAACAAATCCTGCTCGGCGTCAGTGGCGGCATTGCCGCCTACAAATCCGCCGACCTTGTCCGCCGCCTGCAAGACCAGGGGGCGGTCGTGCGCGTCATCATGAGCCGCGCCGCCACCGAGTTCGTCACCCCCATGACCTTCGAGGCCCTCAGTGGTCATCCGGTGCATGTGGAATTGTTCGAGACCGGCACCGGCGCCATGGAACACATTGAACTGGCCCGTTGGGCCGACGCCATCCTGATCGCGCCAGCCAGCGCCAACACCCTGGCCCGACTGGCCCACGGCCTGGCCGACGACCTGCTCAGTACCGTCGTGCTCGCCAGTCGCGCGCCGTTGGCCGTAGCGCCAGCAATGAATCAACAGATGTGGGCTCACCCAGCCGTACAAACCAACATCGAAACCCTGCGCCAGCGTGGCGTGCAGATTTTCGGCCCTGCTTCGGGCAGCCAGGCCTGTGGCGACGTGGGCACCGGTCGCATGCTGGAACCACTGCAACTGGTCGAGGCCCTGGAAAGCTGTTTCACTCCGCCCTGTCTGGCCGGAAAGCGCGTCACCATTACCGCTGGCCCGACCCGCGAGGCGCTGGACCCGGTTCGCTTCATCAGCAATCGCAGCTCCGGCAAGATGGGCTATGCCCTGGCCCAGGCCGCGCGCGCGGCCGGTGCCGAAGTCACTCTGGTCAGCGGCCCGGTTAATCTGCCTGCGCCCGCCGGCGTAACCACCCTCCGCGTCACCAGCGCCGATGACATGGCCCAGGCCGTACTGCAAACCCTACCCGGTTGTGATATTTTCATCGCCGCAGCTGCCGTAGCTGACTACCGCCCGGCACAACAGGCTGAACAAAAAATCAAAAAGAACGACAGCGAAATGCGACTGGAACTGGTGCGTAATCGCGACATTCTCACCGAAGTATCTACCCACCCACATCGCCCCTTCTGCGTTGGCTTTGCCGCCGAGACCGAAAATTTGCAGGCCAACGCCCAGGCCAAACTGCAGCGCAAGCAACTGGACATGATCGCCGCCAATTGGGTGGGTGCCAGCGCCGAAACTGAACAAACCGGCTTTGACAGCGACGACAACGCCCTGCATGTCTACAGCAAAAATTCTGACACCCTGTTGCGCAAGACCAGCAAACAGCGTCTGGCCCAGCAGTTACTGCAACTTATCGCCGAGAAATACCATGAAGCAAATCCAGCTAAAAATTCTTGATCCTCGCATGGGCAGTGAGTTCCCGCTGCCCACCTACGCCACGCCCGGCAGTGCCGGCATGGATTTGCGCGCCATGATCGACGTCAAACTGACCATCGCCCCCGGCGAGACCGTGCTGATTCCTACCGGCCTGGCCATCCACGTCGAAGACCCGAGTCTGGCGGCGGTGATTCTGCCGCGCTCCGGCCTGGGCCACAAACACGGTATCGTGCTGGGCAATCTGGTGGGCCTGATCGACTCCGATTATCAGGGGCCGCTGATGGTGTCCTGCTGGAACCGTGGCAACAAACCGTTTGAACTGGAAGTGGGCGAACGCCTGGCGCAACTGGTGTTCGTTCCGGTGGTACAGGCGAGCTTTGAAATCGTCAAGGAATTCGGCGCCTCCGAACGCGGCGAAGGCGGCTTCGGCTCCTCCGGTCGCAAGTAAAAATCAAAATCAATCAAGGACAAGCGCATCGCATGAGCACGCAGTACAACGCCGATTTCCCCATCACCGAATCCATTTTCAAAGCCTACGACATACGCGGCATCGTCGACCAGGGACTGACCGAAGACATGATGTTTGCCATCGGCCGTGCGCTGGGCAGTGAAATCATCGCCAGTGGCAAACACCAGGCCTGCGTCGCCCGCGACGGTCGCTTGTCCGGCCCGCGCCTGCTCAAGGCGCTGACCGACGGTCTGCTCGCCTGCGGCGTGGATGTGATTGATGTTGGCCGCGTGCCCACGCCGGTGCTGTACTTCGCCACCTTTGAGCTGGCCACCGGCACAGGCTTCATGCTCACCGGCAGCCATAATCCGCCCAACTACAACGGCCTGAAAATGGTGCTCAACGGCGTCACCCTGTCTGGTGACACCATCCAGAAACTCAAGCAACGCATCATCGACAAAGACTTCGTCAATGGTCAGGGCAAGCTGTCGCACCAGGATGTGCAGGACGCCTACGTCGCACGCATCGCCTCGGACATCAAACTGCCGCGCCCGCTGAAAATCGTCATCGACTGCGGCAATGGCGTGGCCGGTGAACTGGCCCCCAAACTGTTCCGCGCACTGGGCTGTGACGTGACCGAGCTGTTCTGCGAAATCGACGGTAACTTCCCCAACCACCACCCCGATCCCAGCCAGCCGGAAACCCTGGAAACCCTGATCGAAAAAGTAATCCACGGCGGCTACGACGTTGGCTTTGGCTTTGACGGCGACGGCGATCGTTTGGGCGTGGTTGCGCCCAGCGGCGAAATCATCTGGCCTGACCGCCAAATGATTCTGTACGCACTGGACATCATTGAACGCAATCCCGGCGCACAAATCATTTACGACATCAAATGCTCACGCAATCTGCACATTGCCATTGAACAGGCCGGCGGCGAGCCACTGATGTGGAAAACCGGTCACAGCCTGGTCAAAGCCAAGCTGAAGGAAACCGGCGCGCCACTGGCCGGCGAAATGAGCGGCCATATTTTCTTCAAGGAGCGCTGGTTCGGCTTTGACGATGCGCTCTACACCGGCGCACGCCTGCTGGAAATTCTGTCCAAGGATTCACGCTCCACCGGCGAAGTCTTTGCCAGCCTGCCCAACATGGTCAACACCCCGGAACTGCGCCTGGAATTTGATCGCGACGGCGAACACTTTGAGTTCATGGCTCGCCTGACCCAGGCGGCCAATTTTGGCGACGCCAGAATCACCACGATTGATGGTTTGCGGGTAGATTTTGCCAACGGCTGGGGACTGGTGCGCGGCTCCAATACCACGCCTTGTCTGGTCATCCGTTTTGAGGGCGAGGACGAAAATGCCATGCTGTCCATCCAGGAACAGTTCCGCAAATTGTTCCAAAGTCTGGACGACAGCCTCAAACTCCCGTTTTAACTACAAAAATACCGAGTATAATCAGCACCTCCCGAGATACGAGATTAGCGCCTATGAGTTTAGATGCCAATTCAGCCATGAATATCGCCAAAGTCCTGGTTGAGGCCCTGCCTTACCTGCAGCGTTTTGCCGGTAAGACCTTCGTCATCAAATACGGCGGCAACGCCATGATAGACGAGGAATTAAAAACCAGTTTTGCCCGTGACATCGTACTGATGAAAGCCGTTGGCATTAATCCCGTGGTGGTGCATGGCGGTGGTCCGCAGATCGGCAATCTGCTCAAGCGCATCGGCAAAGAAAGCGAATTCATCCAGGGCATGCGCGTCACCGACGCCGAAACCATGGACGTGGTGCAAATGGTTTTGGGCGGTCTGGTCAACAAGGAAATTGTCGGCATGATCAACACCCATGGCGGCAAAGCCGTGGGCCTGACCGGTAAAGACGGCAACATGATCCGCGCGAAAAAACTCACGCTGAAAAACAACTCGCCTGAATTGAATGCCTCCGAAATTATCGACATCGGTCACGTCGGTGAGGTCAGCCGCATCGACACCACCCTGATCGAACGTCTGGTGGCCAACGATTTCATCCCGGTGGTTGCGCCGGTGGGCGTGGGCGAGAACGGCGAAGCGTACAACATCAACGCCGATCTGGTGGCCGGTGCATTGGCTGCAGCATTGAAGGCCGAAAAGCTGATTCTGTTGACCAACATTCCCGGTCTGCTGGATAAAAACAACAATCTGCTGACCGGTCTGAGTTCCAAAATGGTGGACGAACTGATACAAGACGGTACTATCTATGGGGGAATGCTGCCCAAAATCGACAGCGCCCTCAAAGCCGTACAAGAAGGCGCTCACACCGCCCACATAATTGACGGCCGAGTAAAACATGCCGTAATGCTCGAGATCTTCACGGACGAAGGCATCGGTACATTAATCCGCAGCTAAACGTAAACGGAGTAGACGCAGTGAGTACTAACAAAGCGAAATCGTCGCGCAAACAGGAAATTCTCGAAGCCCTGGCGCGCGAGCTGGAAACCAATCCGGGCACGCGCATCACCACCGCCAGTCTGGCCAAGGCCGTGGGCATTTCCGAAGCCGCTCTCTATCGTCACTTTCCCAGCAAGGCCAAGATGTTTGAGGGCCTAATTGAATTCACCGAAGACACGGTTTTCAGTCTGATCAATCGCATCCAGGCCGACCACGCCGATGCACAAAACCGCAGTGCTGCCTTGCTGAAACTGCTGTTGGGTTTCTCCGAGCGCAACCCGGGCATCACCCGCATCCTGCTGGGTGACGCACTGGTCGGTGAACACGAACGTCTGCGTGGTCGCATCAACCAGTTCTACGAGCGCCTGGACACCCAGCTCAAGCAAATATTGCGTGAAGGCAGTATGCGCAACGAGTTGCCGGACAATTTCCCGATCAATGCCGCCGCCAACCTGATGCTGGCCACGGTTGAGGGTCGGATCAGCCAGTTTGCCCGCAGCGGCTTTAGCAAGCGCCCCACCGAACACTGGGAACAACAGTGGCTGCTATTGTCCGAAACCCTGTTCGCCAGCCAGATCGAACCCGCATAATTGTTCTGCTCTGTGCCACGGCTCATCTCACTGCGAGCCGTGGCCATTGCCATTCCCCATCTTTAGGCGTCGCCCGTGTCCTGGTTTGATCAAATCCTGCTGTTTCTGATTTCGCTGCTGGCCAACCTGTTGTCGGCGTTTGCCGGCGGCGGTGCCGGTCTGATTCAGCTGCCTGCGCTGATTTTCCTCGGCCTGCCATTCAGCCTGGCGCTGGCCACCCACAAAGTCGCCAGTGTGTTTCTCGGCATTGGCGCCACCGTGCGCAACCTGCGGGAAAAACCCCTGGACTGGAAATTTGCTTCGCTGATTCTGGCCAGCGGCCTGCCCGGCGTGATCCTTGGTGCCAACATCATCCTCAGCATTCCTGACCATGTCGCCCAGGTGGCGCTGGGCGTGCTGACCATCAGCCTGGGGCTGTATTCGATTTTCAAACCCAATCTCGGTCAGCACAGCCAGCCACAACATCGCGACCGGCGCGGCTATCTGATTGGTGGCGGGCTGCTGTTTTTCATCGGCGTGCTCAACGGCTCGCTGACCTCAGGCACCGGCCTGTTCGTCACCCTGTGGCTAGTGCGCTGGTTTGGACTGGATTACAAAACCGCCGTCAGTTATACGCTGGTACTGGTCGGTTTATTCTGGAATGGCACTGGGGCCGTGACCTTGGGATTGCAGGGCAGCATTGCCTGGGATTGGTTGCCGGCGCTGATTCTGGGATCGCTGATTGGCGGCTATTTGGGGGCCCACCTGGCCATTGCCAAAGGCAACAAATGGATCAAGCGGATTTACGAAGTTGTCACGCTGACGGTGGGACTAAAGCTCATCCTGAGCTGATTAACCGGTTGTCGCCTTGCGGGCCACCGGACAGGCCTGCGGGTCGTAATCAATGCACATTTCCACGTACAGCTCACCTTCCTGGCAGCGAAACGGCACGACGATGACCTTCATCGGCGCATGATGCTTGATCACGTGCCCAGCACCATTCAGCACCTCAGGCAAGCTCATGGTCAATCGGTAGCCTTTTTCTTCCAGCAGCACCTTGGTGCTGCCAGTCACCATGTTGGCAATCTCGCCGGCCAGATCAAGCACCCAAGGGTCAATGGCCGATGGTTGACGCCGTAGCATGCGCCGGCACAGCGCCAAAATCAGCGATCGGGAAAATGAAATCGCCACCGACCCCATGATTCCCTCGCCATTGATGCGCAACATCCCTGTGACCTCGCCCAGGGATTTGTCGCCTTTCTTCAGCTGCGGCTTGCCTGGCGCCAGCTCCAACCGCGCCATCAAACCCAGCATATCGACCACGTTTTTTAGTACCGGATTGACCAACTCGACATTCATGCCTAGCCGCCCATCAGAAAATTAGTTCAATAATTGATCGGCGCACTATTCCTGTTCTTGAGTGTGGTTGTTGGCAATCCATCATCGCCGCAGACGACTTCTATCCGCCGCAGCCATGTGCTATAAAACCGGCCAGTTTGCACTGTGAATAACCCAAGAGAGTAGATCATGTCTAAATTCGACCACGTCAGCGTGACCCAAGCCGCCAACATCTATTTTGATGGCAAAGTCACCAGCCGCACCCTAACGTTTGCTGATGGCAGCAAAAAAACCCTGGGCATAATGCTGCCCGGCGAATACGATTTTGGCACCGACGCCCCTGAGTTGATGGAAATCTATCGTGGCGACCTGGACGTATTGCTGCCCGGCGAAACCGAGTGGAAAACCATCAAAGGCGGCCAGTCGTTCAATGTTGCCGGCAACGCCCGCTTCCAGTTGAAGATCCGCGAAGTTACCGATTACTGCTGTTCGTTTCTGTAATAAAAAAAGCCCGCAGTAATTGCTGCGGGCTTTTTTGTTTCTGCGCCAAATTACCACTCGTATTGCTGATAAAACGTCGGCAACATCTGCAGCATTTCCTCGCGACTAAAAAAACGGTCTGCACGCGCCAGACGCATTTCGTCCTGAACGTCAGCATCGCCACCAAAGCAAAACACCGGAATATTGATCTGAAATTGCATTCGAATCTGGCGAATGACATCAATCGGATCAAACGCATCGACTTCATTCAAATCCATCAGCAAAAATCGGTAGAGCAACACATCATTCCAGTCACCAATCTGCTCAAGATCGGTCACAATCGTCAACTGCCAATCGGCCGGCAGTAGCTTTTCGACGGCAGCGATCATCGACGCGTCGGTAGTCATCAAAATCTGGCGTTTTTGCAAACGCGCTTCGATGGTGGGCACAGATGGGTTAGGTTTCATCGCCAGCATCATCGCCTTCGTAAAAATAATCAAAATAAAAATCGCGCAGTTTCAGATCCAGATACAGACTTTGTCGCTCCTTCATTCCTTGCTCAAACACCTTGGCCAGCGCCTGGCCTTGCAAAGCATCCAGAATATGAATCTGACCAATCAAATCCTGATCGGTATCGAGCACATGCTCAGGCATCGCCTCCGGATAGTCGGCATACAGCAGCCAGGATTTGCATTCGGGATCACTTGGGTCCAACGGCTGCAGAACGATTTTTCCCAGCCACGCCAGACGCGCTACCTGATTGAATTGATTAATGTCGAGTTTTTTGCCGGCCTTATATTTGCGCAGCTCGTTTTTGATATCACCAACGCTGGTGATCTTGATGGGCTTTTTCACATGACTACCTTTGCCTACAGACGTCGTTTCAGTATCCCAGAAAAACAAAAAGCGGGAAACAGTTCACTGTTCCCCGCCCATTGATTCGCGTCGACTAATAGCGATAGCTGTACATCAACTGCCAGCTAAATTGTGAGTGACTGCTGGTAACCGCAGGAATGGTGCTGCCATTGCCTGGGTTAGTGGATTCCACATTCAGCGCCTTGGTGAAAGACAAATCCACTTGCTGTGCACCACTACCCATGCCCAAACCCAGTGTCAGATGTGATTCAACAATCGCTGGAAACAGCGCGTTGAGGTATTTTTCTGGCACAGGGTTGTTTGCATGGTTGTAACCAGCACGCAGCACCAGATCATTTTTCACCTGATACGCACCGCCCAAGGAAATCACGGTTTGGTCATCCCAGTTTTGATACAGCGCCATATCCATTTTCGCGCCCGCAAAACCACCATTGGCTGCAACATTGTCTGCCTCAAAGGACATGCTGAAATCTTTCATCACGTCTGACCAGGCGATTTGCTTCACATCTGCCACCACCATCAGCTTGTCGCTGGCCTGATAAGCAGCACCAAACGCATAGGTTGCAGGCCACTGGAAATTCTTGACGGTGATTTTACCACTCACAGGAATATTCATGTCCACATAGGTGCCCGACGGCGCACCGCCTGACATCACTCCAGTGTCCGCAAGTACCCCCATGCTCATCACCGCATCAGAGGTAGTCATGTCGCTGAGACTGGTTTTGGCATGATATGTCGCACCTACATTTAATTTGCGATTGATCTTGTAGGCCAAACCAATCTTGCCGCCGTAGCCGGTCGCCTGTGCCTTGCCGGAATATTTGTCGTCATTGGAAAAATCAAAATAGGCATGGTGCAATTTCTGTACGCCGGTTCCGCCAAATGGTTCATACATCAGGCCAAAACCCTGCACCAATGTTCCAGATGCCTCACCAATATTCTGGGCCGCTGGATTGGCCAGATCCTGGAACTGCGCTTCGCTCATGGCCATCTGTAAATCCATACCGGCCCAGACATAATCCAGGGTCGCTGCCACACTCAAGCTATCATTGACGCTGAATGAAAGTGGCAAAATCGCACGCCCTACACTGACTTCAGAGCGATTCACCAAACCTGCGGTCAACGCAGTATTGGTGCCCATGCTGGGATCAGCCATCCAGGAATTGGAACCAAACTCGGTACCCATACCACCTTGAGCAAAAACACCTACACCATAGATCAGCGTTCCTGATTTTTTCGCCCAGCCCATGGCTGGCATCATGTAGGAACGGCCAGTGGAATCACTGGTCATGGTCATTGCACCAGCATCCACGGTCGCATCAACACGTGGACCAAGTACACCAACCGCAACATCAAAACGATGCTCACTGTTCATCATTGATAACGTTGCCGGATTATTCATCACCGCCGCAGTTCCGTTATCATATGCCATGGATGCCCCACCCATACTGGTAGCAATCGGCCCATAGCCTTCCATATTCATGCCATTGGTTGCCAAGGCTGGCGCACTGAAAACCATTGCCATCGCTGCCGCCAATGCTGTTTTTTGATTCAGTCGTTTCATACTGACCTCCTAACTGTGCCCAGCCTCACGCACCTTTCAAATGCGCACGCCATCCTGCCTACATGCTTTTTTGTACTTTCATAAATACAAGATCGTACAAAGCGTCGAACTTCCTCTTAAAAAAACTAGGTTTTTTAGAACGAGTTCACACAAACAGTTAGCGACCAGTCACATACCAGCTTTTCTCGGCAAATATTGAGGAAATAAAAAAGCCTCCGAAAGGAGGCTTTGAGAAACAACGTTTAACTTTTTCAGTTAATCTTCGTCGTGATAGGTACCCACATTTTCACCGGCCATCTGCCGCCGTACCACACCTACATCGCGGGCATTGAGCGCAAACGGGAATGACAAGATGTCAGTGGGAGTGGAATCGCCATACGGACGATTGCAGGCAGAAACATCATCTTCCTTGCCTGGACATCCTGAAGTTTGGAAAGGTTTGCCGGTGGCAATCAGCGCTTCCAACTCGGCCTGCGGCATGCCAAAGTCGATCACCTGGCCTTCAGCATTGAATTTCATATTGTCGACGTGTCCGCCGGCATAATCGATCAGATAGCGGCCCAGCTGCACACGACGCCACTGATCACGCGACACCGCAGCCCAGTCTTCCATCATCGAACCACGCTCGGGGAAGAACGCAAACATGTGATTGTGACCACCCATATCGCGGATTTTCTGACAAACCTGCAGCATTTCCTGTTCAGTCTCGCCCATGCCACAAATCAGATGCGCACCAAATTTTTCCGGGCCAAAAATTTCTGCCGCCCACTCAATCGCCTGCCAATACTTTTCCCAGGTATGCGGACTGTCAACGGTCTTGCCTCGGGTACGTTCAAAAATGTTCGGCGTCACCGCATCCAGCGCTACGGTAAAAATATCAGCGCCAGCATCACGCAGCGCGACCAGATCGTCGTAGCTCATGGTGGTCGGATTGGAAAGAATGGACACAGGTACGTGTGGCACTTCCTTCACCCATTTTTTCAACAACACCATGGTGTCATCATCAGAGTTCGGATGGGTGATCATGGAAATACACATGCGCTCGAAGGCCGCTTTATCCTTGCCGGCCTTGACCTTTTCAATCACGTCATCGTAACGCGCGGTCGGCCAGTCAACACGAATGAAATTGCGATCGGCGTAATCGCGCGACTCTTCGCGGTGGCGCGCCAGGCCGCAATAACTGCAGTTGGCGCGACAACCTTCGGGATAAGTCACCAACAAATTCAAACAGTGAGTACACGAAGTGCGATGCATCGCACCTTCCACCAGTCCCAGCGTAATGGCTGCGGCAGTCGACATCTGCACATAGTCGGGCGAGCGCATTTTCGGGGTTTTGACATAGTAATCCGGTTTGTAAAAATTCAACGGCACTGTCATCGCTTCTTTGGTGACGCTCATCTTCCGCTTCCTCTGTTAAACGGCCACAGCCTGCTGCTGCGGCTCGAAAAAATATTCATCAAATGCAATCCAGCCACGACGCATGACATCATCACGCTGCGCCGCCGGCGTATGCCACACTGTCAGCAATTCCTTGCGACGGTTCACCGCACGCTGCAGTGTGTCCTGATACTGGTCGCGCATTTCGTCCTGATAATCCTGCAGGGCATCGCGATCGCCCTGCAAATAATCCACGGCGGCCTGCCCCGCTGCCTCGCCACTGAGCACGGCCGCAGAAATTCCTGCACCGGTAATGGGATGGGTAAAGCCACCGGCATCACCGACAAACATCACATCCCCAACCACCAGTGATTGACGTAACCCGCCTACCGGAATCGATCCGCCAGTGCGTCCATGAATAGTGGCGCCAACCCGACCACTTTCGATCAACACACGATGCAGTCGATCCAGCGGCGTTTTCAAATCCTCGCCGAAACGTTTGTCCGACCCCATGCCCAGGTTGGCTTTATTTCCCTTGGGAAACAACCAGCCATAGCCACCGGGAAAATCATCACTCAACCAGATATCGGTATCCGTAAATGGTTGCAGCAAATCAACGCTGTACTGTCGCGTGTTTACCGTCTGCAATTCTGCCAAGCCCAACTGCCTGGCAACCGCAGAATGAGGACCATCCGCAGCCACCAGCAATTTGTAGTGAACCTGCTGCTCGCCCTCAGGGGTGACAATCGTTGCAACGCGACGCGCAGCATCCAGCGTCTGCAAACGCGACTGCAACCAGATCTGCGCGCCAACCGCTTGGGCATCACGCGCAATGGCGGCATCAAATTCGTCGCGGTTAATCATCAAGCCAGGAAAAGCAGTTTGATCAACCTCGCCGGAGGGTAAAAAACTTTTCATTCCGCTGATGGTTTGCACCCGCACCGGTTCACTGCTGGCCAAACGACTCATGGGCAGCGGCACAAATTCAGCGCACTGCACCGGCACGCCGAGCTGGCGTTTTTTCTCCACCGCCAACACGCTCAAGCCGGCACGAGCAGCCACCGCCGCAGCGCGTCCGCCTGCCGGCCCCAAGCCGATGACCAGTACATCGACGTTCACTAGACTGATTCCGCCTGATTCACTGTATCCAACGCAGCCTGGATCGCAGTTACAAAATTTTCCGGTTTGAGCAGCAACATTTCTGCGCCGTAGCTTGCAAAAAATGTCTCAACATTGCGCTGCAAATCCACTACCGCCGAGTCACGCAGCGCCGCTTCAAGATCCGCGACCAATCGACGCGGTTTGACAAAAAAGTCGCCGGTCAGCCAGACCTGTTTGATGCGGTTTTTACTGGCATCCAACAGCACATTGGTGCGTACCAGGCCTCCATCAAATTTGATAATACTGCTCAGAGTCGGCGCTTCGGCAGCAGGACGATTGTGTTGATAGACCCAATCCGCCGTATCCATTTCCGCCAGCGCCTGATTGTAGAGCTTCACCTCGTCGGCATTCAGCTCGCTGCTGGGTTCAAATTCAATACCAAACTCTGCCGCAAATTCTGCGGCGATGGTTTGCTTGACGCTCGCCATGTCAGGCAGTTTGCCAAGCAGGTCTTTCAGGTTGGCAACACGCTCTTGTGCCGAAGCGATAGCTTTGTCGGAAAGTTTTTCTGCAGGAATATTGAGCACGCGCATCATGCGGCCCACATCAAAATCGAGCAACAAGGTGCCCTGATACAAAATCGAATCACCGTCAAACGCGCCGCCAGTGCCCGAAATTTTCTTGCCATCCACTTCGATGTCATTGCGCGGACGGAATTTAGCATCAACGCCCAGCTTGCTGATCGCACGTGCAGCAGCCTCACAAATACGCTTGGCAATCGCGCCCATATCCGCCGTGCCCAGCACTTTCTTGTCGAGATACAGCTCCCAGCCGATTTGGGTTTGATCAAAATAAATTGCGCCACCACCGGTCATGCGTCGTTGAATGTCAATGCCATTGGCCTGGCAATAATCTGTTTTCAATTCCTGTTCAGCACTCTGATGAAATCCCAGCAGCGCACAAGGCGTAAATTGCAGAAAGCGCAGCGTATGCGGCGTCACTCCCTGTTGATGCCCCTCCAGCAGGGCACGATTCATCGCCATGTTTTCTGCAGCACGACGAAGACCGGTATCCAGCAGGCGCCATTTATTCTCACTACGACTCATGTTCAGTTTTCTCCTTGGTTATGCGCCAACGACCTTAATGCCAGCGAATGCCGCACTGGGGGTAAAAACGGGACGTCGATTACGACGTTCATGTTCGATGATTTCCTGCAGATCCAGTTCCAAGCTTTCGTCGTTGTCCTGCATTGCCATGACTTCATCACCGACCGCAATTGAACAGCATGCCGGAGTGATTTTGACTTTTCGCTCCAGACGCGCAGCCAGTTCGACCACACCATCCGCCGGATGAGCAACGCCGCTAACACCCGCCATCACTGCGTAGGCATCAATTTGTACTTTGGCAATTCCCGACGGACGCGCGCAACCCAGCAGCAGCGGCGTTTGCGGCAATGCCTCGCGTGCATCCATGAAAAAACGTCCTACTTCATGCGGATTGGGTGTGGCAAACGGCTTTTTCGCCGGCGCGTATTGCGGCATGACCACCACCAACACCACCGCATCAGGTACATGGCGCTGCAACATTCTCAGCGCATTCCATTCACCCAGCAGTTTGCCATAATGCAAGCCAACAACGATGTGCGGCACCACTTTCATTTTGCTATTGACCAAACATTCAAGCGTGCGTTCAAAATCATCCACGCTGCGCTTCAAATGATAAACCTGGGTAATGGTTTCCTGCGCGCCAATCACATCCATCATCGCGGCATCAATGCCGGACTGCTCCATTTTCAGCGCGATATCTTCGTCCACCAGCGCGGTATGCAGCGCGATTTTGAATTGAGGAAACTCGTCTTTAATGCGGCGAATGGTGGAATAGTAAGGGTCGTATTCGACAATATTTTGATGATTTGAGCCACCGGTCAACAACATCCCACCGGCCCCCATCTCAATCTGCTGATTGACCACGCGCCATAAATCTTCCGGCGTGCGCGCAGGGATCATTGGCTCAAGAATTTTTGCCTTGCAGTGATCACACTGCAATTTGCAATCACTGCCGGTAATCGAAACTGCTGGCCAGCTACTGCTGCCACAACTGCTGATTTCGTTGCTGGCGTAATTTTTAAAATTGGGGGTATAGAAATTTACCCGCGCCTGACCATGATTTTGCAATCCGGCCCAGGTGTCTTGCATGTGCTGAATGAGGTTCCGATCGAACTCAATATCTTCCAGCGCTTCGACGCGCTCTATGGCACCAGACCAGTCCAGCATAAATCACCCTGATGTCGTACCGCCAAGGTGCCGAGGCACACAACGAACACCTTCGCAGATTTGATTGAACGGATACACGAGGGCGGCAGCGCTAGGCCAGCCGCCCCGCAGAGCTGATCAGTTGCAGCCTGCGAAACCGTCGGCGTTCATTTTCGCTTCAAAAGCAGCCAATGCCGCAGCACCGGTTACCAGATCAGCGGAGTCACCATCCCAGTTTTCAGGCTTGATTTTCACCAACCAGCCAGCTCCGTATGGATCAGCATTGATGGTGCCTGGACTGGCAGATACCGCATCATTGACCGCAGTTACTTCGCCAGACACCGGAGACTTGGCGGGACCAACCCACTTGCCAGATTCCACCGTGGCGCAGGATTTGTCTTTTTTGACATCCTTGCCCACTTTTTTAGGCGTGTAAGAGACGATTTGTCCTGCCAGCGATGCCGCATACGAGGTCATACCAACAGTGACGTTGCCGTCTGCCTCTTTGCGCACCCACACGTTGTTATCAACGCTGTAGCTCAGATCGTCTGGAATTTTACAGCCGCGCACATCACCCATGGATTGCCTCCCAATTTGCTTTTTATAAAAACTGGACCGGACAAATTCGCCAGGTCCGCTACTCGAATTCCTAAAACGATATTACCTTATCCGAACTCAGGATCAAATCAGCCAGTGCGCCGCCGCCAACCACGTCATCCACTTCGTCAATCAGATCTTTTTCCGGATCGATTTCATAACCTGGCAACGCTGGCAAACAACAGACCAGTTTAACGCCTGCCTGCTTGGATTCCCGAATGAAATCGATAATCACCTTGCCGCCTTCCATCGCCACCAGGTTCTCGGCCACACCCTTTTTCAGCAAATTCACCGCTTCCATAGTGAAAAAAATCTTCACATCAGCATCCATTGCCGCCAGGATAGAACCCAGAAAGAAGGGCGTCGCGCAACGCTTCGGTGTGCTGGGGCCGCTAGTCATGATGATCAGAACAGTTTGCTCGTCATTGTCCAAATAGTGATCAGGATTCACTCTTTATTTCCGCTCACAATGAATATTTTCGCGCTGCGCTCGCAGGCAATAGCCGCGCTGCGCTTCCTCGCCCGTCACAAACAGCGCAAAGACATCGGCAGAGGGATCGGCTGGTCGAACCCTCGCAATCCAGGCACCAAAGGGATCCTGATTCAGAAGCGCAGGTTTTTGCAAAACCGCCAGATTTCCCTCTTCGATAACACAGTCAATCAGATTGGGGACAGGACCCGCCCACTTTCCACTCTCTAGCGTCGCAATGGGCTTGCCCGCAGTGCGCTGCGTGCCGGGTTTGCGTACCCGCACATGCAAAATTCGACCTGCGATGGTTTGGGAGATATCGGTCATTCCCACCCTCAGGCAACCGTCAGCATCCTGCGCCATCCAAATCTGAAAATCTTTATCGTAATACAGCTCTGGATGAAACTCGCAGCCGTTACAGGTCATGCCCCTTCCCTCAAATACCCCGGCGACATGGCACCGGGGCTATTTTTTTAAATCACGCCTTTTTGTTTTAGAAAATCGATCGAGTCGCTGATGTTCTCATGTATACCGAGCTTACGGGGAGATAAGCCCAAAGCCAAGCCCAACAGCTGGGTGAAATAGATGATTTTTACATTTGTCTTGATACCGAATACTTTTTCAGCACGCACCTGGTGCATTTCCAGACCAGAATGGCAGGTCGGGCACTCGGTCGCAATCACCTCGGCACCACAGTCTTCCGCCGCCTGCAGCAGATTAAGCACCAGCTGCGTAGAGGTATCCGCGTCGGACAAGGTGTGCGCGCCACCACAGCAGGCCGTTTTCAGCGGGAAATCGACATTTTGCGCACCCGCCGCACCCAGCAAATCGTCCATAAAGTGCGGCTTGTAGGTGGACTCGGAACCAGGGCCTTTATCTTTTTCTGGATAAATCTGACGCGGACGTGTGTACATGCACCCATAGTAGTTCGCAATCTTGATGCCTTGCAGATTTTTGCTAATGCGCTCCTTGATGCCGTCCACGCCCACTTCTTCCATCAACCACTCCAACAGGTGCACGGTGCGCACATTGCCGTTGTAGACAGGATCATCTGCCTTCTTCGCCAAATCCTGCACCGTTGCCAAGGAATCGCTGGAGGTTGCCAACTCGTATTCCGCTTTTTTCAAATTGTGATAACAGCCGTTGCACGGCGCCATCACCGTATCCAACCCCATTTGCTCGGCGGCAATCGCCAAGTTGCGCGCAGACAAATACGTCTGCAGCATCGGGTGAACGTTTTTAACTTCCATCGCGCCACAGCAATTGTAGTCGCGCAAATTTTCCATCTGCAGATTCAGTGCGCCCACAATGGCTCGTGTCGAGCGATCATACGGACCACCACTGCCTTCCAGCGCACAACCAGGATAATACGCCACCTTAGCCATGAGCTGCCTCCTTCTGCTGCTTCACATATTCTTTTAGCACATCACCCGTTTTACCCCAGGACTTGGTTTTCGGATGAAACACTGTATTCATGCCGGAACGAATCAAGTGTTTCAGTGGCAGATGCTTAATCATGCGTTTGATCATTTCCACCAGCCAGTCCTGCGTCAAACTTTGCCCGGTTTTCTTGAAGAAATTTTGTAGTACCGCGCTATCCTCTATCCGACCACGTGCCGAAATCTGATCCCAAAATTCTTCATCAAATTTGGTGGACGGCGTTTTTTCAGTAATGCCTTCCTCTTCCATCCAGTGCGCCAGCGCCTTCATCACACCCTCTGGCTTAACATCCTTGGGACAAATATTGGTGCATTTGTTACAGGATACGCATTGCCAAATAATGTCTTTGTCCTTGATCAACTCATCCTTTAAACCAAGGCGAGTGAGGTAAATCCAGTAGCGAGGATTAAAGTTAACGTTCTGCGCATACATCGTACAAGAGTTGGTACAGGAACCACACTGCCAGCAGCGGTAGACGTAATCACCACCGCCGTACTTCATGATCGTTTTTTCAAAATGCTCATCGTAATCGCGGAGGGTGCGCGGCGTAATCATTGTATTCCAGTGACCAGACACGTCCACGCCATCTATCACCAGTGATTCGGCAGTCTTTAATCGGTCAGCATCAATCAGCGATTTTTCATGGATAGCCATGGTTCTCTCCGTCTTTCCTCAAACGTGTTAATGGACAGTAGCCGCCTTTAGACGCGACCGACCGCCGTTCCTCGCCGGTTCTATACCTAACAGTTTCACCACAAAATCCAGCGGCTCCATTCGCCCGCCAAACTCCGAGCCCATCATGCCCATGCCACTGGACATGGCCAGCACGTAATCCGCATAAGCCTGGGCCTTCACCAGATCCACCAGCAATGGCAAATCACGGTAGAAACCCTTTTCACTCAGTTGCCCAATTATCCAGAGCCTGGCTGCCTCAAAATCTTCAGGAGCAACACCCATGTCCACCGTTTGCATCGTGTCATTGGCGCGAATAAACTCGCGCAATGAACCGCTCTGGGTCTTTGCATCCCAAATCCAGCGAGTCATCAGCGGGTAGTGCTCAGGATCATTAAAATGAACTAGTTCCACCGCAAAATCCCACAGTGCTCGCTGCTGTTTTTTATTGCTGGCCGCCGCCACGGAAACAAAGTTATCCAATCGTTCGCTTAACGACTGCTTGCCGCGAAGCAGCAACTCGGTTCGCTGACGCCAGTCATCCATCGACAACGAAGAAACGACATCACCCAATCGGCGACGTGCGGGAAACACCGTATCCAGCACCGCCTGAAAAGACTGGGCATCCATCTGCAACAAGACATCGGTTCGCAATGCTTCGGTAAAAAGCGTTTGCTTGCCGCGCAACGCATCAAGAAAAACATCGATGCCGCCACGCTCCGCCGTTGCATCCAACAGTCGCTCCAGTTTGGATTCGAGAATTCCCGCATCAAATGACACCCTGAGCTCAGCGGGCTCAAGGTGATCAACTCGCTGCAAAGGTTCGCGTTTAAACCAGAGCATATCGCCTCGTTATTTTAGGTGCGAAATAGCACGCAAAGCCGCAGCCTTGCCCTGCGAAATGGAATCATCGATAGTCTCTGGACCATACGCTGAGCCACAAGAATAAACACCTTTGCGCGATGTCCCGCACGTATTGGTGTAGTGCTCAGAGCGCTCGATGTAACCATGTTTTTCCAAATTAACGCCAAACGCCCGAGAAATTTCCGGATTGTCTTCGTTGGGGTCCATGCCCACCGCATGCACCACCAGATCAAATGGAATCACGATAGGGCGTTTCACCAGCGTGTCCTCGCCTTTCACCAGCAAGCGACCATCGGGCGACTTGGTGACTTCAGCGATACGCGCCTTGACGTATTTGACTTTGAATTCTTCCTGCGACTGCCAGTAAAACTTGTCTTCGTACAAACCGAAGGTGCGAATATCCATGTAGTAGATGAACACTTCGGTCTGCGGTGACATCTCGCGAATTTCCATCGCCAGGTTAGCGGACACCGTACAACAAATTTTCGAACACCACTCGCGCCCAATCTGGCGGTCACGTGAACCCACACAAAGCAAAATCGCCACGCGCTGCGGCACGCGCCCATCGGACGGACAGACGACCTTGCCAGCACCCACCATTTGCTCCACCTGGGTGGTCGTTACCACATCAGGGAAAGTGCCAAAACCCCATTCGGGTTTGTTGATGGAATCAAAATGAGTGAATCCCGTTGCCAGCACCACTGACGCGGCTTTCACCGTTGAGCCATTGGACAGCGTGGCACTAAAATTCCCCACGTCTCCGTCCAGCTTGGTGATTTTGACACCTTTGTTTACCGTAATATTTTTGTCGCCTTCAACGGCGCTGACCATGCGACCAATAGCATCCTTGGCCCATTCGCCAGAAGGCACCAGCTTGGCGTACCCCGACAAAATCGGCGCACCGCCCAAGCGATCTTCCTTTTCCACCAGTATCGCTTTTTTACCTGCGGCAGAAACCCCAGCTGCAGCGGAAAGACCAGCGGGTCCGCCGCCAACGATTAGTACTGTGTCCGTCATGTTCGTTTAACCCCCCACTGCCAGTTTTGGATCGTATAAATACTCAATTTTTCCTGCCTCAACCTCTTTGAGGTAAGCCTGGAAGCTCTTCTTCGCGTCAGCCCAACTGATGCCCATTTTTTCAACAACTTCTTCACAGGGAGAAGCGTGCCATTGCAACTGGACAATCTTGAAGGGGTCAGCGCCACAAGCCAGCGCCGCCAACTGTACATCCGCCATGATAGGCATACTGAAGTTTTGACCGTGAGCCTGACCGATCCACTGATTTTTATCCATGGTGGTAATACAGCCGGTGTCGATACCCAGCATCACGTCGGCATTGGCCTCTTCACGCGCCACGCGGATTTTGCGATCCATCGTGAATGAACGAGTGAACTCGCGCTCGGAAATAATGTGGCGGAAACCAAAACCGCAGCAGTCATACCAGGTGGAATAATCGATCACTTGCGCACCTAGGGCTTGCGCTACCGAGGTTCCTGGCGCAGCACGATTACCGCCCAGAACAGTCGGATCATAAATCGCGTCTTCGTGAACCATTTTGTAATAGTGACATGCCGCATGTACTGTCACGCGCAAGTTTGAAATATCGATGGTCTGTAGCTCGTTGGCCATGCGATTGCGCATCACATGCACCCATTCAGAGTAGTGAATGATTTCCTCGGGAATAACCAGTTTTCCATCCACCAAGCGTCCAAGCTTGCCGAGAATTTTTTTCACTTTCTCGCGCAACTGTGGCGATTCGATCAGATATTTGCGAATTTCTTTGTAGTTACCAAACGATGTTCCGCAATGCACCAAGGGATAAAAGTGCCCAGCACCGTGGCCATGCTGTTTGCCCGAAACATAGGCTTGATGGAAGTTGCGAAGGAATACCGCCGCCAACGATTCCACATTACCAATGCCCGAACCGTGATAATTCCAGGCCGTGCATGAGGTCTGATCGGTTTCGTCCAGGTAATCCTTGCCCGGCACATAGCCAAACTTATTCATGAACCACATCAGCGACGTGGGATAGCCAGGAATGTTGCCGCACTGACCACAGGATTTGTGATGCCATAACTGGGTGGTGGGAATTTTCTTGTCCCAACCAAACAGCGTTTTGGTCATGATCGGTTTATGATCATCGGTGATGCGATGAACAATAATCTCGCCTTCTTTTTCCAGGTGCCACATGTGCTCGCGCACATCATCCATGCGTTCGCCCAGATCAATGCTGCGCTTGTCCACATGCTTGCGAACCCAATCAGTGGCGGCGATAGCATCCGCTTCCGACAGATTGGTCTGCTGGAAAAACGAACCATGTCCCGCAACCCCTTGACCATCGGTGTTGTGAAAACCAGGCTTCATGGTGCCGGGACCTGCCCCCTGGGAGGACGTGTTGTGATGTCCGGGTTTGTGATCATTACTCATAAGTCGCGACCTCCAACTGGAGTTAAAATTGCCGATGATCAATCATCGTCGTCTTTGTCTTCCTGTTCTTCCAACCAGTCATCGTATTCCTCTTTTTTCTCATCGATGAAATCTTCGATAACGTCAAAGAGGTTCTCGTCCATGGTTTCCAGTTGAGTCAAAACGCCTGTCATTTCCCAAATGGTGTACATTTCAACCGAGGTTTTTAAACTCACTTCCCAGGCGGTATCTGTTGTCTGCAACGTTTTGACCGGAATAGCCTTGCGCAAGGTTTTCAGATTACCTTCGACTTTTTGAATATTGGGGCCCCAATCGGGAAAATGATCAGGCTGTATCATGTCGGGTGACAATTGATTACCCGTAGTAATCAGCTTAAGCATGACACGACCAAAAGGACGCAACACTTCTTTGGCAGAGTCCATGCCGTGTTTGATTGCCACTTCGCGCATGATGGCCACCAGACCACCAGGGGAGTTTTTAAACGGACAACGCGCCGCACAAGTCATGCATTGAGCACAGGCCCAAATTTTCTCCTGCATGGCGTCGTAAATCTGATCCACGTTTTCGGTCCAGAGCAACTGGACGATTTCGCGGGGGGAGTAATCGTAGAACTGCGCCGAAGGACAAGTGGCAGTACAAATCCCACAATTTAAACAGCCGTTTAGCTCGTGCTCGTAACGAAAATCACTGCGAATATCTTCGAAGATTTCCTGCATTTCTGCATAAGTCGCCATGTCCAGCACCCTCTTCGTTTAAGCTCACCCTCGTAAGCTTAGCTCACATAACATCCACAATCATATTGTTATATTTTAATATAGGTGGCAAAGAAAAAGGGCGCAATGCACCCTTTCTCTTAATCACATATACAAACTGACGTCAGATTCGCCAGCGAACTCAAAGAACGTGGCCGCACCGCCGTACTCAACACCATCCAGCAGTTCGCTGTGGCTGAACTCGAACAGATCAACCGTCATCTGGCAGGCGATGAATTTTACTTCCGCCTCTAGACACAACTCGCGCAATTCGGCCAGATCGGCTACGCCCTTTTTCTTCATTTTTGCCTTCATCATGGAGGTCATCATCGCCTCCATACCCGGCATTGCCTGCATCAGAACTGGCACAGGCATGGGCATGGGCATCGCGGGATTACCCAGCGAGCTCATTTTCAGATCCAAGTCTTTCTTCAGCAGCTGCAAGCCGTAAAACGTGAAGAAAATCTGTACCTGATAACCTAACGCTGCCGCAGTCGACGCCAGAATGAAGGGCGGATACCCCCAGTCCAACGTGCCCTTGGTAGCGATAATGGCTAATTTTTTCTCTGACATAAACTCACCCTTTACTTCAAACCAGCCAAGTCGACCACTGCCAGTTTTAATTTCTCACTGCGATTACGACTTTTTGATGAGAAAGTAAAACTTGCCGCCATTCTCCTTAGCCTCAATCAGCTGATTGCCAGTCTGCTTGGCAAACGCTTCGAAATCCTTCAATGCACCAGGATCGGTAGCAATCACATGCAAAACCTGTCCCGAAGACAGCGCTGACAGTGCTTTTTTTGCACGCAAAATTGGCAGCGGACAATTCAAACCCGATGCGTCCAATTCTTGATCAAAGTTAGCCATGGTTCCATTCCTCGAAAATTTTATATCGTCGCCAATCTCTAAAAACCTAGTCGACAAAACACACTTTGTCTGCAACCAAATTTATTTGCGAGATGCTACCGGTTGCTATCTATAGCGGCAACCCCGCTAGCGGCCACGAATAGAAAGTATTAATACCTAGTTAAAAACTATATTAATATCATCTAATATAAAACAGTTCAAACAGCTTATCGTCTATTAGCTGCAGAAACTTTCCACACAGACCGATGTATATTTGATGGAAATACTATGTTCTTTTTCGCCACTCCATATGAGGGAATGATCATGGATAAATCTAACTTTCAACAAGATACCCGATATTCCGCCACATTGCGCGATAGTGAGGGCAAACTGAGACCTTCGAATTTTTATGTGCTGGCCCTGCATGACGATGGCATGGTCGTGCGCTTAACTGAGCGCGAAGGCATTCTGCGTAAAATTACTTACAGCGACGTCATCAAAATCGTCAGCCAGCAAAGTGTATCTGCACAGAACCGTTATTGCGTTCCTGGCGCACTGCTGACCGCCAAACATTGGACAAATCGCAAGGAAATCCAGCATTATTCCAGTTCTCCGCACATGGGAAAATAAATGACAACTGTCGCGACCGGCGTATACCCCATAAAATTACTGACCCACACACTCCCCATTACTTAAATGGATTTTGCCTTGCGTCGTATCGCCCAAGCCTGCCTACTTGCCATCTCGGTGTCACTGACTCCCGCCATGGGCAGCACGACTGACATCAGCCTGCCGGATATCGGGCCGAACGCTCGCACCCCGGATGAGGAACGACGCCTGGGCGAAGCCTTCATGCGCATCGTTCGTCAGGAAGTCGCTGTCATCAATGACCCTGAGCTTAGCGAATACATCTGGAACCTGGGCTACAAACTGGTAGCCAACAGTGATTTTCGCGGCACCAATTTTTCTTTCTTCATGGTTCAGGACAACAGCATTAACGCCTTTGCCGGCCCTGGCGGCTACATTGGCGTGCATTCCGGCCTGATTTTAACGGCTGAAAACGAGGGTGAGCTCGCTGCGGTTCTCGCTCACGAAATTGCTCACGTGACCCAGCACCATCTGGATCGTGCCATGGAGGCCGAAGGCAAGATGGATCTGCCGCTGGCCGCCGCTATCGCTGCTGCCATCATTTTGGGCAGCCAAAATAGCAACATTGCCGAAGCCGCGATTGTGACCGGCATTGCTGCCAACGTTCAAAGCAGGCTTAATTTTTCTCGCAGCCACGAACGCGAGGCCGACCAAATCGGCATGCGCATTTTGGTGCAATCCAGCTATGACCCACAAAGCATGCCTGCTTTCTTTGAACGCATGCAGCAGGGTGAAAGCCTGAGCGACTCCGCGCCCGAGTTTTTGCGAACGCACCCGGTCACCATCAACCGGATTGCCGAGTCAAAAAACCGCGCCAACCAGTACCAAATCAAAACAGACAATGACAGCCAAATGTTCCACCTGATGCGCGCCAAACTGCAAGTCATGGCCTCGCAGAATTTGCCGCAACTGATTCGCGCCTATGAACAAGAGCTCAAAGCCGGGACCTTCCGCAACGAAATCGCGCATCGTTACGGCTATGCACAGGCATTACTGGCCAATAATGATTTTGATCGCGCTCGCGAACAAGCCTCATTACTGATCAAAAAAGACGGCGAAAAAATCACTTACGATATTCTGTTCGCCCAGATTGAATTGGCATCAGGGCGGGTTGCCCAGGGCTTGCGCAAGCTCGACGATGCGCTCGTCCTCAGCCCAAGCAATCCGGTGCTGGCGCAATTGTACGCCACTGCCTTGTTGCGCAATGAACAGCCACACAAAGCCAAACAAATCCTGCTCACCGTCCCCCCTGAGCGCCGCACCGCCAATTTTTTGAAGCTGCATGCCCAGGCCGAGCGTGACTCAGGCTTTCCTGGCCGGTCTCACCAATTGCTCGCGGAATATTATTACCAGATGGGCTATACCCGCACCGCCATTGACCAGCTCAATCTGGCCTTGCGGGAAAAAGACATTGAAACTGCCGAGGCCGGCACCATCCGTGCACGTATCGATGAACTTAAAGATCTGGTTCGTCAGGAACGCCAGCAAGCCAATCAATAATTTCAAATTCAGGCATCGCTTGCGCAATTGACACTGCCGGATCAAATACGTAAAAAGTTAGATGCTGCCTCGATTTCATCGTGGCCATCACCGTTTTCTAGGAATAACCATGATCCGGTTTAGCCCATATCTGTTCGGTTTTGCTTTACTGCTTCCTGCTGCGGCAAGCCTTGCCAACAACGGTTCCGAGCCTGGTGCCGCCGATGTTCTCAGCGAAGGAAAGTCCATTTCATTTGATCCGCAACGCGGCAATTGTCTGGCTTGTCACGCCATTGAGAGCGGTGAGCACCCCGGCAACATTGGCCCGCCGCTGGTCAACATGAAGGAACGCTATCCCAACAAACAACGCCTGCGCGCGCAAATCTGGGATGCCACTCTGAAAAACCCCAACACCATCATGCCCCCCTATGGCCGGCACCTCATTCTGACTGAGGACGAACTGAACAAAGTCGTGGATTTTATCCATACCCTGTAGAGCCGTTGCGCTGAGGTTAATTTCATGAGCATCAAACGTCGAACATTCATCAAGGGCAGCGCCGCCAGCGGTGCATTGCTCGTGGCAACCAGCATTGGGCTGCTAACGCCCGCCCAGGTTTTGGCCGCGTGGCCACAAAAAGCATTCACCGCCACCAACATGCAGGACGCGCTAAAGGCACTACTGGATGACACGCGCATGGAGGTCGGCAACATCACCGTCAAACTTCCTGAAACTGCCGAGATGGGCGCACTGGTTCCCATCACCGTCACCAGCACGTTGGAAGACATTGAAAGCATCAGCATTTTTGTCGCGAAAAATGCGCAGCCACTGGCATGCAGTTTTGACTTTAAAGGCGATCTGCAAAATTACATTTCCACCCGGATTAAAATGGCACAGACCTCCGAAGTTATCGTGGTTGTTCGTGCCGACGGTGATTTGTACAGTGCCACCCAAACGGTCAATGTCATCAACGGCGGTTGCGGCGGCTAACCGCCGTCATCCACACAGGACAAGCATATGGCTCAAAACACCATCAAGATCAAAGCGGAAAAAAAAGAAGACTTCGTCGAAGTCAGAACCATGATTCAGCACCCGATGGAAACCGGGTTGAGCATTGATCCGGAAACCAAAACAAAAATTCCTGCGCACTTCATCCAGGAAGTAAAATGCGAACTCAATGGCAAGGTCGTACTCGTTGCCAACATGAACATGACCGTGTCAAAAAATCCGTATCTTTCGTTTCGCCTCAACAAGGGCGACAAGGGCGACACACTCAAAATCAGCTGGGTCGACAATTTGGGTGAACGTGACTCAGCGGCGATAAAAATTAAATAATCCGCAAACTCGGCACGGGAGGAGCCAACGTAATGCACAAATTGTTCGCCTTTATGCTCAGCATCAGCTTGGCCGGCGCAGCAGTCGCCGACCCGGAAGCCGACAAAAAGGCGTTCCAAAGTTATTACAAAACCATGTTCCCTCGGGTGGCTCTGCAGGATTTCGCCAATGGCGTTTACGGAATTGATCCTCCCTCCCGTGACCAATGGGAGTCACTGGAAGAATTTCCGCCTTACGAAACCGATGTGGATGCCGGCAAAGCCATCTATCAGGGCAGCGCGACCTTGCAAAAGTGTTTTCCTGATGCGGAAAAAGGCATTACGCAAAACTATCCCTACTTTGACACCGCCGCTCAGCAGGTCATCACCCTGCCTCTGGCCGTCAACAAATGCCTCTCCGCCGCCGGCGAGCAGCCATTCAGTTACAAGCGTGGCAAAATAGCTCAACTCACGGCCTACTTCGCCTTCCGCTCACGCGGCAAAGTCATCAATGTGAAAGTGCCCAATGCAGCGGCGTTGCAAGCCTACCAAGAAGGCAAACATCTTTTCTATGCCCGTCGCGGCCAGCTCAACCTGTCCTGCGCCCACTGCCATGTCGACAACGCCGGCAAGCGGGTACGCTCGGACATCATCAGCCCCGCGCTGGGTCATGTCTCGCACTTCCCGGTATATCGTGAAAAGTGGAATGGCCTGGGAACACTGCACCGCCGCTTTGCGGTGTGCAACGAGCAGACTCGCTCCACGCCGTTTGAGGCGCAAAGCCGCGAATACCGCAATCTGGAATATTTTCTCAGCTACATGAACAACGGCATCCAGCTCAACGGGCCTGCCGTGCGCAAATAGATCAAGCCGCCCCGACAGGGGCGGACCTTTTGAAGTCAGTTAAGCCTGAACACCGTATTGACGACGGTACGCCGCCACCGCATCAGCATGTACCGCCAACTCGGGATGGTCTTTGATGTAACTGAATAGATCGTCCAGATTCACGATGCTCGCCACCGGCATGGCGTAGTCGCGTTCCACTTCCTGAATGGCTGACAACTCACCCTTGCCGCGTTCCTGACGATTAAGCGCAATCAGCACGCCAGTTGGTGTGGCTCCCGCCGCACGAATCATGTCCACCGATTCACGCACCGAAGTGCCGGCAGAAATCACGTCGTCCACAATCAGCACCCGCCCGGCCAGCGCAGAGCCCACAATGGTGCCACCCTCGCCGTGATCCTTGGCTTCTTTACGGTTAAATGCATACGGCACATCCATGTCGTAGTGATCCGCCAGGGCTACGCCTATGGTCGATACCAGCGGAATTCCCTTGTAGGCGGGACCGAACAGCAAGTCGTATTCTATGCCAGAGTTTTGCAGCGCAGCCGCATAAAACCGCCCCAACCGCGCCAGCGATCGACCGGTATTAAACAAGCCGCTGTTGAAAAAGTAAGGACTGATGCGCCCCGATTTGAGCGTGAACTGGCCAAAGCGCAGTACGCCGGTTTGAATGGCAAAATCCAAAAACTCTCGTTGATAGTCACGCATGGGGCCGCCTCGAAAAAAGAGGCTATTCTAGCGACTTGCTTGCTAGGGTGAAACAGTCAACGGCATCGCGCTCAGCGCCAGTTCACAAGATTGATCGCGATATTCGGCCAATTCCTTGATCTGTGCACCGCTCAGCTCAAAAACCAGCCAGCACATTCCCGACTCATGCGGCGGGGCAAAAAATACCTCGTGCCGATGATCATCCCGATACACATCCACCCGCGCGCCCACCTGTGAATGCGCCGCCGGTGCCCCTGCTGAACAGTAAAATCACCCACTGCAAAATAATAACTGCCGGTAGTTTGTCCGTACAATTGGGCCGTTTCCACCGTTGTCTGTTGCAAATCCAGCTGGGCTTGTGGGCTATTGTATTGGCTGTAAAAAATCATAAATCGCTGATTTTTTTCGGCCACCGGACCACTCACATAAGCATCCAAATCACGCGTAGCCGTCTCCCAGCTCAACACAATCCGCGCCTGCCCCGTAGATAAATCTTCCGGCGACAACCATAGCTCACCATCCCGATCCAAGCCACCGCTTACTGCCACCAATGAATAAAACGCAGGCGCAAAGCCCAAACCCTGCAGCTCCAGGGTATAACTGCCATTGGGCAGATTATCGAAATAATAATTGCCATCGCTGTCCGTCGCCGCGGTGACCAATGGCTCATCCTGAGTGTTATTCATCCCGGGTCGCAACGACACTGCCACATCGGGCAAGGCCTGCGCCCCGCCGCTGGCCGCCCTGACACTGCCCTGCAAAATCGCGGCATTACCTTCGCCACGATTGGGCACCATCACCACGGGCTGCAATGCCTGTAATTCGTCCGTTTTGACGTTGATTTCTTTGTAGCTGACGCCAAGGAAATAAGGCGTTTCAAACCGCAGGGCATAGTCAACACCAGATTCAAGCAGGAATTGATACAAACCCCGCTCATCGGTATAACCGGACACCAGATTTTTACCATCACGCGACAAGGTCACCTTGACGCCGGCCAACGGCAAACCACTGGTCACGTGACGCACTACCCCAATAGCGCTACCGGTAGGTGTGCCGTCAGGCAGTTGATGAACGTACTCACCAGTACCGCACGCAGCCAGGGACACCAACCCCAACCACAGTACGCCCCTCACAATACGCCCCAACGGACTATTTACCACACATCCCCCTTGCGCCAACTCACTGAAAAACCGCCCGTAATCCGGTATAGTGACCGGTTCCAGCTAATCCCCAATATTATCCGTTTTATCGTCCTAGCGAGAAATTAGATGAGAGTGACCAGCGCCAACCTCAATGGTATTCGTTCTGCCAGCAAAAAAGGCTTTATTGACTGGATGTTACAGCTAGATGCTGATGTCGTTTGCCTGCAGGAAACCAAGGCCCAGGAAGACCAGCTCAACCCGGCAGAACACCACCCCGCGGGTTACCACACCTTCTTCTTCGATGCCCAGCAAAAGGGCTATAGCGGCGTGGCAATTTTCAGCAAGCGCGAACCAGACCGGGTTATTCGCGGCCTGGGGGCAGGTTTTGAGGATATGGACGCCGAAGGCCGCTATATCCAGGCCGACTTCGGCAATTTGAGTATCATTTCCCTGTATTTACCTTCCGGCTCCGCCAAAGAAGAACGCCAGCAGGTCAAATTCAGCTTCATGGAACGCTTCACCTCCCGTCTGGAGGCCATGCGCAACGACGGCCGCGACTACATCATTTGCGGCGACTGGAACATCGTCCACAAAGAAATCGACATCAAGAATTGGAAAAGCAACCAGAAAACCTCCGGCTGCTTGCCCGAAGAGCGCGCCTGGCTGGACCTGCTGTTCGACAAACAAGGCTGGGTGGATGGCTTTCGTGTGGTCAACCAGGAAAAAGACCAGTACACCTGGTGGTCCAATCGCGGTCAGGCCTGGGCCAAAAACGTGGGGTGGCGCATTGATTATCAGGTAGTTAGCCCCAGTCTGGCTGCCAAAATCATCGCCGCGTCCATCTACAAGGAACAGCGATTTTCCGATCACGCACCTTTGACCTTGGACTATCAGGGCACGCTCTAACTGTCGTGGATTACCCACTCTGCTGCGTTTAAGAAATTTGCTCTACAATGCCGACAAAATTACCTTGCTACAGGAGATACCCATGAAAAAATGGCTCATTACACTGCTGTGTGGCCTGTCTCTGACCGCCTGTCAGCTACCCCAAAGCGCGGAAGACAAATTGGCGCAACTCGAGTCCGCCAAGGAACGCTACGCGTCCTTGTACGTTTATCTGAAAGAATTAAAGGCGTCACTGAAATATGCGGAGTTCTGGATTACCGTCCATCGACTGGAAGGTACTGACAGCGACGGTCAAGCGCATGTGCTGTTCGATGCCCCCGAAGGCAAAGCTATCAATCTGATCAGCCACGACGGTCTTGATGAGCTGCTGACCCTGGCCAAACTGCCTGTCGGCGACTACCAAAGTCTGACACTGACCGTTGGCCGTAACGTTCACATCGTCACGCCGGATCAAAAAGAAATCGACACCCACTTCCCCACCGAGGACAGTACCTACCGCCTGACCTTGTCTGGCCTGCTGTCGGTTTCTGTGGATCAGATTGCTCATTTCATCGTCAACATTGATCCTGATCAGTTCATCGTCGATGCTCAAAACGCTCTCGCACCCTACCAGGATGAAATCAAGGCAGCGATCGAGGAAATCAAGGACAGCGAGCTGTACCAGCAGATTACCACCGAACTGGAAGGTACCGTGGTTGAAATCAAAGGCAGCACGGTCTGGATTCAAACCGACCACGGCGTGCGCGTCAAAGTGGTCATTCCCGGCTTTGCCAGCATTTACAACGAGCATCGCAGTGAAACCGGCCTGAACCTGACCGCGCTGCAAAATGGCCAGTTGGTGCGTATTTTCGGCAAGCTGGTACGCAACGGTGACGAAATCATCCTCGAAGCCCTGACCTTGGCGCTGGAGCTGAACGAAGATGATCAACCCAGCAACACGTCAACCACCGCAGAGGTGAAAGGCGAAGTTGTCAGTGTTGACCTGAACAACGGCACCTTGGTTCTCGATGTGAAGAAAGCGTCCTTCGTTCCTGGCAGCGACCACATCAGCGTCATCGATCTGAACAACGCCTTGTTCGTGCGCGGCACCATCGACATGCTGGCCGCTGATGTTGAAGTGCGCATCAGTGGCCACTGGGATGGCAGCCAGTTAGACGCCAATGTCATCAAAATCGATGCGGCGGCTGATAGCCACAAATTGGAAGAGGAGGGTCATCGTGAGTCACTGAACACCCTGGCCGCCGTCGTCACCCTGGTAAACCTGCAACAGGGCACTATCGAAATCACCACGCCGGGCAGCAGTGTACCGATGGAAATCGCCATTGATCTAGATGACACCTGGTTCCAGAACGGCGACAGTGACTGTCTGCAGCCGGGAGCAAGCATTCAGCTGTATGGCACCCCAAGTGCGCACGCTGGCAGCATTGACGCCAGCAGCATCGTGTTTGATGAGCAAACCTGCTCAACCGAAGACAGTGCCGATCAGGCTGATGCCGACCATGACGAGGAAAATTCGGCACCGGCAACCGAGCCTCCTGCACAACTACCACCTGCTGCTGCCTAACCCCCAGCCCAGGAAACCACGAGTCCCCCCTTTTTCACCTTGCTGCGTGGTTTCCAATTTCAGCCTCTGCCAAAAACAGAGGCTTTTTTTTAAACTCCGTCGCAGTTCAGCATTGATTCAGGTCCAATTCACTTTTCGTTTCTATAGTCAGTTCATGAGCAGTACGTACTTGACCGGCTGGCTCCTTCCAGCCCCACACAGGAGACAAACTCATGAACACGACCGCCAAAACCGCCCTAGTCGCCGCCGTTTCGCTGGCCTTGGCAGGTTGCCCCAATCCGTTTGACCAGACTGAACAGAGCGTCGACAAAGCTAAAAAAGCCATCGCCGGCCTGAACAAACTGCACACTTACCTGACCAACAGCCCGCTGGCGCAGCTGGCCAACTACAACTACAGCGAGGCTTGGGTCACGCTGCACAAGGTCGAGGTTCGCAACAGCACGACCAACGCCAGCAGCGTCCTATTTAAAGATGACGTCGGCAAGAGCATCAACATTACCCGCCGCAGTGGCGTGGCTGAACTGCTCTCGCTGGCACCGGTTCCCAGCGGCAGCTATGACACCCTGATCATCACCTTGGGCAACAGCGCCAAAATCGTGCTGAACGACGGCTCCACCCTCAGCCCCACTTTCGGCAGCAATCCAACCTCAACCTACGACATCACCATCACTCTCGACCAGATCCTCAACCTGGCGCAAGACGTTTCCAGCGGCCTGGCACTGGAGTTTGACTTGGCCAGCTTCGCCCCTCAGGGCAACCAGATCCTCGATCCGCTGATCCGCGTCGTCACCAACACCACCACCTTCCAGCGGTTGTACGGCGAGCTAAACGGCACCATCACCGCCATCGACCTGGTTGGTCGGGTAGTCGCCGTCAAACTGAGCAACGGCACCGTGGTCAAACTGCAAATTCCGAGCTTCGCCACTCTGCTTGATGAGGCCACCAAGGCGCAGCTAGCACTTGCAGAGCTCAAGGTGGGCGACGTAGTGCAGTTCTTCGGCAACTACAACGCCAACCAGTTGCGGATGGAAATCCTCTCGCTGTTGGTTAATCCGCAGACAGTGAATCAAGGCACCGAAACCCAGGCCTGCGTCGGCGCCAACACCAGAGTGCGCGCCGAAGGCTACGTGGTCAGTTATGATGGCAACACCTTGGTGCTGGACATGGAGGAAGCCTCCTTCCTGCCCAATGGCGACACGCTTAATGTCATTGGCCTAGCCGGCGCAACCTTCCTGCGCGGCAACGCCAACATGCTGACTGTCGGCCAGGAAGTTGAAGTTCGCGGTAGCTGGAATTGCAGCAACCTGAACGCAGAAATCGCCGAAATTGACGATGCTCCTGCCTTGGGTCTAAGTGACAACGCTACGGAGTTGGCGGAAGTCAAAGGCAATCTGACTGTCGTCAACGGTTACCAAGTGACGCTTAACATCACCAGCAGCGAACATTTCAACTTGCTCAGCGGCCCCTTGGCAGTAGATCTCACCAATGCTTGGTTCAAGCAGGGCAACAATACCTGCCTGATCGTCGGCGCGAATGTTGAGGTCAAAGGTGTGGAAATCGTCGGCACACCCACGGGCCTGCAACCCAGCAGCGTGGAAATTGAGGGCTGCGCATCAGGAACCCTGCCTGACGATCCAGCATTCGACGACGATAACGGTACTGACGAGACCGACGAAACGCCTGATTCGGAAAATGCGGTCGAAGCCGGCGAAACGAACTAAGTCAACAGCCACAGCCCCAACAAACAAAAACCCCAGCCTAGGCTGGGGTTTTTGGCGCATACAACCATATAAAAAAATTAACGGCGACGACGGCTCACTACCAGACCGGCAATACCTACTGCCAAGCAAATCAGCGCAGCAGGCGCGGGTACTTTGTGAGTCATGTTAACTTCATTGTTGTTGTTGGTGGACTCGCTATCTGCCACGACGGCAAACGCAGAGCTTGTCAGCGTCATCAACGCAACAAAACCAGCGGCTAACATTTGTTTCTTCATATCATCCATCCTCTTAGGAAACGCTCCAAACATCTAATGCACACCTCGGGCCAACTGCATTATTTCCATTAAATACAGCCAATTACGAAAACAACTTAACGTGAATAGTTTGTTTTTGTAAAGTACTTCGACACCCAGCGCAAATTAGACGCTGACCCCATAGCCCTGTCAATAGTCAGGACACACAAAACACCTATAAATTTTATTGGTATAATCGGGCCATTCATTCCACAAAATCAAATGTCTACACGCTATCAACAAACCCATGCAGCGGAACTCGCCACTCGCACCTTACACTACAAAATCAGTAGGTTAAAACATGCTACGACCAAAGTCCGTGATCGGCGCCACCACCAGCATCGAGATCAACTGCAAGCCAATCATCACCAAAATCGGCGATAAATCAAAACCAGACACCGGCGGCAACAGATTACGCGCCCGGTACAGCAACGGATTGTTGATACTGTAAAGAATACTGACAGCAGGGTTATACGCCCCCGGATTCACCCAGCTGAGTATGACCTGGATTAAAATCCCAAAAATATAAATATTAATCAGCAAATCAAGAAGTTCGGCCATCGACAACACCACCAGCCCCATGGGCTGCGGCATGTGTCCCAGTACCAGCGCCACCAGAAACAGTTCCGCCATTTGCAGCAAAATCAGCGTCACCACGCTGGCCATGTCGATGCCAAACAGGCCGGGAATGAATCGGCGCATCGGCACCAGAACCGGATTGGTCACTTTGACAATAAACTGCGACACCGGGTTGTAAAAATCCGCCCGCACCAGCTGCATCAAAAACCGCAGCATAAACACCAGCATGATCAAACCAAAAATGGTCTGGATCAGAAAGGTTCCTGCGTTACTGACATAACCTCCACCCATTAGTCTGCTCCTAATTGTTTGGCCAGTTCCTGTGCCCGTTGATCCGCCGCCGTCATCGCTGCCGCGACCATCTCCGGCATACCGCGCTGCATGAACACGTTAATCGCCTGCTCGGTGGTTCCACCTGGCGAAGTCACCTTGGCGCGCAACGCCGCTGCGCCGTCGTCCGCCTCCAGCGCCAGCTTCGCCGCACCAAAGGCTGTCTGAAGCGCCAGCAGACGTGCGGTCTCGGCCTCCAGCCCCAACTGTTCGCCGGCTTTCTGCATGCTTTCGATCAACAGGAAAAAGTACGCCGGACCGCTGCCCGACAACGCCGTCACCGCATCCATCTGCGATTCCTGCTCAACCCATAGCGCCAAGCCAGTGGCGCGCATAATGCTCTCGGCCACTTCATGCTGATGCGCTGTCACCCGCTCGTTGGCAAACAATGCCGTCGCCCCGCTGCGAACCAGGGCTGGCGTATTGGGCATGGTGCGCACCAGCGCCACCTCTCCGCCCAACCAGCGCGACAAATCCGCCGTCGGCAAGCCTGCCGCGACCGAGATCACCAGCGGCTTGCGCTGCTGCACCTGTGGCGCCAGCGGCTTGAGGACGGACTTCATGATCTGCGGCTTGACCGCCAGCAGCAGCACGTCCACTTTTTCCAGCAACTGCGCGTTGTCATTGGCCACATGCAGACCATGGCGCTGCTGCAGATCCTGCAGCTTGCGCTCATCGACATCACTGACCCAAATGTCCGTCGGCTTGCAACCGGAGGCGATCAAGCCACCAATAATCGCCGAGGCCATGTTACCCGCGCCAATGAATCCAATTTTGCCTATCTGCATTGCCGTTCACCCAAAAATGCGTTGAAAAATAAAGTCTAACGCAATTATTGGCGAGCCCCAAAAATATCCGTCCCCACCCGCACGATGGCCGCTCCTTCCTTCACCGCCGCCTCCAGGTCGCCAGACATACCCATCGACAAGGTATCCAGCTGCAAACCCAGCTCGTCATTCAGTTGCTGCTGCAACTCGGCCAACTGCCGAAAGGGTTCCCGTTGGCGCTGATAATCATCTTCGTCACGCGGGATTGCCATCAGACCACGCATTTTCAGTCGCGGCAGTTTGCTGATTTTTTCTGCCGCCGCCATCAATTCCTCGGGGAGAAAGCCGGATTTGCTCGCTTCGCGGCTAATGTTCACCTGCAAACAAATATTCAGTTCGCCCATGTCCACTGGGCGCTGTTCGCTCAAACGCTGCGCAATTTTGACCCGCTCTACGCTGTGCACCCAGGTGAACTGACTGGCAATGGCGCGGGTTTTATTCGACTGTATGGGGCCGATGAAATGCCACTCAATCGGCAAATCGGCCAACTCGGCCTGTTTGTCCAGGGCTTCCTGTAAATAGCTTTCGCCGAAACAGGCTTGCCCCGCCTCAAACAATTCAGCAATGGCACTGGCGGGATGGCGCTTGCTTACCGCCAACAACATCGCATCTTCGGCACCACGACCTGCGACCGCCAATGCCTGGCGCAAGCGTGCCTGTGTTCGCAACCAACGCAGAACCAGCTCACTCATCTCTGTACCCTCGACCTGCTGTTGTTCAACCATATCGGCAGATCAGTCCTGATGTGAATATTGCCATTCGCCAATCCCCTCCAGTGCAGTTCGTAATTCCTCACCGCCGGCCGCCAACACATGGACATCTCCGCGCTGGTTGCCCAGCCAATGCTGTGCCAGGCCCAACACCGATCCAGAAAAACATCCCGGCAAGTCGTCCTCGCTCGCAATGCGCGAGGCGATCCCCCAATCCTCCAGCAGCGGCGCCGCCGCAATCACCCCCGGTGGCAGTCCCTGCACCATGAACTGGGAAGGCCGCAACGAAAACGGCGTTGCCGCAGACAACTGCAACAGCACCAATGCCTGGCGCTGACCATGGAACCAGCATTGCGCCGCGTGTATCGCCGTCGCCATGCCGGCCTCGTCGGCCAGCACCAGGACCGCGCCGGTCGTCGGCTGCTGCCAGCGCTGCGCGGCCAGCAGCTCCACTGCTTGGGGTAAATTCGAGGACAGTGACGGCGGAACGGCCTGGCGCGACAGGCACTCCACCCAGCGAGCCGCCGAGCGCATCACCGGCAGGGCCCAATCACAACCGGCAAAACGCAGGCGATCGCCTGGCTGCCACAAGGTGTCTGTCGCCGTATTAAAACGCAAAACGCTGGCACCATTGGCCAGCGTTTGGGTGGATTGCCAAGTCAGCTGCATCATCACGCCGAATGCTGGTAAACCACGTTGCCCGCCAGCAGGGTCGCATGCACCTGACCGCCACGGAATTCCCAGCCCAAAAACGGCGAGTTCTTACCGCGACTGCGCAGTTGCGCCAGATCAAACGTCCAGTAGCTTTCGGGATCAAACACGCACACATCGGCACAGGCGCCAACTGCCAGATGCCCGGAGTCCAGCCCCAAAATGCGGGCCGGTTCTGCCGTCAGCTTGGCAACCATCTGCGACAGACTCAGCACTTCTTCGTGCACCAAACGCAAACTCAGTGGCAGCAAGGTTTCCAGCGAGGAAATGCCCGGTTCGGTTTCGGCAAACGGTGCCAGCTTGGCGTCTGAATCGTGCGGCTGATGATCCGAGCAAATCGCCGAAATCACCCCCTCGGCCAAACGCTGGCGCAAACCATCACGATCACGCTCACTGCGCAGTGGCGGACGAACGTGGGCGTTGACGTTAAAGTCCCCTAAATCCATTTCCGTCATGTGCAGATGATGCGCGGTCACGCTGGCAGTCACTGGCAGACCATCGTGCTTAGCCCGCGCAATTTTGCGCGCCGCCTTGTCACCGGAAATATGCAGAAAATGCGCGCGTACGCCGGTTTGTTCAATCAACGCCAAGTCGCGCGACACACCGATGGTTTCGGCAATCACCGGAATACCGGTCAACCCCAGTCGTGAGCTCACTGAGCCTTCGTGAGCCACACCGGAACCACGCAACCAGGGGTCTTCGGAAAACAGCATCACCGGCATATCAACGCTGGCTGCATACTCCATCGCCCGGCGCATCACTTCGGTGTTGGTCACTTGCTTCAAGCCATTGCTGACCGCGACACAACCGGCTTTTTTCAGGCCGATCATCGGCGCCAGCTGTTCGCCTTTCAGCCCCAGGGTCAACGCGCCCACCACGTGTACTCGCGCCTGGCCAGCCTGTGCTGCACGGGCCAGAATGGATTCCACCACTGCACGCCCTTCAACGATGGGCGACGTATCCGGCGCGCACACCACCGTCGTAATTCCGCCCTTGGCCGCTGCGGCAGTTTCGCTGGCGATGGTGCCTTTGACTTCCTGACCCGGTTCGCGCAAACGTGCCTGCAAATCAATCAGACCCGGACACACCACCCGCCCTTTGGCGTTAATGGTCTGATCGGCAACAAAACCATCGGGCTTCGCGCCCACCGCCACCACTTTGCCTTCGGCAACGTACAGATCCAGCAACCCATCCACGCCATTGGCGGGGTCCAGCAGATGGCCACCCAAAATCGCAATTTTCATTACACCGCCCCTCTCGCCGCGACATTGCCCATGCACATGGACATCACCGCCATGCGCACCGCGACACCGTTGGTCACCTGTTTCAAAATCACCGATTGCGGACCATCGGCCACCGAGGAGGCGATTTCCACCCCACGATTAATCGGCCCAGGGTGCATCACAATGGCGGTCGGCTTGGCGTAGGTCATGGTTTCGTCGGTCAGACCGTAGGAGTTGTAAAATTCTTTTTCGCTGGGAATAAACGCGCCGCTCATGCGCTCTTTTTGCAGACGCAGCGCAATCACCACATCGACATCTTTCAGGCCGGCGCGCAGATCGTGATACACGTGCACACCCATTTGCTCAATGCCGCGCGGCATCAGGGTTTTTGGTCCAACCACCCGCACTTCGTTCACCCCCAGCGTGGTCAGCGCATGAATCTGCGAACGCGCCACTCGTGAGTGCAAAATGTCGCCAATGATGGCCACGTTCAGCGGTGCAAATTCACCGAAATGGCGACGAATGGTGAACATGTCCAGCATCGCCTGGGTGGGATGGGCGTGTGCGCCGTCGCCGGCATTGATTACGCTGACGTGCTTGGGCACGTGCTGGGCAATAAAGTGCGCCGCACCGCTGGTGGAATGACGCACAACGAACATGTCGACCTGCATCGCTTCCATGTTGGCCAGGGTATCAAGCAGGGATTCGCCCTTAGAGGTCGCTGAGGTGCTGATATCCAGATTCAGCACGTCGGCGGAAAGACGGTTGGCAGCCAGCTCGAAGGTTGAGCGAGTACGGGTGCTGTTTTCAAAAAACAAGTTAACGATGGTTTTTCCGCGCAGCAGCGGCACCTTTTTGACCGACTGCTCGGCAACCGAGCTAAACCCCTCGGCCGTGTCCATGATCTCCACCAAATGCTGACGCTTGAGTCCTTCGATGGAGAGAAAATGCCTGAGCTTTTTATCCTCGTTCAGCTGGATGTTATGCCTGTAGCTCATGCAAGGACCTTCAATTGGAGTTAGGTTTGGTGACGACCGCCAGTTGTAGCGGTTCAGGACCGGACAATTTTACCTGCTCATGCGCACCCAATACCATACGCGCACCGACCACATCGGCTTGAATGGGCAATTCACGGCCACCCCGATCCACCAGCGTCGCCAAAATCACTCGCGCCGGACGACCGTAATCGTAAATTTCATTGAGCGCCGCCCGAATGGTGCGGCCAGTGTAGAGCACATCGTCCACCAGAATGATGCAGCGGTCTTCCACCGAAAATGGCAAATTGGACGGACTAACCTGCGGATGCACGCCGATACGGGTAAAGTCATCACGATAAAACGAGATGTTGAGTTTGCCCAAGGGCTGGTTCAAACCCAGCGCTTCATGCAGCCGTTCAGCCACCCACACGCCACCAGTGTGTATGCCTATCATCACTGGCTCGTGCTCACACACATCACTGCACAGTGATTTCAGTTCAACGGTCATTTGCCGAAGCAGCGCTTCAACGTCGTATTGTTGTGTCATGCTGATTCATTTCCTTGTTGCTGTGCCAGCCAGGTTTCTACAATCACCTTGGCGGCCATACTATCGAGTTCTATTTTTCCACTGCGTTTGCGGTCTGACAAATCACGCAGTTGTTCCTCGGCCTCCACCGAACTCAGGCGCTCATCGACCATGAACACCGGCAGGCCGTAACGCCCATGCAGCCGATTGCCAAACTTGGTGGCGGCGACAGTGACCTCGTGCGGATTGCCATCCATGTGCATGGGCTTGCCGACAATCAACGCATCGGGTTGCCATTGTTTGAGCAGCGCTTCGACTTCGTCCCACACTGGCTGGCCGTCACGTGCCTTGAGCACACACAGCGGACTGGCGCTCGCCGTCAGGGTCTGCCCCACCGCCACGCCGATGCGCAACCGGCCATAGTCAAATCCGAGAACACGGTGGATTGGTTTTTTTGACATGCCTGACAGCAAACTCAGTCATGACCAGCATCGCTGGACAAACGGGACAGATCCACACCCACACTGCGCGCAGCCGCTTCCCAGCGCTGCTCAATGGGCAGATCAAACAAAATCTTCGGGTCCGCCGGGCCGGTCAGCCAGGCATTGGCCACCATTTCCTGCTCCAGTTGTCCCGCTGTCCAACCGGCATAGCCCAGGGTAATCAGCAACCGGTCCGGCCGATAGCCTTCAGAAATCGCTTCGAGAATATCCAGCGAGGTAGTCAAGGCCAGGTCATCGGTGATGCGAATGCTGGAATCCCAATCGCCCGCCGGCGAGTGCAGAATGAAACCGCGCTCCTGCTCGATCGGCCCGCCCAGCAACACGATCTGATCTGCCAGCGATTGCTCCGGCCATTCCAGATCCATTTGCGACAACACCTCACCCAGGCTGATGTCGGTTTGCCGGTTGATCACCAGCCCCAACGCGCCTTGTTCGCTGTGTTCACAAATATACGTCACGCTGTGATAGAAATTCGGGTCATCCAGCGATGGCATCGCGATTAAAAAATGGTTAGTTAAATTCACAGTATCCGTCATGAGGTTAAGTATCAGGGAGTCCCTAGTAAACAGCAAGTCGTAAGCTCATTGGCTGACGACATTGCTGTCACCCAAAAATTTCCAAGTGCGAGTAATATGCAGCACATCGGTGTCCTTGCGTATGGCTTCGGGGAATGGCAGATAGGGCGACGCATCACGCACTACCTGAATGGCATAATCATCCAAAATTTTGTACCCCGAAGAGCGTTTAATCTCCACGCTATAAATCGTGCCATTGGCGTTCAGCGCCACTTCCATCAGCAAACTGCCAGTCAAATGCTGACGCTGGGCTTCGCCGGGATAGTGCAAGTTCCCCAGCGTTTCTACCTTGCGGCGCCAGCCGTCCATGTAGGCCGCGTATTTGTGTTCACGCGTAGTGGCGGAAATAAATGTCCGCCGTGGCATTTCTGCATAGGCGCGAATCGAATCGCCAATTTCCACTTCCAGACTGGCAATGTCCATGCTGCGACTGATCAACTGCGCGGCATTCACTTCCTTCGATTCAACTTTTTTCTGCGGTGAAACTTCCGATGTCCACTTGTGCGGTGCCTTCGCCACCGTCATCACTTCCACCCGTGGATTGCTGGGCGAAGGTGGCGACATGGCGGGTGGATTGGGCGAGGTTAATTCCGCACTGTCTTTGGGCAGCAAGCTGGGAAACATGGTTTCTGGCCGGACTTTTTCATCGGTATTGCCGCCGCCTTCCTGATTGGCCTGAGCAACGTAGTGCGCATTCTCCGGCGCATTTTTGCTTTGGCTGTTCACCAATGTCACTTCGATGCTGGGTACCTGCGGCGTTTTGCTTTCTTCCTGATTGATGCCAAAGCTCACACCGAAAATCACCAGGGCGTGCAACGCTGTCGCCGCCAGGATCATTAATCCCAAACGGTCTCGCGGCAGCTCCAATGCCTCCCAGTTATAGTGCAGTGACGACGTCATCTGTTTTCAATCGCTTCAACAAATAGTGACAAATCCAACCGTTGATGATGCCAAACACCAAGGCAGCGGTCAGCAACACCGGCAACAATCCCAGCAGCGCCGGATGCGGCACAAACAACGCCCAGGCCAGCACAAACTGCCCCAGCATATGCGCCACCGCCGCCAGCACGCCCACACCGATGGGCGTCAGCCCGGCAAACCGGCCCCGCCCCAACCACAACAGCAACGCCATCGCCATCAGCATCGCCACCGCGCCACCCAGACTCAGAAAAAAAGTCGGCGTCATGAACGTGCCCGCCAGCAGGCTGCCGCCCAACACCCGCAGCATGCTGACCCACACGGCCGCTTTCCAGCCGTACAAAAAACACACCGTCAGCGTAATCACGTTCGCCAGTCCGGGCTTCACTCCCGGCAGCAACGACGGAAACGCGCCTTCGAGCACGTGAATGGCAATGCCCAAAGCGGCGAGTTGCGCTATGCGCCAGTCTTCGGCGCTGACGGTTACCTGCGTTGTTGCCATCAAAAATTCATTGCATCGTAAACTGTGTTTTCCGCCACCACGCGCAGGCTAATTCCGTTGGGCAGACACACACTGGTTTCGCCCGCATGGTGCAGATGCCCGGTGCGAACACATAATTTTTCCGGGCAGGGTGAATCAACAAACGCCGCGTTGCCATCGCGTATCTGAATCACCGATTCGCCCAACAAGCCACGCACGTGAAACTCCTGGTTCTGGGTTAAATCCAGCCGCGCGACCACTTCACCGCCACGCGCCACTTCCAGCCACTGGCCTTCGCCGCGATTCCACAACAATCCGTACAGCAAGGCCACCAGCAGCGTCACCACAGCGATCACCACACGATCGCCTTTGGTCACAGCGACACCACCGTCACTGCCGTTTTGGCATTCACAAATTCCACCCGCGACTGCATCGCTGGCGTTAGAAAAATCCGCCCTTGCGAATCAATCACCATCACCTGCTGTAAACCCAACTGCTTGGCAATGCGTAGCCAATCATTAGGCCCCGCCACCAGCAATGCGGTTGCCGCCGCATCCGCCACGCTGGCCTGCGGATACATCACTGTCACCGAGGTCAAACCCTTGGCCGGGTAACCGCTGCGCGGGTCCAGAATGTGATGATAGCGTTGGCCCTGATATTCAAAAAATCGCTCATAATCGCCGGACGTCACCACCGATTCATCGCCACGAACTGCGATACTGGCCAACACCCCAGGACTGCGCGGATCACGCACGCCGATGGTCCATGCCTGTTTGCCTTTGCTGCCTATGGCGCGCAAATCACCACCGGCATTAACGATCGCATCCTTCACACCTGCCGCACGCAATTTCGCAATCGCCGCGTCCACTGCCACGCCTTTGGCAAACCCACCAAAGTCCAGCTGCAGCGCTGGATTATCGCTGCGCAACTGATCACCCTGCAGATGCAGTTGATGCATGCTCAGATTTTGCTGCAGCAGCAACTGTATGGATTCCAACGACGGCGGCGGAACATCACCTCGCACGTCTTGATGAAATCCCCACAACTTCACCAGACTGCCAATCGCCGGATTAAACAAGCCATCACTGCGATCAGACAAAACCGCCGACTGCTCGATCAATTGTTGAATCGCTGGCGACACGCTGGCGGCCTGACCCGCTGCCAAGGCGCGATTGATATCGGCCAATTCACCATTCTGCCAGGGCTGCCATTGCGCATGCAGACGTTTGAATTCCTGCTGCACTTGTTCGCTTAATTGCTTGCTACGCTCAGGGGTTACGCCGTAGAAACTTAAATTGATCACCGTGCCCATGGCATAAAATTCTTCACGCTGCGGCGCATCATCGCCACAACCTGACAACATCCAGAGCACCAGGAACAGCAGCGCGCCACGCATCATTGCGTTGCCAGTCTCGCGGCAATCACATCCATCAAATCACCGGCGATGTCGAGCTGATACTGCGCATCCAACTCACGAATACAGGTCGGACTGGTCACATTGATTTCGGTGACGTAATCGCCGATCACATCCAGCCCCACAAACAGCAGGCCGCGTTTTTTCAACTCTGGCGCGATCTGTTCACACAACCAGTAATCACGCGTAGTCAGTGGCACGCCTTCACCACGCCCACCGGCCGCCAGGTTGCCACGCAATTCGCCCTTGGCGGGAATACGCGCCAGCGCGTAAGGCACCGGTTTACCATCGACCAGCAAAATGCGCTTATCGCCCTGCAGAATTTCCGGCAAATAGCGCTGCGCCATCACCATCACTTGATCGAACTGCGTCATGGTTTCCAAAATCACGCTGAGATTGCCATCATCGGGACGCACACGAAAAATCGATGCGCCGCCCATCAATCCCAGCGGCTTGATCACCACATCCTGCTGTTCGTGAATGAATGCGCGTAAACGCTCGCGACTGGCCGTCACCAACGTTGGCGCACAACATTGCGGGAAATGGGTAATAAATAATTTTTCGTTGGCGTCGCGTAGACTTTGCGCCTTGTTGACCACCAAGGTACCGCGCTGTTCGGCCAGTTCCAGCAGATAGGTGGTATTGATGTATTCCATGTCGAACGGTGGATCTTTACGCATCAATACGGCGTGCTGTTCGTCCAACGGTGATTCGACCCGC
>Ga0224510_10000207_pt1 | contig 50143 bp, 49 predicted proteins | sample SF_May12_sed_USG_FD_170161 | JGI IMG/M metagenome (GOLD analysis project Ga0224510, IMG submission 170161) | Sediment microbial communities from San Francisco Bay, California, United States - SF_May12_sed_USGS_4_1 | ecosystem: Environmental > Aquatic > Marine > Sediment | place: USA: California... | reverse complement strand
GTCGCGCGGCGCGCGCGCGCGCTGCTCGAGGAGAATCGCATCGACGTGGAGATCGACGAGGCGCGCGGGCTGGACCACGGCGCCTGGGCGCCGCTGCTCTACGCCTGGCCGCAGGCCGACGTGCCGGTGGTGCAGGTCTCGGTGCAGCCCGCGCGCGGTCCGCGCCATCATCTGGCGCTCGGCCGCGCGCTTGCGCCGCTCGCGCGCGAGGACGTGCTGATCGTCGGCTCGGGCCACCTCACGCACAACCTGCGCGAGCTGCGCAGCGTGCGCGAGACGGGCGTCGGCCCGGCCGAGCCCTACGTCGACGAGTTCCAGGAATGGGTGCGCGAGTGCATCGGGACGCACGACCTGGATCGCCTGTGCGGCTACCGGCGGCTGTCGGAGGGCGGTGCGCGCGCGCACCCGACCGAGGAGCACTTCCTGCCGCTGTTCGTCGCGCTCGGCGCCGCCGCGCCGGACTACCAGTCCGAGCGCCTGATCGCGCACGTGGAGGGCGGCGTGCTGGCGATGGACGCCTACCTCTTCGCGCCGCCGGCCTAGCCGCCGAGCGCCCGGTACAGGTCGGCGACCGCCGCGCGCTGCTGGCGCAGCGCCTCGATGCGCGCGGCGTGCGCATCGACCAGGTTGCGCTCGGTGTCGAGCACTTCGAGCTGGCTGGCGAGGCCGCTCGCGTAGCGCAGCCGCGCCAGGCGCAGCGTGTCGCGCAGCGCGTTTACGCGCGCCGACTGCGCATCGAAGCTCTCGCGGGCGCGCGCCTGTGCCGCGAGGGCCTGGCGCACCTCGCGGAAGGCATTGCGCACCGCCCCCTGGTACTGCGCGTGCAGCGCGCGCTCGCGCGCCAGGGCGGCGTCGCGCTGCGCGTCCAGCCTGCCCCCCGCGTACACGGGCTGCGCGAGGGCGGCCGTGACGTTCCATATGCCCGCGGGCCCGGTGAACAAGTCGCCCAGCTCGGCGCTTGCGCCGCCGAGAAAGCCCGTGAGGCGAATGGAGGGAAAGTAGGCCGCGCGCGCCTCCGCGACGCGCGCGTTCGACGCCACCAGCCGCTGCTCGGCCTCGAGCAGGTCCGGGCGGCGCAGCAGCAGCTCCGAGGGCAGGCCGTCCGGCACCGCCACGGCGACCGTCTCGCCCGCCGGCGCGGCGCGCGCGAGCGCATCGTCGAACACCGCGCGCGGCGAGCGACCGAGCAGCGCGGAGAGCGCGGCTTCCTCGATCTCGCGGTCGCGCTCGAGCGGTGGCAGCTGCGCGCGCAGCGTCGCGGTGTCGGCCTCGAGCTGGCGCAGGTCGTAGTCCGAGATGATGCCCGCCTCGCGGCGCCGGCGCTGCAGCCCGAGCGCCTCCTCGCGGATGGCGATCGCGCGGCGCGTCAGGTCCACCTGCGCGTCGAGCGCGATAAGGCCATAGTAGCTCGCGGCCACGCGCGCCGTCAGCGCCAGGCGCACGGCCTCGCGCACCGCCTCGCTCGCCGCAAGCTCGGCGCGCGCCGCGTCGCTCGCCGCCCTGAGGCGCCCGAAGATGTCGATCTCGTAGGACACGCCGAGCGTGGCGCGATACTCGGAGAGCTCGCGCGGCGCGCCCGGTGGCAGCAGGCCGGTGGCCGTCGAGAACTGCGAGCGCCCCGCCGAGGCGTTGGCGCTCACCTGCGGATTGCGCGCCGCGTCGACCTCGCCGAGCAGCGCGCGCGCCTCGTCGACGCGCGCCGCCGCCATCAGCACGTCGGTGTTGCCCGCCAGCGCTTCCTCGATCAGCCGGTCGAGCACGGGATCGCCATACACGCGCCACCAGGGATCGGCGGGCTCCGGCCGCGGCGCGGATTCCTTCCAGGCCTGCGGCAGCTCGAGTTCCGGACGCTGGTAGTCGGGCCGCACCGCACAGCCGGCGACGAGCAGCAGCAGCAAGGCGGCGGCGCTACGCACTGCCGGGCCCCGGGTGCGGCGCGTGGTGCGGCGCCGGCGTCGCCTTGTGCGTGATGGCGCGCGCCTGCGCCGCCTCGTCCTTGATCTGCGCAGTGGAGCGCGGCTCGGTGAGGTGCCGGTCGCTGAACAGCTTGAAGAACATCGGCACGAAGAATATCGCGAGGAAGGTCGCGGCGAGCATGCCGCCCACCACCCCCGTGCCCACCGAATGGCGCGCGCCCGCCCCCGCGCCGGCGGACAGGGCGAGCGGCAGCACGCCGAAGATGAAGGCGAGCGAGGTCATCAGGATCGGGCGGAACCTGAGGCGCGCGGCTTCCACCGCCGCCGCCGAGGCCGACAGGCCCTCGTGGTGCTTGAGCGAGGCGTACTCGACGATCAGGATGGCGTTCTTCGCCGCCAGGCCGAGCAGCGTCACCAGGCCGATCTGGAAGTACACGTCGTTGGAAAGGCCGCGCAGCCACACCGCGGCGAGCGCGCCGAAGGTGCCGAAGGGCATGGCGAGCAGCACCGAGAGCGGCAGCGACCATTTCTCGTACTGCGCGGCGAGGATGAGGAACACCATGACCACCGCGAGGCCGAGCGCGACGCCCGAGGTGCCCGCCGAGCGCTTCTCCTGGAACGAGGCGCCCGCCCAATCGAGGCTGAAGTCCGCCGGCAGCACCTTGTCGGCCACCCGCTCGACCGCCTCGAGCGCCTGGCCGGTGGACACCCCGGGGCGGCCCTGGCCGAAGATCTTCACCGCGGGCAGGTTGTTGAAGCGGTCGAGCGCATCCGGGCCGGCGGAGTAGCGCACGCGCGCCAGCGCGGCAAGCGGCACCATCTCGCCGCCGGCGCTCTTCACATACACCTTGCCGATGTCGTCGGGGCGGTTGCGGTACGCGGGCTCGGCCGACATCAGCACCTGCCAGGTGCGGCCGTACTTGTTGAAGTCGTTCACGTAGTAGGTGCCCATGGTGGCGGCCAGCGTGCCGTACAGCTCTTCCAGCGACACGCCGAGTGCCTTGGCTTTCTCGCGATCCACGTCCACCGAGAGCTGCGGCACGGCGGCGCGCCAGGGCGTCTGCACCATGCCGAGCTGCGGGTCCTGCGACGCCGCGCCCATGAACTGCTGCATCACCTGCGCCAGGCGCTGCGGCCCGCCTTCGCCGCGGTTCTGCAGGTACAGCTCGAAGCCGCCCGCGGTGCCCAGGCCGAAGATCGCCGGCGGCCCGAAGGCGAACACCAGGCCCTCCTGGATGTGCGCGGTCTTCATGAAGAAGTCCATCACCAGCTGCGGCGTGGCCGTGTCGCGCTCGTCCCAGTGCTTCTGCGTGACGAAGATGGTGGCGGCGTTGTTGCGAAAGCCCCCGGCCAGCAGGTCGAAGCCGCTGAAGGCGACCACGTCGAGGTTGTCCCGGTTGGAGCGGATCGCCTTCACCACCTCGCCCACCACGCGGTCGGTGCGCTCGATCGTCGCGCCGTCGGGCAGCACCGCCGCGGCGATGTAGAAGCCCTGGTCCTCGTCGGGCACGAGGCTCCCGGGCGTGATGCGCCAAAGCCCCGCGGCGAGCGCCACCATGCCGGCGAACAGCGCGAGGCCGATCGCGCCGCGCCGGATCATCCACGCCACGCCGTCCTCGTAGCGGTCGGTGAGCCGGGCGAAGAAGCGGTTGAAGCCGGCGAACAGGCCGCGCTCGGCGCGCGTGCCGCTCTTCAGCACGGTAACGCACAGCGCCGGCGTGAGCGTGAGCGCCACCATGCCGGAGATCACCACCGCGATGGAGATGGTGACCGCGAACTGGCGGTACAGCTCGCCGGCGAGCCCGCCGATGAAGGCGATCGGCACGAACACCGCGCACAGCACGAGCACGATGGCGATGATCGGGCTGGTCACCTCGCGCATCGCCTTGATCGCCGCCTCGCGCGGCGCGAGCCCCTCCTCGTGCATGATGCGCTCGACGTTCTCCAGCACGACGATCGCGTCGTCCACCACGATGCCGATCGCCAGCACCATGCCGAACAAGGTCAGCGTGTTGATGGAGTAGCCGAGCAGGTACAGCCCGGCGAAGGTGCCGATCAGCGACACCGGTACCGCGGCGAACGGGATGAGCGTCGCGCGCCAGCTCTGCAGGAAGAGGTACACGACGAGAAAGACGAGCAGCATCGCCTCGCCGAGCGTCTTCACCACCTCGCGGATCGACACCTCGACGAAGCGCGTGGTGTCGTAGGGGATCGAGTACTCGAGGCCCTCGGGGAAGCGCTCGGCGGCGCGCGCCACGGTGCGCTTGACCTCCGCCGCCACCTCGAGCGCGTTGGCGCCGGGCTGCAGGAAGATGCCGACCAGCGTCGCCGGCTGGCCATTGATGCGGCCGATGAACTCGTAGTCGCGCGCCGCCAGCTCGACGCGCGCCACGTCCTTCAGGCGCAGCGCGGAGCCATCGGCGCCCGCGCGCAGGATGACCTCGCCGAACTCCGCGGGATCCGCCAGCCGGCCCCTGGTGGTGACCGTGTAGACCAGCTCCTGGCCGGCCGGCGCCGGCGACTGGCCGACCTTGCCGGCGGCGAACTGCGCGTTCTGCTCGTTCAGCGCACGCACCACGTCCGACGCGGCGACGCCGTGGCGCGTCATGCGGTCGGGCTTCAGCCAGATGCGCATGGCGTAGTCCTTCGCGCCCCAGTTCACGACGCCGGTAGTGCCCGGCACGCGCTTCAGCAGGTCGAGCACCTGCAGCGTCACGTAGTTGGAGACGTAGATGTCGTCGAAGCGCTGCCCCGGCGAGTAGAAGGCGATCACCTGCAGAAAGGCCGAGGAGCCCTTCTCCACCGTCACGCCCTGGCGGCGCACTTCCAGCGGCAGGCGCGGCTCGGCCTGCTTGACGCGGTTGTTGACGTTGAGCGCCGCCTGGTCGATGTCGGTGCCGATCTCGAAGGTCACCTGGATCTGCACTTGGCCGTTCGAGCTCGAGGTCGAGCTCATGTACAGCATGTCCTCGACGCCGTTGATCTGGTTCTCGAGCGGCGCGGCCACGGTCTGCTCGAGAACCTGCGCGGAAGCCCCGGGGTAGAGCGCCTGCACGGTCACCATCGGCGGCGCGATCTCCGGGTACTGGGCGACCGGCAGCGTGCGCATCGCGGCCAGCCCCGCGATGACGATGAAGATCGAGAGCACCGCCGCGAAGATCGGGCGGTCGATGAAGAAGCGGGAGAACATGCGCTACTGCTTCGCCGCCTGTGCCGCCTGCGCCGCCGGCTTGGCGTTCACGTCGGTGGCCTGCACCGGCGACCCCGGCCCGATGCGCATGACGCCGTCGATGATCACGCGCTCGCCGCCCTTCAGGCCGCCGGTGACGATCCAGTCGCTGCCGGCCCACTCGCCGAGTTCGACCGGGCGCGGCTGCGCGGTGCCCTTGTCGTCCACCACGTACACGAACTTGCCCTGCGGACCTTCGAGCACGGCGCGCTGCGGCACGAGCACGGCGCCGGGGCGCGTCGCGCCCGAGAGCGTCACGCGGACGAACTGGCCGGGATGCAGCCTGCCCTCCGCATTGGGCAGCACCGCGCGCGCGTCGCTCGTGCCGGTCGAGCCCGACACGCGCACGTCGGAGAACGCGAGCCAGCCGGTGCGGCCGTACACCTGCCCGTCGGCGAGTTGCACGCGCACCTCGAAGCGCCCGTCCCTGGGCAGCACCAGGCGCCCCGCCTCCGCCTCGCGGCGCATCATCAGCCGATCGGCGTCCGGGATGCCGAAGTTCACCCAGATCGGATCCACCTGCGTGATGCGCGTGAGCAGGACTTCCGGCCCCGAGATCAGGGTGCCTTCCGACGGCAGCGAGCGCCCCGCGATGCCCGACACGGGCGCTTCCACGCGCGCATACGCGAGGTCGAGGCGCGCTTCGAGCAGCCTTGCCTCCACCGCCTTGAGGTCGGCCGCGCCGATCGTTTCGGCGGACACCGCGTCGTCGTAGTCCTTCTGGCTCACCGCGCTCTCGGCGTGCAGGGGACCGAGGCGCGCCACGTTGCGCCGCGCCTGCGCGAGCCGGGCCTGCGCGCCGGCGAGATCGGCTTCCGCCTTGGCCAGCGCGGCCTCGAACGGCGCGCGGTCGATCGTGTAGAGCGACTGGCCCTTCTTCACCGTGCCGCCCTCGGTGAAGTTGCGCGACACGAGGATGCCGCGCACGCGCGCTCGCACCTCGACTTCGCGCGAGCCCGCCGTCTGGCCCGTGTACTCGAACGGCGCAAGCACCGTCTTCGGCTGCACCGTCATGGTGCTCACGGCCGCCGGCGGCATGCCGCCGCCGGGACCACCGTGCCCCTGGTTGCCGCTCGACGGGCCGCAGCCGGCGAGCGCGATGGAGATCAGGACGACGAAAGACAATTCAATGCGCATGAGAATCGGGGCCTTGGAGAGGGGGCGATTTTACGCGGCGCTGCCGCAATTGCTGTTTCAGCCGTGTTTCATTTCGCGCCCGATCCGGTACGCCCTAGTCGTCGGAGATCGTGATCGCATCCACCTTCCTCGGGTAGAACGCGAGCAGCGCGCGGATGTCCTGCATCTCGTCGTACGGTTGCTCGTAGCTCCAGGCCGCGTTTTCGGGCCCGCCGGCGACCGAAAAGTACGACGCGGTGCCCTTGTAGGGGCAGTAGGTCGTGTGCGGGGAGGCGATGAGCCGCCCCATCCGCACGTCCTTGCGCGGCAGGTAATAGACGGGGGCGTGGCCGCCTTCGAGCAGCTCGACCGCCTCGCGCGATTCGGCGAGCACCTCGCCGCCGAGCGTCACGCGCACGCGCCGGCCTGCGGGGCGCGTCGCGATGTGGCTGCGCGGGACCTTCTGGAAGCCGGGAGCGGGGTTCGCCATGGCGGGCGGAGATCAACCTCAGGTTACTGTATGCATATACATGCCCACAAGGGGGGTTTTCACGCCGCGTCGAACCAGAGGAACGGCGTGATGCCCTGCCTTGCTGTGGTCACGATTTCGCTTCGACGATCTGGCGGATGCCGGCGAGGCCCTGCTCGAAATCGCCGCCGACCATCTTGTCCATGTCGAAGAACAGGCACATGGCCTTGCCGATGAAATTGTTCTGTCCGTTCATGGTCCAGGTGACCCGCGTGCCCTGGGCCTCGGGCCTGAATTCGAACACCGCCGTATTCGTGGCGGCGAACGGCTTGAAGAACTCGAGCTTGAAGCGCACCAGCTCCGCCGCGCGGCTCTCGACGATCGTCATGCGCCCCTCGCCCACCTCCTGGTTGCCGGCCCAGGACATGCTCGCGCCGGTGCCGGCGGCGGGCCCCTCGAAGCTCTCCTTCGCCTGCGGGTCCTTCTTCGCCCAAGGCGACCAGGCCTTCCACTTGCGCAGCTCGTTGACCTGCGCGAACACGGCGGGCGCGGGCGCGGCAAACGTCGCCGAGCGCGAAACGCTGAATTCGCCCGGACGCGTCGCGACGTACGCCGTCAGCGCCACGACCACCACGGCAACACCAATCAGGACCTTCACCAGCATGATGCGTTTCCTCTCTTCAGTTGATGGTTCTGCTGCGTTCGCGCAGGCGCTCGAGCGTCTCGCTCCAGCCCTGCTCCATGCCGTCGAGCATCGCCGCGGCCTCGGGACCGGTCCCGGCCGCGGTCGCATGCAGCGAGAGGCGGGTCTTGCCGTCTTCCTCGGCAAGCGACACGGTGATCACTTCTTCCAGCCGCTGCATGCCGCGCGCGTCGTCGGCAAAGCAATGAATTACCACTCGCGCAGGCGGCGCGACCTCGCGGTAGCTGCCGCGCACCCAGTAGTCCTGCCCGTCGGGCGAGCGCATGCACAGGCGGAACAGGCCCCCGGGCCGCGCGTCGGCCTCGCAGGAATGGATCGTGAAGCCGCGCGGCCCGAACCAGTGCGCGAGGTGCTCGGCGCGCGTCCAGGCCGCGAACACGCGCTCGCGCGGCGCGTCGAAGACGCGCTCGGCATTGACGGTGTATTCGCGCCGTGGCGCGGCCGGCGTGTGATTCATAGCGCGAGGAAGTGCTCGAGGTTCTCGAAGGTCCCGCTCCAGCCCTGGTTCATGCTGGCGCGGCCCTCGTCGAAGATGCAGCGCTCGTCGTCGCTCGCGTTGATCGGCACCCAGCTCACCGTGATCAGCGTGCCCTTGCCCTGCTCGGCGAAAGTCACCGTGGTGAGCAGCTCGCGCGGCCAGCCGGGCGCCATCGGGTGGCGCGTGACGCCGCCCTGCTCGTCGGAGAAGGAGTTCACCCAGACGAGCTTTTCGGGCTTGACGATCTCGCGATAGAGGAACCGGCCCCACATCTCGGAGCCGTCGGGCGCGCGCAGGCAGTAGTGCATCAGCCCGCCGGGGCGCAGGTCCACCGTGCACCGCGCCACCACGAAGCCCTTCGGGCCCCACCAGTGCTTGAGGTGCTCGACTTCGGTCCAGGCCTGCCAGACGCGCGCGCGCGGCGCGCCGACCGAGCGCGTGATCACGAACGGGGCGGTGTCGGTCTTCATTTGTCCACCAGCACGCGGAAGCCGCCGTAGATCATGCGCTTGCCGTCGAAGGGAAAGGTCTTCGGGTCCATCATCGGCAGCACGCGCTTGTCCTTCATCACGCGCGCGTTCACGCGGTCGCGGTGCGCGCGCGACTTGAACACGATGTAGGAGAAGAACACCGTCTCGCCGGCGCGCTGCTTGACGGCGCGCGGAAACGAGGTGCGCTTGCCCCACTTCACGTCGTCGGCGACGCACTCGCGGAACTCGAGCGCGCCGTGCTCGCGCATGATGCGGCCCATCTTCGTCGCGACGCGCTTGTAGGCCGCGAGCTTGTTCTTCGGCACCGGCGTCAGGAAACCGTCTACGTAAGCCATGATCTCTCCTCGGTCGTTCAGCTGCGAAGGAATTGCTCCAGCTTGATGAAGGACTCGGTCCAGCCGCGGCGGTGGCCGTCGCGCACCGCCTCGTCGAACAGCTGCTCGTGGCGGAAGTGGAGCTCGGTGCCGCGCGGCACCTTCTTCAGCTCGATGGTGACCAGCGACTCGCGCTCAGGCGTGGTGCGCGGCCAGGTCCACGTGAAGACGAGCCTGCGGCTGGGCTCGACTTCCCAGTAGGTGCCCTGCACCTCGTGGTCAGTGCCCTGCGCGCCGCCGAACACCATGCGGAAGCGCCCGCCCTTGCGCAGGTCCAGGTCGGCGACGGCGACCGGATCGGCGTCGCCCGGCCCCCACCAGCGCTTCAGCGCCTGCGGGTCGGTCCACGCGCGCCAGACCTTTTCCGGCGCGACGGGGTAGAAGCGCGTGAGGACGAGGGAGGGCTCTTCGGCGAGGCGGGCTTGTTCCATGTCTGCAATTCCTCCTGCTGGTACAGGTAGCGCGCGAGCGCGTCGAGCTTGTCGGTCCAGAACTTCTCGTAGCGCTGCATCCAGGCCGCGGCCGCCTTCATCGGCGCGGCCGACAGCTCGCAGCTCACCACGCGGCCTTCCTTGTTGCGCGCGATCAGCCCCGCGTCCTCGAGCACCCGCAGGTGCTTGAGGAAGCCGGGCAGCGACATGCCGTGCGGCTCGGCGAGCTCCGACACCGCGAGGCTGCCGCCCTGCCCGAGGCTCTCCAGCACCTTGCGCCGCGTGGGGTCGGCGAGCGCGCCGAACACGCGGTCGAGGGTCGCGTCCTGATACTGAACCATACGGTTAAGTATCAACCCGGCGCGGCGGCCGTGTCAAGATGCGCCTCCCATGGCGACCCGGCGGCGATTTGCGCGGCGCGAAGACCTCGGCCTCACGCGGGCCGAGTTCGCGGTGCTGCGCCGCCTCGATGCCCCTCGCAAGATCCAGGACTTCCTCTTCGGCCTGAAGCAGAACTTCGAGCCCAACGGCGACACCTGCCGCCCGGTGCGCGAGGTGCTGCGCACGCGCAGCGCGCACTGCATCGAGGGGGCGATGCTCGCGGCGGCCGCGCTGTGGGTGCACGGCGAGCCGCCGCTGCTGCTCGACCTGCGCGCGACGCGCGACTACGACCACGTGGTGGCGCTGTTTCGCCGCCACGGCTGCTGGGGGGCGATCTCCAAGACGAACGGCGTATTCCTGCGCTGGCGCGACCCCGTGTACCGGAGCCTGCGCGAGCTCGCCATGTCCTACTTCCACGAGTACTGCAACCGGCGCGAACACAAGACGTTGCGCGAGTACTCGGTGCCCTACGACCTGCGCCGCGCCGATCCCGCGCTCTGGTCGAGCGGCGCGAAGCACGCCTGGGAGGTCGCGGAGACGTTGGACGCGCTGCGCCATTTCCGCCTCGTCGGCAGCCGCCAACTGAAGGAGGTCACGCGCCGTGACCCCTTCGAGCGCAGCACGGGCGCGCTGCTGCAGTACCGGCGCCCCCCGAGCCCCCCCCGCCGCGCTGGCAAGCACAGGAAATAGAACGGTTTTTCCGGTTACCGGGGTAACACACGGTTACACACGTTACCTGCCGGCGGCCCGATGCTGTCTCCGTCGCCGGCGCTCATGGGAGGCCGGGGCAAGCAGAAAAGGAGACTGCCATGCTGAAGAAGATCGCCGCCACCGCCGTCCTGAGCGCAACCGTGCTCCTCGGCACGAGCCCCGCGCTCGCCGACCACGATCGCTACGGCACGTTCGACAAGCGCACCGTCGCCCGCGACGCCCGTGCCCCCTACTACGGCCACAGCGAGCGCCGCGTCGTGGTGCGCCACGTGGAGCACCGCCCGGTGGTCGTGCGGCGGCACGTCGCGTACCGCCCGGTGGTCGTGCACCGCCATGCGCCCCCGCCGCCCCCGGCCGTGGTCTATCACTCCAGCCACTCGCACGACATGCTGGGCGGCCTGATCTTCGGCGCCGTGCTCGGCGCGGCGATCGCCAGCGCCGGCCACTAGCGAGCGCGGCACACCTCGCGGCCCGACGGCCAGCCCCGCGCTGGCCGTCGGCGCTTGTCAGGTCCGGTGGGCGCTTTCGACTAAACTGCCGGAAGGAGAACCCGATGCAACGACGCTCCCTGTTGAAAGCGCTGCTCGCCGCGCCGTTCGCCGGCGCCGCGGCGCTTGCGCACGCGCAGAAGAAAGGACTCGCGATGGTCGAAGAGCTGCAGAGCACGTGGAGGAACTACCTCGCCGCCGGCACGCCGACGCCCTCTCCGGACGAGCCGCTCAAGCTCACGGAAAAGGAATGGAAGCAGCGCCTGTCGCCGGCGGCCTTCCGCGTGATGCGCGAGGAAGGCACCGAGCGCGCGGGCACGAGCCCGCTCGACCGCGAGAAGCGCGCCGGCGTGTTTGTCTGCGCCGGCTGTGACCTGCCGCTCTACACCTCGGCGATGAAGTTCGACAGCGGCACGGGCTGGCCGAGCTTCTTCACCACCATCCCGGGCGTGTTCGGCACCAAGACCGACTACCTGCTCATCTACCCGCGCACCGAGTACCACTGCAAGCGCTGCGGCGGGCACCACGGGCACCTGTTCAAGGACGGCCCCGCGCCGACCGGCCTGCGCTACTGCAACAACGGCGTCGCGCTGAAATTCGTCCCGAAGGAAGGCCAGGCCTAGTCAGCCCAGGCCGAGCTCGCTGCGCAACGGCGCGCCCGGGTAGTGGAAGCGCACCGGGCCGTCGGGCTCCATGTGCAGGAACTGGTGCACGCGCGGATCGCGCGATTCACGCAGGGCGGCCGGCGCACCGCTGGCGATGACCGCGCCGTCCGCGACCACGTACAGCAGGTCGGCGACCTTGAGCGACTCGGTGACGTCGTAGGTGACGACGATCGACGTGGCGCCGAGCGCGTCGTTCAGCGTGCGGATCAGGTCGGCGATCACGTTGAGCGAGATCGGGTCCAGGCCGGCGAAGGGCTCGTCGTACATCGCCAGCATCGGGTCCATGGCGATAGCGCGCGCCAGCGCCACGCGCCGCGTCATGCCGCCCGAGAGGTCGGAAACGCGCAGCGCATGCGCACCGCGCAGGCCGACCGCGTGCAGCTTCATCAGCACCAGGCTCCTCACCAGGTCCTCGGGCAGGTCCGTGTGCTCGCGGATCGGGAAGGCGATGTTCTCGAACACCGACAGGTCGGTGAACAGGCCGCTGGTCTGGAACATCATGCCCATCTTGCGGCGCAACGCGTAGAGCGGTCCGCCGTCCAGCTCGTGCACCGGCTCGCCGTCCACGTGGATGGTGCCGCGCGCCGGCCGCAACTGCCCGCCGATGAGCTTCAGCAGCGTCGACTTGCCGCTGCCGCTGGTGCCAAGGATGCCGACCACCTTGCCGCGCGGCACGTCGAGCGTCAGCCCGCGCAGCACCGCATGCTCGTTGTACGCGAAGTGCACGTCGCGGATCTCGACCGCGTTGCCGGGGGTCGGCTGCATGGCGGATGGTAGTCTAGCCCAAGCCATGAGCGCGCCCTACGCCGAGCTCGGACCCGCGACCGTGCTCGACGCCCTGGAGACCGCAGGCCTGCGCGGCGACGGGCGGCTGCTGGCGCTGAACAGCTACGAGAACCGCGTCTACCAGGTTTGGCTGGAGGACGGCAGCAGCGTGGTGGCCAAGTTCTACCGCCCGGGGCGCTGGAGCGACGCGCAGATCCTTGAGGAGCACAGCTTCGTGCAAGAGCTGGCGGCGCGCGAGATTCCTGCCGTCGCGCCGCTCGATCTCGCCGGCGCCACGCTGCGCGCGCACGCGGGCTTCCGCTTCGCCGTGTTCCCGCGCCGCGGCGGCCGCACGCCGGAGCTCGAGGACCGCGAAACGCTTGCCTGGCTCGGGCGCTATCTCGGCCGCATCCACGCCACGGGCGCCGCGCGCGCCTTCGCCACGCGGCCCGCGCTCGACGCCGGGAGCTTCGGCCGCGAGCCGCGCGACTGGCTGCTCGCGCACGATTTCGTGCCCGCGGACCTGTGCGAGGCGTGGCGCAGCGCCGCGGACCTCGCGCTGCAGGGCGTCGACCGGAGCTATGCGCGCGCCGGCACGCTGCGGGCCCTGCGGCTGCACGGCGACTGCCACGCGGGCAACGTGCTGTGGACCGAGGCCGGCCCGCATTTCGTCGATTTCGACGACGCGCGCACCGGCCCCGCGGTGCAGGACGTGTGGATGCTCCTGTCGGGCGACCGGGCGGCGATGGAGAAGCAGCTCGGCCACGTGCTCGAGGGCTACCGTCAGTTCCGCGAATTCGACGCGCGCGAGCTGCACCTGCTGGAGGCGCTGCGCACGCTGCGCCTGCTGCACTACTCGGCGTGGATCGCGCGGCGCTGGGACGACCCGGCGTTTCCGGCGGCGTTTCCCTGGTTCAACACGCAGCGCTACTGGCAGGACCGCATCCTCGAGCTGCGCGAGCAGATTGCGCTGATGGACGAGCCCCCGCTCGACGCCCCCTAGCGCAGGCGCCAGGACTCGAGCAGCACCTGGCGCGCCTTGCGCTCGGCGCTCGCCACGGCGATGGAGCGGTTGAGCCAGAGCAGGTCCGGCGCGCCGGTCTCGAAGCGCATCACCGTGCGGAAGAAGTAGCGTTCCGGCGCGACCGCCTCGCCGCTGGCGAGCGATGCGAGCACCTCGGGCGGGCCGTAGCGGTACCCCTGGCTCACCACGCGGATCGCCGCTCCCGCGGCGGTGCGCAGCACGTAGCGCGCGTCGATGTCGAGCACGCCGTCGGCGCGCACGATCTGCCAGTCGGCGCCGCCCGGCTCGATGCGCCCGGCGAGCTGCGGGCCCTCGAACGTGCCGCCGTCGATGGACACGACGCGGCGCTCGCCCAGAGGCCCGCCGCCCATGGTGACGACCTCGCCGACGTCGGCGGCGATGCGCATCAGAAACTCGAACTGCGGCGGCATGCGCGGCTATCCTGGCAGGTCGTCGAGCGCCCTGTCCAGGTGCTCGACCCGCGCCCACTCGCGCACCCGCCAGCCGGCCGCGCCGACCTCGATCCAGTTGAGCGCCGCGTTGGGGATCTCGAAGTCGCGGGCATCGGACAGGCCGCGGCCGTGCGCGTGGCGGTACACCATCTCCAGCACGCCGCCGTGCGTGAACACCAGCACCGTACCGCCTGCGTGCCGCGCGCCGATTTCCGCGACGCAGGCGATGGCGCGCGCCTGGAAGTCGCGCAGCCGCTCGCCGCTGCCGAAGTCGTAGTCCGGGTCCTTGTCGCGGAAGCGCGCGTAGTCCTGCGGCAGGCGCGCCTTCGCCTCGGCATAGGTGAGCGTCTCGAACTTGCCGTAGTGGCGCTCGCGCAGCCGCGCGTCGAGGCGCGGCGCGAGGCCAAGCGCCGCCGCCGACGGCGCCGCCGTCTGGCGCACGCGCGCCAGGTCGCTCGCGTACAGCGCGTCGAAGCGCAGCCCGGCGAGCGCTGCGCGCACCGCGCGCGCCTGGGCCTCGCCGACGGTCGACAGCGGCACATCGGTCTGTCCCTGCACGCGCCCTTCCGCGTTCCACGAGGTCTCGCCGTGGCGCACCATGCAGATTCGTGAATTTCTCATTCCGTCCGGCCTGTCCAGGACAGGTATGATAGCCGCCGCATGGCCGAGCTGCGGACCTACGCCCAGCGCAGCACCCTGCCGAGTGTCGAGCAGGAGGAGCTGCGCGGCATCTCCCGCACGGTCGCGGAAATCGAGTGGCTGCTGCTCATCCTGGTGCTCCTCTACCGGGTGTTCGGCACGCCCACTTCCTACGTCGAGCCGGCCCTGTCGATGGCGATGTTCATCTACGCCGCCTTCGTCATGAGCTTCCGCTACACGAACTTCTACCGCCGCGAGACGCGCTGGAAGATCGCCGTGGAGACCCTGGCGATGGTGGTGTTCATCACCTGGGCGCTGTGGTTCACGGGCGGCCTGACGAGCCCGCTGCTCAACGCCTACCTGCTGGTGGTGATCACCGCCGCGCTCACGCTCGGCAAGGCGCTGACGCTCGCGCACGTCGGCCTGATCAGCCTGTGCTACCTGTTCCTCGACTGGCAGCTCGGCTCCAAGGACATGACGACGCTGCACTATTTCGGCGGCGTCCTCGCGCACATGGCGCCGGTCGTGCTGGTGGCCTACATCACCACCATGTTCTCGGCCGACATCCGCTTCGGCCTGAACCGCGCCAAGCTGCTGTCGGAGACCGACGAGCTCACCGGCCTGTACAACATGCGCGGCTTCGTCGTGATCGCCAACCGCCTGTTCGCGCAGGCGCAGCGCTACGAGCGCCCGGCCAGCTTCCTGATGGTCGACTCGGACAACCTCAAGCAGATGAACGACCAGTTCGGCCACGAGGCCGGCAACCGCATGCTGCAGCACCTGGTCAAGCTGGTCTTGCAGCAGCTGCGCTCCACCGACATCGCGGCGCGCTATGGCGGCGACGAGTTCGTCGTCATGCTGCCCGACACGCCGGCGCGCGGCGCGTTCGAGGTGGCGGAGCGCATCCGCAACGCCGTCGCGTCGGCGCCGTTCGCCACCGGCACCGCCACGGTCGCCTGCTCGGTGAGCATCGGCGCCGCGAGCTTCCCGCAGGACGGGCGCTCGATGGACGCGCTGCTGGCGCGCGCCGACCGCGCGCTCTACCAGGCGAAGGAAGCCGGGCGCAACCGCGTCGCGCAGTTCCACCCGCCCGCGGCGACGCTTCCCGGCACCGTCGCGGCGGACGCGCAGATACAGGACCCCACCTAGCGGCGCACTGTCGCCTCGAGGCGACTTCGGCCATGCGGCGGATTCACGCTAGCATTCCGGCGGCACTGCGCATTGCTTCCGGAGCCTGCATGACCGCCTCGCACGCCGTTCGCGCCGCATTGATCCTCGCCTCCTGTCTCGCTGCCGCGCCCGCGCCCGCCATGGAGCCGTGGAAGCTGCTCGCCGACACGCGCAAGAGCACGCCGCGGCCGCCCTGGCCCCCGGGCGACGAGCGCGGCATGGCCAATCAGCTCGGGCCGGCCACCTGGGCGCGCTGCGCCTGGCACATGACGCAGCCCAGGGCGAAGGCGTACGAGCTCTCGCATCCGCGCACCAACACCATGCCGGCGTCGCCCTTCTCCGCGCCGCTCGTCGTGCGGCCGAAGGCCTCCGCCGGCATTCCGGGAACCGTGCACGGCTTCAACGGCGAGACGCTCAACGAGGGCGCCGAGCCCGCCGCGCAGGGCACGCAGATGGACGCGCTCGGCCACTTCGCGTTCCTGCGCGAGCCCTGGGACGGCAAGGCGCCCTTTCCGGCGCAGCAGCTCGGCTACTACGGCGGCCACGCCCAGGCCGATGTCAAGCCTACGGACGACTCGCCGCTGCAGCGGCTGAGCATCGACAAGGCGCCGCCGATCGTCACCAGCGCGGTGCTGCTCGATGCGCGCGCGCTGGTCGGCAAGGGCAGCGCGCTCGGCGCCGGCGAACGCGTGACGCGCGCGCACATAGAGGCCATGCTGCGCGCGCAGGGCCTCGGCAGGCGCGGCATCCAGTTCGGCGACGTGGTCTACGTCTACACCGGCTGGAGCGAGCACTGGCGCGATCCCGACACCGGGAAGCGCTACTACGCGAGCGCGCCCGGCCTGTCGCTCGATGCCGCGCAGTACCTCGGCGAGCGCCGCGTCGTCGCCGTGGGCATGGACGTGCCGTTCCTCGACCCAGTGCCCGAAGGCATGCTGGAGGGCAAAGCGGGGCCGGCGGAAGGCACGCCGCCGGGGCAGCCGTACGCGGTGCACCACCAGCTGCTCACGCAGATGGGCATCCACCACGTGGAGAGCGCGAAGCTCGACGAGCTCGCGCGCGACAAGGTCTGGACCTCGTGCACGCTGATCCTGCCGCTGCGCGAGCAGGGCGCCGCGGGCTCGGCGGTGCGTCCCGTGGCGATCGGCGTGCCGGGGCAGTAACATCCGCACCATGCGCGCCTACTACACCGTTCCGGGCGGGAGCCTGGAGGCGCGGGACGTCGCCCTGCCCGAGCCCGGACCGGGGCAGCTTCTCGTGCGCATCCGCGCTGCGGGCCTGAACCGCGGCGAGTTCCTCGGCAAGATCGCTGCGCCGAAGCCCGCCGGCACGGACGCGGCGGGCGAGGTGGAAAAGGTGGGCGCCGGAGTCACGCAGTTCGCCAAGGGCGCGCGCGTCATGGGCCGCTGCCACGGCGGCTTCGCCGAGTACGCGCTGATGGACGCGCGCGAGACGATGGCGGCGCCCAAGCGCCTGTCCTGGGAGGAAGCCGCCGCCGCGCCCATCGTCTTCCTCGTCGTCTACGACATGCTCGTCGCGCAGGGGCGCCTGCAGGCCGGCGAGTGGCTGCTGGTCACCGGTATCAGCTCGGGTGTGGGCGTCGCCGCGCTGCAGACCGCCAAGGCGCTCGGCGCGAAAGTCATCGGCACCTCGGGCTCGGCGGAGAAGCTCGAGCGGCTCAAGCCCCTCGGGCTCGACGTGGCGCTCGCCACGCGCAAGCCTGATTTCGCCACTGCGGTCATGAGAGCCACTGGCGACCAGGGCGCGAACCTGTGCGTGAACAACGTCGGCGGCTCCGTCTTCCCGGAGATCGTGCGCTGCCTCGCCTTCGAGGGACGCCTGGCGATCGTGGGCTACATGGACGGCGTGCTGAAGGCGGAGATCGACCTGGATGCGCTGCACGCCAAGCGCCTCGCGATCTTCGGCGTGTCCAACAAGCTGCGGAACGCCGAGCAGCGCGCGCGCACCGTGCGCGGCTTCTCGGACTCCGTGCTGCCGCTGCTCGCGGATGGCCGCATTCGCCCGCTCGTCGACCGCGTCTATCCGTTCAACGAGCTGCCGGCGGCCAAGGCGCGCATGGACGCCAACCAGCACGTGGGCAAGATCGTCGTGAAACTCTAAATGGGGACAGTCCCTATTTAGACGGCTTTGGCCGCCCGCAGCGCGGCGATTTCCTTGGCGCTGTAACCCAGCTCTCCCAGCACCTCGTCGGTGTGCTCGCCGATCTCCGGCGCAGCGACGCGCATGGTCGCCGGGGTGCGCGACAGGCGTACGGCCTGGTTGACGACGCGAAAGCGCCCGAGCGCGCGGCTCTCGATGTCGGTGGCGACGCCGAGGTGCTGCACCTGCGGGTCGGCGAATACCTGGTCCATCGAATAGATCGGGCCGCAGGGCACGCCGGCCGCGTTGAGCGCCTCGATCCACTCGGCGCTCTTCTTCTTCGCCAGCGCGTTGTTGATCTCCTCGTTGAGCGCTTTGCGGTTCTTGGCGCGCGCGGGCATGGTGGCAAAGTCGGGGTGCGCGACGAGATCCTCGCGGCCAATCGCCGCGCACAGGCGCTTCCACATGCCCTCGCCCGACGCGGCGACGTTGATGTGCCCATCCGCCGTGCGATAGGCCGAGGTCGGCATGCTGGTCGGATGGTCGTTGCCCACCTGGGGCGCGACCTCGCCCTCCTTGAGGTACCTCGCCGCCTGGAAGTCGGTCAGCGTGATGCCTGCCTGCAGCAGCGAACTCTGCACCCACTGGCCCTTGCCGGAGCGCTCGCGCTCGAGGAGCGCCGTCATGATGCCGAGCGCGGCGAACAAGCCCGCCGCGACGTCGGCGACTGCCGCGCCGACGCGCACCGGCCCCTGCCCGGGAAGTCCCGTGATCGACATGAGCCCGCTCATGCCCTGCGCGATCTGGTCGAATCCGGGCCGGTCGCGGTACGGGCCGTCCTGTCCGAAGCCTGAGATGCTGGCGAGCACGATGCGCGGGTTGATCTTCGCCAGCGACTCGTAGTCGATGCCGAGGCGGAACTTCACGTCCGGGCGGTAGTTCTCGACCACCACGTCGGCCGTCTTCACCAGGCGCGCGAACACCTCGCGCGCCTCGGGCAGCTTGAGGTTCAGCGTCAGCGAGCGCTTGTTGCGCTGCAGGTTCTGGAAATCCGAGCCCGAGCGCGCACCGCCCATGTTCTCGTTCGCGTCCACGCCCGGCGGCGACTCGATCTTGATCACGTCGGCACCGAAATCGGCGAACTGGCGCACGCAGGACGGGCCGGCGCGCACGCGCGAAAGGTCGAGCAGGCGCAGGTTCGCGAGTGCGCCGGGGACGCCGGGTTTGGGCATGGCCCGAATCTTAGCTTGAGCGCGGCTAGGCCGGCGCGCTGCGCTGCTGCCAGGCGGCGCGCCGGTAGCCCGAGCGCCGGGCGACGGGGCCTGCGGCGTATTCCCGGATCCGCGACAGCACTTCCCGGCGCACGTCCGCCGGCAACTCGCCGCGGGCGCGCTCGAAGCGTTGCAGCAGCGCCTGCAGCTCGGGCGCGGCGCCGGGCGCGCCGTCGTGGAACAGGCGCTCGCCGCCCAGCCAGACCAGCGCGCGTTCGCTCGCGCCGGCGCCGTAGCACAGCTCGAAGCGCGCCAGCGCCCCGCCCGCGTCCTGCCAGACGAAGAGGTCGAAATACTCGTCGTGGAACCAGCGACGGTTCAGGCGCGCCTCGTCGCCCAAGCCCAGGATTTCGCGCATCGTCGGGTTCGACTCTCGCGCGGGGCGCCGGTTCCCGTCGCCTAGCGCGCCGCGGTGACGCGCGTGTTGGCGAGGACCAGCCGGTCGACGAGGTTGCGCACCAGCGCGCGCGTGAGCTGCAGCTGCGCGCCGACGCTCATCCTGGCAAGCGCCTCCGGCTCGAACTCGGCGAGCAGCAGGCGCGTCATCGACTCGACGCTGGCGTGGCGCGGCAGCTCGCCGCCCCAGATGTAGGCCATCTCGCCGAAGCACTCGCTGCGCGTGACGACATTGAGCAGGCGCCCGGCGCGCGTCACCTTGACCTCGCCCTCGGCGAGGAAGAAGAAGCTGCGGCCCTTGTCCTGCTCGCGCACGATGATGCGCCCCTTGTCCACGCGCGCCCAGCGGCCGGCGTTGGCGAGCTCCCAGATCTCGGCGTCCGCCAGGTTGGAGAGCATCTCCACGCTCTTCAGCGCCATGTACTTCTCGGTGTCCGGGATGGCCTCGGCCGGCAGCACCAGCCGCGCCGCCTTGGACAGCTCCCGGGCGAAGTCCGACCAGGCCGGGTAGCGCGCCTCGGGCTTTTTCTTCAGCGCGCGCAGGATCACCGCGTCGAGCACCTTCGGCAGATCCTTGCGCACCTCGCTGGGCGGCAGCGGCTCGAGCTCGACGATCTTCTTCAGCAGCGCCTGCAGGTTCTCGGCGCGCAGCGGGTGCTGCCCGGTGAGCAGCTCGTACAGCACCACGCCGAGCGCGTACATGTCGCTGTGGTGCGTGAGCTCGCGGCCGGCGATCTGCTCGGGCGACAGGTAGTAGGGCGACCCCATGATCGCGGTCTGCACGGCCTGGCTCTTCCTCAGGTAGGCGGCGCCGAAGTCGGCGATCTTCACGTCGGTGCCCCGCGCGATCATGATGTTCGCGGGCTTGATGTCGCGGTGCACGATGCCTTCGCGAAACGCGTAGTCGAGCGCGCCGCAGCACTTGAAGCCGATCTGCAGGACATCGGCGATCGGCAGCAGCCTGTCCGGCACGGTGTGCGCCGACAGGTCGCCGCCAGTGACCAGCTCCATGGCGATATAGCCCGAATCCTCGCCCACCACGGCGTCGAGGATGCCGACGATGTGCGGGTGCTTGAGCTTGCCGGCGAGCGAGGCCTCGTTCAGGAACTGCGAGCGGTGCACGGTGCCGAACTCGGGGTCGCGGAACACCTCGGGCTCGATGGTCTTCAGCGCGACCTCGCCGCCGCTGAAGGTGTCGCGCGCCAGGTACACCGTGCCCGTGGCGCCCCTGCCGAGCAGCTTCTGCACGTCGTACTTGCCGACCTGCAGGCTCAGGCCGAGATCCATGGCTTCGGGCACCGCCGCGCGTCCTCTTGCTGTGAACTTCCCGGTCCCGGATGGTACTGCATGCCACGCTTGCCGAGCGGACAACAAGGAACGAGAATTCCCTGACCTCGCTGTCCGGCCCCCCCTACCGAGACATATGGCACACAAGGAAGTCCCCGTCGAGTTTCTCGAGTACGGCATGTTCGTCGCCAGGCTCGACCGGCCGTGGACCGACACGCCGTTCGTGTTCCAGGGGTTCGTGCTCTCGACCGAGCAGCAGCTCGAGGCGCTGAAGAAGTACTGCAAGGTGGTGTACGTCGACCCGGAGAAGCGCCAGCAGTCGGTGGCGGCGAAGCTGCTCGCGCTGCCGCCCTCGACGCGCCAGGTGATCGCCGAGCAGGCGAAGGAGAAGGTGCGCGGCACGGTCGTCTACAAGGAGCTCGCCAAGGTCGAGGAGGAGCTGCCGCGCGCGCGCACGGCCTACACGCAGACCAATGCCATCGTGCACACCATGTCGCGCGCCGTGGTGAGCGGCAATGCCCTGGACGGCGACCGCGCGAAGCAGGCGGTGACCGAGATCACGGATTCGGTGGTGCGCAACCCCGACGCCATGATGCTGCTCGTGACCATGCGCGACAAGGCCGAGGAGACGCTCAACCGCGCGACGCAGGTGTCGGTCTACATGACGGTGTTCGGGCGCTTCCTGCAGCTCGAGCGCGAGCGCCTCGAGCTGCTCGGCCTGATCGGGCTGCTGCAGGACGTCGGCATGCTCAAGCTGCCGCCCGGCATGCCGGCGCGCCGCAGCGACCTCAAGACCGAGGAGGACGAGGTCTTCAAGACGCACGTGGCGCACAGCGCGGAGATCCTGTCCCGGACCGCGGGCCTGCCGCCGGAGCTGCCGAGCATCGCCTCGCTGCACCACGAGCGCTACGACGGCAGCGGCTACCCGCGCGGGCTGAAGGGCAGCGCCATCTCGCAGATGGGCGCCATCGCCGGCATCGTCGACACGTTCGACATGCTCACCGCGCCCGCGCCCTACGGGCTGCAGATGCCGCCGTCCAACGCGCTCAACGTGCTGTTCCAGAACCGCGGCACGCAGTTCCACGCCGCGCTGGTCGAGCAGTTCATCCAGTGCGTGGGCGCATTCCCGGTCGGCAGCATCGTCGAGCTGAACACGGGCGAGGTCGGCGTGGTGATCACGCAGAACCTGGTCAAGCGCCTGCAGCCGCGCGTCATGGTGGTGCAGGACGCGAGCGGCAACCCCGTCCATCCGCACAAGATCCTCGACCTGGTGAACGAGCCCAAGGCCTCGCCGGACGAGGTCTACCGCATCCGCCGCACGCTCGACCCGACCACCGTCAAGATCGATTCGCGCGAGCTGTTCCTGTGACCGCGCCGGACGGCGCCGCCCTCGGGCTTCTGCTGGAGCAGTTCGGCCTGGACGCGCAGGCGGTCGCGGCGCTCGACGCGCTCGGCACGGCGCTCAGCACGCACGCGCCGGAGGCCCTGCGCGCTGCCCGCGGCGAAAGCACCCTGTCGGGCGCGACCTCGCCCTTCTTCCTGCCCCTGCTGCCGGCGGCCATGTCGGAGCCGCAGCGCGCCCTGGTCAACGCGCTGTCTGTGGGCGCGCTGGGCCGCGATTCGCTCTCGCGCGTGCTGGCCGAGTGGGCGGCGACACTCAATCCGGAGGAGCCCGCCGCGCGCGCGCAGCGCGACTGCCGCCCGCTGCAGGACCTGCTGCGCGCCGGCGCGCTGCGGCTTTATGCGGACGATGCGGCGCGCTGCGAGGCCGCGCTCGCGGCGGCCGAGGGCCTGAACGCCGTGCAGCTCATGCTGATCGCGCGGTCTGCCGCGCGCGGCGCGGACACGCGCGCGGGGTCCGCGCCGGGCATGACGGAGTTCACCGCGCTGCTCGACGCGCTGGCGCAGACGGGGCGCGCCGCCGGCGAGCAGCTCGCCGCGCTGTTCGTGGACTGCGGCGTGGTCGGGCGCATCGATGCCGTCTGGGGCTACGACGTGGGCGACGGGGTGCGCGAGCGCCTGCGCGCGCGCCTGAGGAGCGAGGTGCTGCGCGAGCAGGACCTGATCGGCGATCCGGGGCGCGACGAGTTCGCCTGCGTGCTGCGCAACGTGCGCGGCGAGGGCGTGGCGCTGCTCGCCGCGGAGAAAATGCTGCGCGCGCTCGACCAGCCGCTGTGGGTGGACGCAGACGAGCTGTACGCGCGGCCGGCGGTGGGCATCGCGCTCTACCCGGAGCACGCCGCCGGCGCGGCCGACCTGCTGCGGCGCGCGAAGACGGCGTGCCGCGCGGCGCGCGAGCGCCCGGGGCGGCTGGCGCTGTTCGCGTCCGACCAGGTGGGCATGGACGCGGAGCTGCTGGTCTACGAGAACCGGCTGCGCGCCGCAGTGGCGCAGGACGCGCTCGACATCGTTTTCCAGCCGCAGTGGGACATGCGCACCGGCCTGATCGTCGGCGCGGAGAGCCAGCTGCGCTGGCGCGACGCAAGCCTCGGCGCCGTGCCGGTGGACAAGGCGATCGCCGCCGCCGAGTCGGCGGGCCTGGTGAACGAGCTGACGCTGTGGATGGTGAACGGCGCGCTGCGCACCTGCCGCCAGTTCCGCGACACCGCGGGGCTCGACCTGCGCGTCGGCGTGACGCTGTCGGCGAAGAGCCTGCGCCAGCCCGAGCTGCCCGACTTCGTGGCGAGCGCGCTCAAGACGTGGAACCTGCGCCCGAGCCGGCTGGCGCTGGAGATCACCGAGACCGCAGCGCTCGCGCACAGCCTGCAATCGGTGGAGACACTGCAGCGCCTGCGCAAGGCCGGCGTGCGCCTCGCGCTGGACGACCCGCGCGCCGGCTATGCCTCGCTCGCCTGGCTGGCGGCCCTGCCGTTCCATGAGTGGCGCATCGACCTCGCGGGCGTCGGCGACATCGTCGAGTCGCCGCCGCGCCTCGCGCTGGTGCGCTCGCTCGCCGATTGCGCGCATCACCTAAAGCTCGACGTGCTGGTGGCGGGCGTGGACGACGCCGCGACCGCCGCGGCGCTCAAGCCCCTCGGCTGCGACGTGATGCAGGGCGCGCATCTCGGCGCGCCCGCGGACGCCACCGCCTTCGTCAAGGCCTACCGCACGGACTGAGCCGATGGGCGACTTCGGCATCGGCCAGCCGCTCGAGCGGCTGGAGGACCCGCGACTGCTCACGGGCGCGGGGCGTTTCGTTGGCGATCGCGCGCTTCCGGGCCAGGCACACCTGGTGCTCGTGCGCTCGCCGCACGCGCACGCCCGCATCGCCGCCCTCGACACGGCAGCGGCGCGCGCCGCACCCGGCGTGCTCGGCGTGTTCACGGCCGAGGACCTGCGCGCGGACGGTCTGGGCACGAGCCGCGTCACGCTCCCGCGCAAGCGGCCCGACGGCTCGCCCATGTTCTGGCGCGCGCATGCCGGGCTGGCGCGCGAGCGCGTGCGCCACGTCGGCGACCCGGTGGTCGCCGTCGTCGCCGAGACGCTCGCGCAGGCCAAGGACGCCGCCGACCTCGTGGCGATCGACTACGAGGCGCTGCCCGCGGTCGCCGAGGCGGCCGACGCGCTGCGGCCGGGCGCGGCGGCGGTCTGGGAGGAATGCCCCGACAACGTCAGCCACGTCTTCGAGGCCGGCGACGCCGCGGCCACCGAGGCGGCCTTCGCGCGCGCCGCGCACGTCGTGCGCCGACGCTACGCGATCTCGCGCGTGCACGCGCAATTCCTCGAGCCGCGCGGCGCGCTCGGCGCCTGGGACGCGGCGAGCGGCCGCTACACGCTCGTCATCGATTCCCAGTACCCGCACCGCGTGCGCGACCTGCTCGCCCACGAGATCCTCTGGGTGCCGCCGGACAGGATTCGCGTGGTGTCCGAAGACGTCGGCGGCGCCTTCGGCGCCAAGGGCTGGGCGTCGCTCGAGCATCGGCACGTGCTGTGGCTGGCGAGAAAGCTCGGGCGCCCGGTGAAATGGTCCTGCGAGAGGAGCGAAGCGCCGCTCGCCGACGAGCACGGCCGCGACATGCGGAGCGAGGCGGAGCTCGCGCTCGACGCCGGGGGCCGCTTCCTCGCCCTGCGCGTGCGCAACGTCAACAATCTGGGCGCCTACGCCTCCACCGACCGTCAGCTGCTGCCCACCTTCGCCAACCTGGGATCGCTGGTCGGCATGTACGCGTTCGGCGCCGCGCACGTGCGCGTGACGGGCGTCTTCACGCACACGAGCTCGACCGCGCCCTACCGCGGCTCGGGCCGGCCCGAGGCCATCTACGTGCTCGAGCGCCTGGTGGACGACGCGGCGCGCGAGCTCGGCATGGACCGCATCGCGCTGCGACGGCGCAACCTGATCGCGCCCGCGGCGATGCCCTACCGGACCGCGCTCACCTTCACCTATGACTGCGGTGAGTTCGAGCAGGTGATGGACGAGGCGCTCGCGCTCGGCGACTGGCAGGGATTCGAGGCACGGCGGGCGGCGGCGGCGCGCCGCGGCAAGCTGCGTGGCATCGGCATGGCGAACGCCATCGAGCGCGCCGCCGCGGGGCCCGGGAGCGAATCCGCGCGCATCGCCTTCGACGCTGCGGGACGCCCGACGCTCTACCTCGGCACCAAGAGCCAGGGCCAAAGCCACGAGACCACGTTCCGCCAGATCGCCGCCGAGGTCCTGGGCATCGCACCGCAGGACATCGACTTCGTCGAGGGGGATACCGACCGCGTCGCCGAGGGATTGGGCACCTTCGGCTCGCGCTCCGCGGCGCTCGGCGGCAGCGCGCTCTCGCTCGCGGCCGCGCAGGTGGTCGCGCACGCGCGCGAGCTCGCCGCCGAGCGGCTGGAGGCGGCGGGCGCGGACCTCGTGTTCGAGCAAGGACGCTTTCGCATCGCCGGTACCGATCGCTCGGTCAGCCTCGCGCAGGTCGCGGGCGCGGTGGCGCTCGACGAGCGCGCCAGCTTCGCGCCGGCGCAGGAAAACTTTCCCAACAGCTGCCACGTGTGCGAGGTGGAAGTCGATCCCGAGACCGGGGAAGTCTCGCTCGCGTCGTACGCCGTGGTGGACGACGTGGGCACCGTCCTCAATCCGCTCACGCTCAAGGGCCAAGTGCATGGCGGGGTCGTGCAGGGCCTCGGCCAGATCCTGATGGAGCGCATGGCCTACGAGCGCGACACCGGCCAGCTGCTCACGGCATCCTTCATGGACTACGCCATGCCGCGCGCCGGCGACCTGTGCGGCATCGAGGTGGGCAACCACCCGGTGCCGACCGCGCTCAACCCCCTGGGCGTCAAGGGCGCGGGCGAGGCGGGCACGGTGGGTGCGCTCGCCGCCTGCATGAACGCTGTGCTCGACGCGCTCGCGCCGCGCGGGGTGAAGGACCTGGAGATGCCGGTTACCCCCGAGGCGGTGTGGCGCGCGCTCAGGCACTCGCGCGGCTCCTGAACGAGGCGCGGTAGGCCGCGCGCCGCGCCTCTGCGTTGCGGCCGAGCGCGCAATACGCGGCGTGCGGCGTCACCAGCGTGTCGGGCTCGCCGAGCGCGTTGGCGCGATAGCTCGACCAGCGGAAGTCCGCCGGGTGCCGGACCAGGCCCGCGCGCACCGGGTTCAGCTCGATGTAGCGCATGCAGGCGAGCAGGTAGCGGCGCGCCAGAACTGGCGAGGCGTCCAGGTCGCTCGCGCCCAGGCGCCGGGCGAGCGCCGAGGCGCCATCCGCGCACAGCGGCGTGAGCAGCAGGTGCGCGTGCGTCGCCATGAGCGCATAGGCATGCACCACGCAATCCGCCGCCTGGAGGGCCGCCGGCAGTCCCGCTCGCGCGCCGCGCAGCACGACGTGCAGGGGGATGCCGGCCGGCTGCGGGCAGGCGAGCCGGGACATGCTCGAGCAACGCCGCGGGCCGCGCGGCGGTTGACTTCAGCCCAGCACTTCCTTGGACAGCGCGACGAACCTGGCGACTCGCGCGCCGTAGGCCCCCTGCAGGCGCTCGCGGTGCTGCTCGACGAAGGCACGCAGCTCGTCGCGTGACTTGCAGCCCTCGAGCTGCATGACGATGGCGTCGCCCGCCGGCCCCATGGCGTCGGTGAGCGCCTGCGCGAGCCGCACGCGGATCTCCTTGAATTGCACCGCGCCGCCGGCCTCGCGCACGAAGCCCTGCGCGAGCAACTGCTCGAGCATGGGCGTGATGTCGCCCACCGTCTCGAACTGCTTCACCAGCTCGGCGCCCGTCACCTTGCCGTTCACCACGATGAGCAGCATGCGCAGACGCTGCTCCAGCTTGCAGGCGCGCGTCTTGATCTCCTCCACGCCCTTGTCGGTCTTCTGCAGGACCGCTTGCAGGTTCATGCCCCGCCCTCCCGGATACAGGCAACGCTTGCAAAGCCTAACGCCGGATCGGGTGCCGCGCAAAAGCGGTCCGCGGTACGATGGCGGCCCTGAATAGCGCGAGACTCGCCATGAGCGCCCCTGACAAGCCCGCGGCCCAGCCGACGCACGATCCGATCGAAGAGCTCGCCAAGACGCTGTACGTCAACCTGTGCAGCCGCATCTACTCTGCCGGCGGCGAGAAGCCCCAGCCCAAGGCGGTGGCGCAGCTGTCCTTCAAGCTCGCCGAGACCTTCATCGCCGCCAACCTGGAGTTCAACCCGACCGCCATTGCGGCGCGGGAGGCGAAGAACAAGGCCTCGGTGAAGCTCGACTCCGTGCAGATCGATTTCGGCGCGACGGGCAGCGGCTGATGCGCCAAGGCGCTGTTTCCGCTCGGAAACTCGCCGCCGCATTGCCTGTCACATTGCAATGGCACCCGTTCCCCGCAAGCTGCTGGATACGCTCGAAGAACGCGAGCGCCACCTGCGCGAGAAGATCTCCGAGCGCCGCGATGCGCTCGACGTCGCCGCGCGCCCGCTCGACCCCGCCGGCGATGTCGCCGACAAGGCCTTCGGCCGCGCGCGCGCCGAGGTCGAGCACGACCTGATCGAGATGTCGCTCAAGGAGCTCGCCGGCATCGCCGCGGCGCGCGAGCGCGTCGCCAACGGCACCTACGGCGAGTGCATCGACTGCGGTGAGCCGATCGCCCCAGCGCGGCTCGCGGTCAATCCGACGGCGCGGCGCTGCGCGGAGTGCCAGGCGCAGCACGAGAAGGTCTCCAGCGCGCCCTAGCGCCCGGCGAGTCCCCCGAACGACTCGGCCACCCCGACCAGGCTCTCCCCCGCCACCAGGCCCGCGGCCGCGGCGATCGTAAAGCGCGCGGCGAGCGACGGCGCGCGCCGCTCGACGATCCACGCCGCGAGCGCGCCGAGCGCCATCGTGAAGCAGAGGGAGGCCGGGATGACGAAGGCGAGGCCAAGCGCCACGGCGCTCGGCGCATGGCGCCAGCGCGGTTCGAGCAGGCCGAGCGCGACGCCCGCGACCGCGCCGGCGGCCATGGCGGCGCGCGCCGACTCGGGCACCGCGCCGATTCCGTCGGCGAGGGCCTCGGCGACTGCCTTCCAGGTGGCCACGGCCGGCGCCGGCCACTGCGCCGTGAGCAGCATCGCCTGCGGATCGGGGATCAGCGCGAGGTAGACCACGCTGCCGACGACTGCGCCCGCCGCGACGCCGCACACCTGGGCCAGCGACTGGCGGAAAGCCGAAGCGCCAATCGCGTGGCCCACCTTGTAGTCGTTCAGCAGGTCCGCGCACTGCCCGGCGGCGCCGCCGGCGACGTTCGCCGCCATCAGGTTGGTCACCGCCTGGCCCGGCGCGGCAAAGCCGATGCCGAGCTGCGAGACCTTGCCGATCGCGCCGATCGGCGGGATGCCGGTCTCGCCCACAACGCGCGCCGCGACCGCCGCGAGCACGAGCGCGAGCGGCACGGCGACGATCGCGTGCCACAGGCCGATGCCGAACAGGCCGACCTGCATCCAAATCGCGAGCGCGCACGCCACTGCGAGGCCGGCGGCTGTCGCCGGCGTCCATCGCGCGGCGAGGCGCAGGCGCGCGCCGCGCAACTGCCGGGCGAAGCTGGTCAGGGCCGCGCACACCATCAGCGCCACGCCCGGCCACAGCAGCCACTCGACGAGCGGGCCGAAGCCCGCGGCCTTCACCTGGCCCGTTTCGAGCAGCCACGGGCCCAGCCCGCCCCAGGCAAGAAGCGCCCCGGCGGCGAGTGAAAGCCCCGCGCGCAGGCCGATGATCGCGCCGAAGCCCGCCAGGAGCGGCGACGGATCGAGCCCGATCGTCAGGCGCGCGAGCGCTGCCGTGGGCGCCCAGGTGGCGACCGGCGCGAGCGCTTTCCACGCGCCCGCGGCGAGGGCCGCGCCGGCGAGCACCCCGATGCGCGCCGCCGCCTCGCGCCCGCGCGCGAACACGTCGCGCAGCGTCTCCAGCGTCGCCACGCCGGCGGGGAAGCGCAGCGGCTGCTCGACGATCAGCGCGGGCCGCAGCGCCCAGGCCACCCACACGCCGAGGAGGCTCACCGCGAACACCCACGCGGCGAGCGGCCAGGGATCGAACGCGCGCCCGGTAATCAGCGTGTAGGCCGGAATCGGCGCGACGAGCCCCCCGGAGACGATGGAGGCCGCCGCCGAGGCGGCGGTCTGGCTGATGTTGCTCTCCTTCGACGTCCAGGCGGGCGCGCCCGAGCGCTCGGCGGCGCGCCAGAAGGCGAGGCCCGCGAGCAGCGCGGCGATCGACATGTTGAACGACCAGCCGATCTTCAGGCCCGAGTAGATGTTGCACGGCGTGAGCGCCGCGCCGAGCAGCACGCCCGTGAGGAGCGCGCGCGGTGAAAGCTCGCGCTCGGTCGGCACGCGGGGCGCCTAGTGGTCCTCGGTGCGGGGGCCTTCGGGCGTGAGCAGCGTGTTCTTCGCCTCCTTCATCGGCTGCTTGGTGAAGCCCTGCAGCGAGCCGATCTCCTCGGCGTCGCGCGGGATCTCCACGGGGCTGAGCGCATAGGCCGTGATCAGCTCGGCGAGCGACCTCAGCGCGTGCATGTGGATGCGCTCGTGGCCGTGCGAGGCGTCGATGCCGAAGGCGATCAGCGCCGTGCGCACGTCGTGGCCCGCCTCGATGGCCGAGGCGCTGTCGGACCGGTAGTAGCGGAACACGTCCTTCTGGTGCGCGATGTCGTTCTCGGCGCAGAGCTTGGCGAGCTTCCTCGTCAGGTGGTAGTCGAACGGCCCGGTCTGGTCGGCCATGGCGATGGTGACGCCGAACTCGTCGCTCGCCTGCCCGGGGGCGGTGGTGCCGTTGTCCACCGTGACGAGCGACGCCACGTCCTGGGTGAGCACCGAGGACGCCCCCACGCCCACCTCCTCCGAGATCGTGAAGATGAAGAGCGTGTCGACCGGCAGCTTCTCGCCGCCCTCGACCAGCGCCTTCATGGCGGCGAACATCGCTGCGCAGCCGGCCTTGTCGTCGAGGTGGCGCGAAACGATGTAGCCGTTCGGCAGGAACTCGCTCCTCGTATCGATGGCCACCGTGTCGCCGATCTCGATGCCCAGGCGCCGCAGGTCGCGCTTGCTGCGCGCGAGCGCGTCCACGCGCAGCTCGACGTTCTGCCAGCTGGTCGGCTGCGTGTCGACCTCCTCGTTGTAGGTGTGGCCGGAGGCCTTGAGCGAGAGCAGGCTGCCGCGGAAGGATCCCTTGTCGGTGAAGACCGTGCAGCGAGCGCCCTCGGCGAAGCGCGCCGACCAGTGCCCGATCGGCACCACTTCCAGGCGCCCGTTGTCCTTCAGGTACTTGACCTGCGCGCCGAGCGTGTCCAGGTGCGCGATCATGGCGCGCGCGCCCTTCTGCTCGGCGCCCGGCACGCGCGCGCGGATCGCGCCGCGGCGCGTCAGCTCGTACTCCACGCCGAGGCGCGAGAGTTCCTCGCAGGCGTAGCGCACGATGGTGTCGGTGTACCCCGAGGGGCTCGGGGTCTCGAGCAGGCGCTTGAGCACGTCCGCGAGGTAGTTGACGTCGACGGTCAGGCGCGACATGGTCGGTCCTTTCAGCGCGCGGCCTGCTTCACCGCGGTGGGCATGGACTGCGGGAACAGCAGGTCGATGAAACGCTCGGCGGTCGGCTGCGGCTCGTGGTTGGCGAGGCCCGGCCGCTCGTTCGCCTCGATGAACCAGTAGCCGGGCTGGCGCGGCGAGCGGACCATGAAGTCGATGCCGGTCACCGGCACGTCGAGCGCCCGCGCTGCGCGGATGGCGGCGTCGACGAGCGACGGATGCACCTCTGCCGTCACGTCATGGATGGTGCCGCCCGTGTGCAGATTGGCGGCCTTGCGCACGTTGATCTCCTGGCCGCTCGGCGGCAGGTCGTCCATGCCGAAGCCGGCCTTGGCCACGCAGCGCTCGGTCTCCGCGTCGAGCGGAATCTTCGACTCGCCGCCGGTGGCCGCCGCGCGGCGCCGGCTCTGGCGCCCGATCAGCTCGCGGATGGTGCTCGCGCCGTCGCCGATCACGCGCGCCGGGCGCCGGATCGCCGCCGCCACCAGCTTGTAGCCGATCACCACCAGGCGCAGGTCCTCGCCGGTCACGCACTGCTCGATGAGCACGCGGTCGCAGTGGGCGCGGGCGCGCTCGACGGCGGCCATCGCCTCGTCGATCGTCTCCAGCCCGACCGACACGCCGCGGCCCTGCTCGCCGCGCGCCGGCTTCACCGCCACGCTGCCGTGGCGCGCGAGGAACACCTCGAGGTTCTCGCGCGTGTCGAACTCGATGCCCTCGGGCACGCGCACGCCCGCGCGCGCCACCGCGCGGCGTGTCGCCGCCTTGTCGTCGCACAGGCTCATCGCCACGGCGCTGGTCAACTCCGACAGGCTCTCGCGGCACAGGATCGAGCGCCCTCCCGAGGACAGGCGGAAGAAGCCGCCCTCGGCATCGACGACCTCCACGCCGATGCCGCGCCGGCGCGCCTCGTCGACGATGATGCGCGCGTAGGGGTTGAGCGCGGCCTCGGGGGGTGCGCCGACGAACAGCCTCTCGTTGATGGCGTTCTTGCGCTTCACCGTGAACACCGGCAGGCGCGTGAAGCCGAGCTTCTCGTACAGGTCGATCGCCTGGTGGTTGGAGGCCAGCACCGACAGGTCCATGGTGCGCGCGCCGCGCGCCTGGAAGTACTCCGCGAGGCGCCGCACCAGCGTCTCGCCGACGAGCGGCCGCGCCGCTTGGGGGTCCACGGCGAGGCACCACAGCGACGAGCCGCGCTCCGGATCGTCGAACGCGCGCACGTGGTCCACGCCCGTCACGGTGCCGATCACCTGCCCGGTGACCTCGTCCTCCGCCACCAGGTACACGATGGTGCGGCTGTCGCGGTGGCTGAACATGAACTCGGGCGGCACCGTGACCATGCGGTGCGCGAGGTAGATGCGGTTCACCGCGTCGGCGTCGGCCTGGCTGGTCACCCAGCGCACGACGAAGCCGCGCGGGCGCTTGCGCGAGGCGCGATAGGTCGAGAGGTCGAGCCGGTAGGTATGTGAAGGATCGAGAAACAGCGCCTGCGGCGCGGCGGCGAGCACCAGGTGCGGCTCGCGCACCCAGCCCGCGATGTCGCGCCGCTCGGGACCCTCCTCGGCAAGCGCGCCGGCGAGCGACGCCGCGTCGGGATAGGTCTGTGCGAACAGCAGCCGCCCCCAGCCGCAGTCGAGTGCGACCTCGGTGTCGGGGACGCGCGCGACGTGCTGGCGGCCTACGCGATGGTGTTGCGCGGCGCGCACCTGTCGGGCTTTGGCGTGCATGTCACACCTCCTGCGTCTGCAGCCACAATTCCAGCAGCGCCGCCTGCCAGAGCTCGGAGCCCTGCAGCGGCGTGATATGGGCCTTCGGATCGGCGAACAGGCGCTCGAGATAGTCGCGGCGGAAGATGCCGCGCTCCTTCGCCGCGCGCGAGCACAGCGCGTCGCGGGCGAGCGCGAGGAACGGGCCCTCGAGGTACTTGAGCGCCGGCACCGGGAAGTAGCCTTTCGGCCGGTCGATGACCGCCGCCGGCACCACCCGCCGCGCGACGTCCTTGAGGATGCCCTTGCCGCCATCGCGCAGCTTCTGGTGCGGCGGGATGCGCGCGGCGAGCTCGACCAGCTCGTGGTCGAGGAACGGCACGCGCGCCTCCAGCCCCGCCGCCATCGTCATGTTGTCCACGCGCTTCACGGGATCGTCGACCAGCATCACCGTGGTGTCGAGGTGCAGCGCGCGGTCGACCGGGTCGTTCGCGAGCGAGCGCGCCATGTGCTCCTCGACCAGCTCGCGCGCGTGGTCCAGCCCCACGTACTCGGCCGAGACCTGGGCCGAATAGGCGGCGAAGTCGCGGTCCATGAACGCGCGCGCGTAGTCCTGCGCGGGATTCCCCGAGCCGACCAGCTTCGGGTACCAGTGGTAGCCGCCGAACACCTCGTCGGCGCCCTGCCCCGACTGCACCACCTTGACGTGCTTCGCCACTTCCTGCGCGAGCAGGTAGAAGGCGACGTTGTCGTAGGACACCATCGGCTCGGACATCGCGCGCACCGTCCCGGGGAGCGCGTCGATCAGGCGCGCGGACTCGATGAAGATCTTGCGGTGCTCGGTCTCGAAGCGCTCGACGATCATGTCGGACCACTGGAACTCGTCGCCGGCCTCGCCGTGCGCGCCCTCGAAGCCGATCGAGAACGTGCGCAGGTCCGCGTGCCCCGCCTGTGCCAGCAGCGCCGTGATCAGGCTCGAGTCCACGCCGCCCGAGAGGAGCACGCCCACCGGCACGTCGGCGATGCGCCGCCGCTCCACGGCGCGGCGCAGTGCCGACAGCAGCTCTTCGCCCCAGGCCTCCGCGCTCCTCTGGATGTCCTCGGCGCCGCGCTCGAACGACAGCGACCAGTACACGCGCTCGCGCGCGGTACCGTCGGGCTCGTAGCAACGCACGGTGGCGGGCGCGAGCTTGCGCACGCCTTTCAGGATCGTGCGCGGCGGCGGCACCACGGCGTGGAACGACAGGTAGTGGTTGAGGGCGACGGGGTCGATCGAGCGGTCCACGTCGTTCGCGGCCAGCAGCGCCGGCAGCGTGGAGGCGAAGCGCACGTGCCCCTTGCCTTCCGCGTAGTAGAGCGGCTTGATGCCCAGGCGGTCGCGCGCGAGCGTCACGCGACCGCTGTCGCGCTCGGCGACGGCGAACGCGAACATGCCGTTCAGTTGCTCGGGCGCGCGCTCGCGCCAGGCGTGGAACGCCTTCAGCACCACCTCGGTGTCGCCGTCGGAGAAGAACTGGTAGCCGAGCGCGCGCAGCTTCTCGCGCAGCTCGCGGTAGTTGTAGATGCAGCCGTTGAAGACCACCGTGAGGCCGAGGACCGGGTCGTGCATCGGCTGCTCGGCACGCTCGGACAGATCGATGATCTTCAGGCGCCGCTGCCCGAGCGCGACGCGCCCGTGCAGGTGCAGGCCTGCGCCGTCCGGCCCGCGCGCGGCCTGGGCCGTGTTCATGGCCTCCACGGCGCCGGCGGACGCCATGCGCCCGTCGAAGGTCATCTCGCCTGCAATTCCGCACATGGAATCAACGCCTTATGTATCTACTGAAGGCCTTGAATTATAACCCGATATTGATTTGAGGTCAAACCATTTGAGCTGTATGCTTTACCCCTCGAAGATATGACCGACGCCGAAGCAAGAGTGCTCTCCGCCATCCGCCGCATCGTGCACGCGGTGGACCGGCATTCGAAGACGGTGGAAAAGGCTGCCGGCCTCACGCTGCCGCAGCTCGTGGTGCTCGCCGCGATCCGCGCGCACGGCCAGGTCACGAGCGCGCGGCTGTCGGCCGCGGTGAGCCTCTCGCCCGCCACGGTCACCGTGATCCTCGACAAGCTCGAGGCGCGCGGGCTGATCGAGCGTTATCGCAACGTCGAGGACCGGCGCATCGTGCACTCGCGCCTCACGGCGAGCGGCGCGCAGGTGCTGGCGCGCGCGCCGCGCTTCCTGCACGAGCGCTTCGTCGAGCGCTTCGCGCAGCTGCCCGCGGCGCGCCAGGAGGCAATGCTGCGCGCGCTCGTGGAGGTCGCCGACCTGATGGGCGCGCCCGCCGTGCCCGCGCCTGCCGCGCCGCTTCCGCTGGAAGCGGGACTGGCGGCGGAAGCGCCGGGCGGTTGAGCTTGGCGAAGCGGCCCTTCCACGGCTGGCGCATGGTGGCGGCCGGCGCCGGCATCCAGTTCCTGCAGTCGAGCCTGCTGCTGCAGGCGTTCGGCGCCTACGTCGCGGTTCTGCGCGACGATCGCGGCTGGTCGAAGACCGAGCTCTCGCTCGCCGCGGCGCTGCACCAGCTGGAAGCGGCGATCCTCGGTCCGCTGCTCGGCTGGATCATCGACCGCTTCGGCACGCAGGGCGTGCTGCGCGCCGGTGTGCTGCTGCTCGGCCTGGGCTTCATGCTGCTCAGCCGGATCGAGTCGCTCGCCGCCTTCTACGGCGCCTTCATCGTCATCGCGCTCGGCTCGAGCCTGTGCGGCTTCTTCCCGCTCAACGTCTCGCTCATCTACTGGTTCGAGCGCAAGCGTGCGCGCGCCCTGTCGATCGTCGGCCTGGGCGCGGCGCTGGGCGGCATCGCCGTGCCGCTGGTCGCATGGGCGATCGCCGTCTTCGGCTGGCGCGCCACCGCGTTCGGCTCGGGGCTGCTGTTCATCGCGCTCGGGCTGCCGCTCGCGCTCGTCATGAAGGGCCGGCCGCAGCGCTACGGCCAGTCCGCGGACGGCGAGTCCGCGGCGGCGCCCGCGCAGGCCGCCAGCGGCGCGCAGCCGCTCGAGGGCACGCGCGACTTCACCGCGCGCGAGGCGCTGCGCACGCCCGCGTTCTGGCTGCTGTCGCTCGGCCACGGCTTCGCGCTGTTCGTGGTGACCGCGGTCAACGTGCACGCCATCACGCACATGAAGGAAGGCCTTGGCTATCCGGTGGAGACGGCGGCGCTCTACATCATGCTGATGACGGTGGCGCAGGTTGGCGGCATCGCCATCGGCGCGCTCACCGGCGATCGCTTCGACAAGCGCCTGATCTGCGCCGGCTGCATGCTGATGCACATGGCGGGGCTGCTGTGCCTCACCTACGCCGGCGGCCCGGCGATGATCGTCGCGTTCGCCGTGCTGCACGGCGTGGCCTGGGGACTGCGCGGGCCGTTCATGCAGGCGATCCGCGCCGACTACTTCGGCGTGAGCGCCATCGGCATGATCCTCGGGCTGTCGTTCATGATCATCGTCGTCGGCCAGATCGGCGGGCCGGTGATCGCCGGGACCATGTCCGACCTGACCGGCAACTACCGCGCCGGGTTCACCGTGCTCGCGCTGCTCGCGGGCGCGGGATCGCTCTTCTTCCTGCTGGCGAGGAAGCCCGCGCGGCCGCGGCACGACGGCCGGTGATTGGCTACCATGCGCCCCATGAACCCAGAGCGCTTCCGCGTGCGCCCCGGCAAGCGCGTGCGGCTCAAGGACCTGCCGACGCGCCTCGCGCCGCTGTACCGCTCGAAGGCCGACTACCAGGACAAGCTCGAGGCGCAGATCGGGCGCCTGCGCAAGCTGCAGAACCTGCTGTACGCCGACGACCGGCGTTCGCTGCTGCTCGTATTCCAGGCGATGGACGCCGCGGGCAAGGACAGCTGCATCAAGCACGTCATGTCGGGCGTCAATCCGCAGGGCTGCCAGGTGTTCAGCTTCAAGCATCCGAGCGCCGAGGAGCTCGACCACGATTTCCTGTGGCGCACCTCGCGCGCGCTGCCCGAGCGCGGGCGCATCGGCATCTTCAACCGCTCGTACTACGAGGAGGTGCTGATCGTGCGCGTGCATCCCGAGATCCTGCGCGCGCAGAAGCTGCCGCGCGCGCGCCTGCAGGACCACGACCTCTGGGAGGAGCGCTACCGCTCGATCCGCGAGATGGAAGCGCACCTGGAGCGCAGCGGCACGCGCGTGGTCAAGTTCTTCCTGCACGTCTCCAGGGACGAGCAGCGCCGGCGCTTCCTCGAGCGCATCGACGACCCGGAGAAGAACTGGAAGTTCAGCCCGCGCGACGTCGAGGAGCGCGAGTACTGGAAGGACTACCGGCGCGCCTACGAGGCCTGCCTCGCGGCTACCAGCACGAAGCACGCGCCCTGGTATGTCGTGCCGGCGGACGACAAGCCGAACGCGCGCCTGATCGTGGCGGAAGTCGTCGTGCGCACTCTGGACAAGCTCGACATGGCCTACCCGCAGCCCGACGCCGCGCGCCGGCGCGAGCTGCTCGCCTTGCGCCGGCAGCTGGCGCGCGGCGCGTGAAGCTCGCGCTCGCCACCCTCGCGCTCGTTGCCTCGAGCGCCCTCGCCGAGGAGCCGCCCGTGCCGCAGCTGTTTCGCGGCATCGGCGCGCAACAGGGGCAGTGGCGCATGGAAATCCTCGAGGCCGAGGGCCGCGGCCGCTCGGTGCGCGGCGGCATGGCCATCACCCTGTGCACCGACAACCTGTACCGCGAAGCGCGCGAGCGCGCCGCGCGCCGCGGCCGCGCGGACTGCACGTTCCGCGTGCTGAAGGACGCGCCCGAGGAGGCGCTCGTGGAGACCGAATGCCCGGACGGCACGAGCCGCATCTCCATGAAGCGCGAAGGCGCGAAGAGCCTGCTCATGCAAGCCGAAGTCAACGGCAGCCGCGGAGCCTCGACCATGAAGGCGCGCTACACCTACGAGGGGGCATGCACCGCGCAAGGCACGACCATGCGCTTCGACAAGGACAGCGACGCCTGCCGGCAGCTGCGTTCGCAGCTCGCGCAGATGGACCCGGACAAGTCGTGCGCGCGCGCGGCGCAGCGCGACGAGTGCGAGGCGCGCATGCGCGCCGCGGCCGAGCAGATGGCCGCGATGTGCCGATAGGCTGACCTCGCGGCCCGCGCCCGATTGACAGCCCCGGGGCGCGACGCCACACTTGGTCCAAGGGGGGATGGCGTGACATTGCTGCTGCTGAGGCGCTGGGCCTGGGCGATGCTCGCCTTTCCGCTCGCCGCACCGGCGGCGGAGCCCGCCCCGGCCATGCTCACGCTGCTGGAAGGCACCGCCACGCTGGTGCGCGGTGTCGCTCGCTACGCGCTCGCCGAGGGCGTGCGCCTGCAGTCCGGCGACATCCTCGAGATCGGCGAATCGTCGATCGCCGAGATGGAGTTCGCCGACGGCGCGGCGCTGACCCTGGGGCCGGATTCGCGCGTGCTCGCTGCCGCGCTGCCGCGCAGCGCGACGGCGCGCGGCGATTTCTATGTTCCGCAGGGCGTGGCGAAGTTTGGCCGGGTGAAGCCCGAGGCGCGCCTGCGCGTGACGACGCCGGTCGGCACCGTGCAGCCAGCCGAGGGTGCGGCGGTGCTGCGCGTGAGCGGCAGCGGGATGCAGGTGTTCGCCGAAGGCGGGCCCGTCGCCATCACGGGCCAGCCGCGCCGCGGCGCGCCGGCGGAGACCCTGCGGCTGCGCACGGGCGAGTTCTCCTCCGGCAAGAGCGTTCAGCGCGGCGGCGTGCGCCCGCGCCCCACGCCCGAATTCATCGCCGCCCTGCCCAGGCTGTTCCTGGATCCGCTGCCTTCGCGCCTTGCGCGCGTCAAGGACCGCCCCGCGCAGCCGCGGCAGATGGACGTCGTCACCTACGCCATGGTCGAAACCTGGCTCAAGGCGCCGTACGCCATCCGCCGGCCGATGCCGGCGCGCTTTCGCGCGCTCGCCGACGACCCGGCGTTCCGCGAAGCGCTGATCGCCAACATGCGCTTTCATCCGGAGTGGGACCGCGTGCTGTTCCCGGAGAAGTACGAGCCAAAGGAGCCCGGCACGCCGGGCGCCGCCGCGCCGCCGCCGCCCGCCGGTGCGCGCTGACCCGCCGCCGATCGCCGCAAGGGGAGCCCTGCCATGAAGCTGCTCATCAAGTTCAACCTGGTGTTCCTGTTCGTGTTCCTGATCGGCCTGGCCGCGGCCGGCTTCGCCTCGCGCGAGCTGCTGCAGCAGAACGCGCGCGACGAGATCGTGCTCAATGCGCGGCTGGTCATGGAAGCCGCTCTGTCGACGCGCGCCTACACCTCCACGCAGGTGGCGCCGTTGCTGCAGACGCAGATGAAGTACAACTTCCTGCCGCAGTCGGTGCCGGCGTACTCCGCCACCGAGGTGCTGGGCGGCGTGCGCAAGGCCTTCCCGGACTACTTCTACAAGGAGGCGACGCTCAACCCCACCAATCCGCGCAATCGCGCGGCCGACTGGGAGGCCGACATCGTGCACCAGTTCCGCAACGCGGCGGATCGCACGGAGATCGTGGGCGAGCGCGACACGCCGGCCGGCAAGTCCTTCTACATCGCGCGCCCGCTGCAGATCAAGCAGGAGCCCTGCCTGTACTGCCATTCCACGGTCGACGCGGCGCCCAAGACGCTGGTGGAGAAGTACGGCCCCGCCAACGGCTTCGGCTGGAAGCTGAACGAGGTGGTCGGCGCGCAGATCGTGTCGGTGCCGACCGAGGTGCCGATCGCGCGCGCCAACGCCGCCTTCCGCACGTTCATGGCGTCGCTCGCCGCGGTGTTCGCGTTCATCTTCCTCGTGCTCAACCTGATGCTCTGGTTCCTGGTGATCCGGCCGGTCACGCGCCTGTCGCGCTTCGCCGACCAGATCAGCCAGGGCGAGAACCTGGACGCGCCCGACTTCGCCGTCGCGAGCCGCGACGAGATCGGCGTGCTCACGCTCTCGTTCAACCGCATGAAGAAGAGCCTGGTCAGGGCCATGAAGATGCTCGAGGGCTGAGGCGCCGCGCATGGCCACGCGCAAGTCCGCCTCGATTCCCGCGCACCTCGGCAAGTACCGGATCGACGGGGTGCTCGGCAAGGGGTCGATGGGGGTGGTCTACAAGGGCTACGATCCCGACATCCTGCGCACCGTCGCCATCAAGACCATCCGCAAGGAGATCGTCGACGACGAGCAGGAGGCGAGCTTCCTCGCGCGCTTTCGCAACGAGGCGCAGGCCGCCGGGCGGCTGTCGCACCAGGGGATCGTCGGCGTGTACGAGTTCGGCGAAGTCGGCGAAGTCGCCTTCCTCGCCATGGAATACGTCGAAGGCAACAGCCTGCGCGAGTACTTCCTGCGCGGCACGCGCTTCGAGCGGCACGACGTGGTGAGCGTGATGGTGCAGCTGCTCGACGCGTTGCACCACGCGCACGTGCGCGGCGTCTGGCACCGCGACGTGAAGCCTGCCAACATCATCATCATGCGCAACGGCAAGCTGAAGGTCGCCGACTTCGGCATCGCGCGCATCGAGGCCTCGACGCTCACGCAGGTGGGCGCGGTCATGGGCACGCCCGGCTACATGTCCCCTGAGCACTACAACGGCTCGCCGATCGACCAGCGCTCCGACATCTTCGCCGCAGGGGTGGTGATGTACCAGCTGCTCACGGGCAAGCGTCCCTTCACCGGCAGCCCGGAGTCGATCGCCTACCAGATCTGCCACGAGCAGCCGGCCATGCCCTCGTCGCTCAACGCCGAGGTCGCCAGCCCCGCGTTCGACGAGGTGGTAATGACAGCGCTCGCCAAGCGCGTGGAAGAGCGCTTCCAGTACGCGCAGGCGTTCAGCGAGGCCGTTGTCGCCGCGCATGCCGCGCCCGCCAGCCCCACGCTGTCCGAGGAAACCATCATCAGCGAGCCGGTTCCGCCCTCGGGCCAGGCGGAGCCTTCCGTGCCGTCGCACGCCTCGCAGGCGTCGCGTCCCTCGCAGCCTTCCCATGCGTCTCCCTCGCAGCCTTCCCAGCCTTCCGGCGGCTCCGTGCCCCCTGCCGGATGGGATGCGTCCACGTTGCGGCAGGTCGAGCAGCGGCTGGCAAACCTGATCGGGCCGCTGAGCAAGGTGCTGGTGCGCCGCGCCGCCGCGCAGACCACGGATCCCGACGAGCTGCACCGCCTGCTCGCCGAGGGCCTCAGCGCGCAGGAGCGCGATACGTTCCTCGCGGGGCGCGAGCTACCCCGCGCGCCCGAGCCGGCGGCCGCGCGCCCCTCGGGTGCCCTGACGCCCGAGCTGGTCGAGCGCGCGACCCGGCGGCTGGCGCGCGATCTCGGGCCGATCGCCAAGGTGGTGGCGGGCAAGGCCGCCGCGCAGGCCGGCGACCACCGCCAGTTCATCCTGCTGCTGGCCGACCACCTCGGCGAGGCGGCCGAGCGCGCACGCTTCCTCGCCGAGTTCGGCCTCGAGTGAGGCCGCGCTACGCGGCCTTGATGCGCCGCACCTGCGCGCGGCCCATGTCCCCGGCCTGGAAGTCGGCGATTGCCTGCTCGATTTCCTCGCGCGTGTTCATGACGAACGGGCCATACTGCACCACCGGCTCGCCGATCGGCTTGCCCGCGAGCAGCAGGACGCGGGCGCCGCTGCGGCCGGCCTCGATCTTCACGGCATCCCCGCCCGAGAGCAGACCGGCCGCGCGCAGCGGCAGCGGCATGCCGACCTCGCCGACGTTGGCGTCGCCCTCGTAGGCATAGAGGAAGGCGTTGTAGTCGGCCGGCACGCCCGCTTCGAACAGCGCGCCGGGCTGCAGATGCAGGTCCCAGTAATGCGGGTCTGTGGCGCCGCCCTCGACCGCGCCCCTGGTGCCGTCGAAACGCCCGGCGATGACCTTGATCGCGCCCTGCTCGACCGCCACGACCGGAATGCTCCCCGCAGGAATGTCGCGGTAGGCCGGCGGCTTCATCTTGTCCGCCGCCGGCAGGTTGAGCCAAAGCTGGAAGCCGCGCATGCGGCCTTGCGTCTGCTGCGGCATCTCGGAATGCACGAGTCCGCGCGCGGCTGTCATCCACTGCACGTCGCCGGGGCCGAGGTCGCCGGTATTGCCGCCGCTGTCCTTGTGCTGCATGTGCCCGTCCAGCATGTAAGTCACGGTCTCGAAGCCGCGGTGCGGGTGCGACGGGAAGCCCGCGACATAGTCGCTCGGGTCGTCCGAGTAGAACTCGTCCAGCATCAGGAACGGGTCGAGGCGCGCGAGCTGGCTCGCGCCGAGCGAGCGGCGCAGCTTCACCCCCGCGCCGTCGGAGGCCGGAACCGAGGGGATGACGCGCTGAAGCGTGCGGGTGGACATCCGAAAGGGGGTCATTCTAGGCCGCCCGCACAGTGCAAAAGATCATGGACTGTAAGGCGGGCGAACTCCACGTTTCGGAACAGACGATCACGCCCACGCCCTGCCTCGACACGCGCGCCGTTGCTCTGCGGCTGCCGAGTTCCGGCGCGAGGCGGCGCGACCGGCCGTCCTCGCCAAAGATGCGGGCGCTCGGGTGCTGGATGGTTTGCATGGCTCTCTCCTAACGGTGAATGGATCAGGTAGAAGTATTTTCATATTGAATTCTTAGATATAACAGCAGAGAATATCGCGTAATTTAATCCATTTTGTAGATCTTTATGGCAGACCCAAAGATCTCTCTCGACCAGTGGAATTCTCTAGTTTGTGTTGTTGAATCAGGTAGTTACTCAAAGGCTGGCGAGCGCCTTCACAAAAGTCAGTCAACGCTTACCTACTTCATCAAGAAGATGGAGTCGGACTTGGGGGTCAGGGTCTTCGAGCTGCGCGGCCGCAGGGCCGCGCTCACGCCCACCGGCGAGCTGCTCTACCGCCGCGGCAAGGTCCTGGTTGAGGAGGCAGCGCGCCTGGAGCGCGCGGCAGCCGTTCTGGGCCAAGGCTGGGAGCCCGAAATCCGCATCGCCGTGGACATCCTCTTTCCGACGTGGCTGCTGCTCAAGTGCATTGCCGAATTCTGCGCCGAGCGCCCGGAAACCCACCTGGAGCTCTATGAAACGGTGCTCGGCGGAACGGAGGAAGCGCTGGCGCAGCGCCGCGTCGCCTTAGCCATCGGCACGAGCGTGCCCCAGGGCCTCGTCGGCGATATCCTGATGCCGGTGCGCACCATGTGCATGGCGGCGCCCTCGCACCCCCTGCACCGTCTGGGGCGCGAACTGACGCACGAGGACCTGCGCCCGCACCGCCACGTGGTGATCCGCGACTCGGGCGAGGCCCGCGAACGCTCGGCGGGCTGGCTGAACGAGCTGCGACTCACCGTCTCCAACAAAGCGACCGCGATTCACGCCGTCGCCACCGGCATGGGCTACGCCTGGACCCCGGAGGACAGCGTGCGCGGCGAGCTGGAGCGCGGCGCACTCAAGCCCCTGCCGCTGCGCGAAGGCGCGGAGAAGGCGGGCACGCTCTACCTCGTGTTCGCCGACCGCGAGGCCGCCGGCCCCGGCGCGCTGCGCCTCGCGGACATCATCCGCGCCGCGGTGGCGCGGGATTGCGCGGAGCGCTAGAGCATCGGCCAGAGAATCATCAGCACGCCGACGATGGACACCAGCCAGGACGCGGTGCGCAGGTACATGATGCCGCCGAGATAGCAGACCGCGTAGGCCACGCGCCCCCAGAAGAAGAGCTGCGCGCCAAGCAGCGTCGTGCTGTTCGTCGTGCCCGCGATCGCGGCGGCGAGCACGACCGCCGCGAACAGCACCAGATTCTGCGCCATGTTGGCGTTGGCGCGGCTCGCGCGCCCGGCCCAGCCGGCGAGCTCGGGCAGGTTCTCGCGGTTGCCGAACGCGGTCATGAGTCCCTTCTGGCTCACGAGCGCCATCACGGTGATCAGCATGTGCACGATCGCGAGCGCCACCGACCATGCGAGAAGCGTCAGTTCCGGCTTCATGAATCCCCCTTTGGGCTTGACTGCGGTTTCGCTGCCAACAACTGCGCCGCCTACGGTATTCCTCCGTCGCGCCGTTGCCTAGGGCGTTCGGGTAGTCTTTGCGCATGATTGGTGCGGTGCGCAAGATCATCCATCTTGACATGGACGCCTTCTATGCGTCTGTCGAGCAGCGCGACGACCCGTCGCTGCAGGGCAAGCCGGTCGCGGTCGGCGGCTCGCCGCAAGGCCGCGGCGTGGTCGCCGCCTGCAGCTACGAGGCGAGGAAGTTCGGCGTGCGCTCGGCGATGCCGATGGCGCGCGCGCTGCGCCTGTGCCCGCAGCTCGAGATCGTGCGCCCCGATTTCGCCAGGTACAAAGCGGTCTCACAGCAGGTGATGGCGATCCTCCGCTCGGTGACGCCGCTGGTAGAACCGCTCTCGCTCGACGAGGCCTACCTCGACGTCACCGAGAACTCGCTGCACCAGCCGCTCGCCATGGAGGTGGCGAAGTACCTCAAGCGGCGCATCCGCGAAGAGACCGCGCTCACGGCGTCCGCCGGCGTCGCGCCGAACAAGTTCCTCGCCAAGATCGCCTCGGGCTGGAACAAGCCCGACGGCCTGACGGTGATCGCGCCCGAGCGGATGGAGGCCTTCCTGCAGCAGTTGCCGGTGGAGGCGTTGTGGGGCGTCGGGCCGGTGACAGCGAAGAAGCTGCGCGCCATCGGCGTGGCGCGCCTGGTGGACGTGCGCGCGGCGGACGAAGCGCGGCTGCGCAAGGCCGTGGGCAGCCAGGCCGACTGGCTGCGGCGCCTCGCGCAGGGCGACGACCCACGCGAAGTGAAGCCGGACCGTCCCTGGAAATCCATCTCCTGCGAGGACACCTACCCGGAGGACCTGGTGAGCCTGAAGGAGATGCGCGCGGAGATCGCGCGGCTCGCGCAGCGCGCCGCCGCCTCGCTCGAGAGGAAGGCGCTCGTCGCGCGCACGGTGACCATCAAGGTGCGCTACGCGAACTTCCAGACCGTGACGCGCAGCCACACCGAAGAGCCGGCGACGCGCGACGCGACGCGCCTCGCCGAGCGCGCGCTGCTGCTGCTCGGGCGCACCGACGCGGGCAGGCGCAGCGTGCGCCTGCTCGGCGTCGGCGTGCACGGCCTGGGCGCGGGCTAGAAGCCGCGCGTCTCGCCCGGCTTCATTTCCGCCACCCGGTCGCTCATGCGCCGCGGCTCGAGCGCCGCCCTGAGCCGCGCCGGGTTGCCGGAGAGGATCGGATAGGTCCCCCAATGGATCGGCACCACCGCCTTAGGGTTCACCCACTCCACGGCCTGCGCGGCGCGCTCCGGGTCCATGGTGAAGTGCCCGCCGATGGCGGCGAACATCACGTCCACCTTGAAGAACCGTCCGATCAGCTGCATGTCGGTGAACACGTCGGTGTCCCCGGTGTGGTAGAGCGTCGGCCCGTTGTCCACCTGGATCACGTAGCCCACCGGGTTGCCGGCGCTGATCGTCGAGGGCTTGCCCTCCTCGGCCTTGACCATCGGCGGCGTGAACTCCGAGCCGTGCACCGCGTTCACCATCGTCACCTTGGCGCCCGCCTTGTCCAGGTTGAACGTGCCGCCGACGTTGCCGCCGGTGGCGAGCGTCGCCTGCTTCTCGGGATAGCCGTGCACCGACTTCATGTTGAACTGCAGGCCGTAGGGCGCGACGAGGATGGCGCCCGTCTTCTTGCCGATCTCCACCGCGTCCTTGATGTGGTCCCAGTGCCCGTGCGTGAGCAGGATGTAGTCCACGCGCCCGAGCTTGGCGACGGAGTCCTTCTCCGGGTTGGTCGGCGCACCGAGCCACGGGTCGACGAGGATCACGCCGCCGGTAGGCGTCTCGATCTTGATCGCCGCGTGGCCGTACCAGTGGATCTTGGTCTGCGCGTGCGCGAGCGCCGTCGCCCCGGCAAGCGCGCCCGCCAACAGCAAGAGCCTGCAAATATTCATGATTTCACCCTCCCAGTGAATTGGCACTGCCACCATAACCCAAGACGGGGCGCTTGACTGCTCAACGCGTCCCGTGCCCGGCAGGCGGAATCCCGGACGCGCCTCCTCGTCGACACGGTCGCCGGGCTGTGCAGCAGCACACGCCGGTGGCTCGGCAAGCGGGCCGTGCGCAGGCACGACCCAGCCTTTCCCCCGCCGATTTGCGCTAGATCAAAGACTTCCGCGCCCTCCCGCATACCGTGTCTGCTGGGAACGACCCCTCATGGAAGCCGCAAGGCTGTCGCAGTTCGAGATTGTCGCCAGGGAGGACTTCTCGGACGTCACCTATCTCCTGGAGGTCCGCCATCCACTGATGGCGAAGGCTGCCAGGCCGGGGCAGTTCGTGATCGTGATGGCGCACGAGCGCGGCGAGCGCATCCCGCTCACTATCGCCGACTTCGACCGTTCAAGGGGCACCATTACCTTGGTGGTCCAAGCGGTCGGCAAGACCACGCGCGAGATGCAGCAGTCCTGCAAAGTCGGCTCCACGCTGCATGCCATGGTCGGCCCGATGGGCATTCCGAGCCCCATCAGCGGCGCGAAGAAGGTCGTCTGCGTGGGCGGCGGGCTCGGCGTGGCGCCGATCTTCCCGCAGGCACGCGGCTTCAAGGAGGCCGGCACCTACGTGATCGGCGTGCTCGGCTTCAGGACGAAGAGCCTCGTATTCTGGGAGGACAAGTTCCGCGCCTGCTGCAACGAGCTGATCTTGTGCACCGATGACGGCTCGGCGGGCCTGAAGGGCCTGGTCACCGAGGGCATCAAGCGCGCGATCGCGAAGCACCGCGACATCGACGAGGTGGTGGCGATCGGCCCGCCGGTCATGATGAAGGGCTGCGCGGAAGCGACGCGCCCGCACAAGATCAAGACCCTGGTCAGCCTCAACCCGATCATGGTCGACGGCACCGGCATGTGCGGCGGGTGCCGCGTGAAGATCGGCAGCGAGGTGAAGTTCGCCTGCGTCGACGGACCGGACTTCGACGGCCACCTGGTGGATTTCGACGACCTGATGACGCGCCTGCGGCGCTACACGCAGGTCGAGCGCGCGGCGGCCGAGCGCTGGTCGGCGAACTGCCGCATGAAGGACCTGGCGGACCCGGCCGCACCCGCGGTCGAGCTGCTCGAGCTGCCCGACCCCTTCGACGACGTGAAGGGCGGGTAGCGCGCATGGCGAAGAAGAAGACCATCCGCACCATCCCGCAGGAGCGCACGCCGATGCGCGAGCAGGAGCCGCGCGCGCGCGCGAAGAATTTCGAGGAGGTGGCCTGCGGCTACGACGTCGGCGAGGCGCTGCGCGAAGCCGAACGCTGCCTGCTGTGCCCCGACCAGCCCTGCGTCTCCGGCTGCCCGGTCGGTATCGACATCCCAGGCTTCATCCGCAAGATCGGCGAGAACAACACCCGCGCCGCCTACGACGTCATCGCCGAGACCAACCTGCTCGCCGCGGTCTGCGGCCGCGTCTGCCCGCAGGAAACCCAGTGCGAGGAGGTGTGCACGGTCGGCGAGTCGCTCGAGCCGGTCGCCATCGGGCGCCTGGAGCGCTTCGTCGGCGACGCCGCGATCCGCGAGGGGTGGGTCAACGTGCCGCACATCGAGGCGAACGGCTTTCGCGTCGGCATCGTCGGCTCGGGCCCGGCGGGCATGGCGTGCGCGGCGGACATGGCCAAGGCCGGCTGCGAAGTCACGGTGTTCGAGGCGTTCCACCAGCCCGGCGGGGTGCTGAAGTACGGCATCCCGGATTTCCGGCTGCCCAACGGGGTGGTCGACGCCGAGATCGAGAACCTGCGCAGGATCGGCGTGCGCTTCGAGTGCAACACGCTGGTGGGGCGCCTGTTCACCATCGAGCAGATGGTCGACGAGCTGGGGTTCCACGCCGTGTTCATCGGCACCGGCGCGGGCTATCCCTCGATGCTCGGCGTGCCGGGCGATTCGCTGAACGGCGTGCTCTCGGCCAACGAGCTGCTGACGCGCTGCAACCTGATGCGCGCGCGCGACGCCGCCTTCGACACACCGATCCCGCTCGGCAAGCGCGTCGCGGTGATCGGCGCGGGCAACACGGCGATGGATGCGATGCGCGTGTGCCTGCGCCTGGGCGCGGAAAAGGTCTATTGCGTGTACCGGCGCTCGCGCGCCGAGTGCCCGGCGCGCGCCGAGGAAGTGCATCACGCCGAGCAGGAAGGCATCGAGTTCCACTGGCTCACCGCGCCGGTCGCGATCCTCGACGACGGCAAGGGCGGCGTGCGCGGCATGCGCTGCATCCGCATGGAGCTCGGCGCGCCCGACGATTCCGGGCGCCGCCGCCCGATGCCGGTGGCGGGCAGCGAGTTCGACTTCGAGGCCGACCAGGTGGTGTACGCGATCGGCACCAACGCCAACCCGATCATTGGCCAGACCTCGCGCCTCAAGCTCGACAAGCGCGGCTACATCGCGACCGACGAGAGCCTTGCCACCTCGATGCCCGGCGTGTTCGCCGGCGGCGACATCGTCACCGGCGCCGCGACCGTGATCGAGGCGATGGGCGCGGGCCGCAGGGCCGCGCGCGGCATGAAAGCGTATCTCGGCCTGCACGACGCGGCGCGCGCCGCCGGCGGCGAGACGCTCTTCGGCATCGACCTCGGCGAGCGAAATTTCGTGCGGCTGCGCGCCGCCGCCTAGGAGCCCCATGCAAACCGCGCAAAAGACCGTCACCACTCTCAAAGAGCACATCGTAGAGATCATCAGCGACTCGGGCGAGGGCGCGCAGCGCTGCGGCCAGTCGCTCGGCGCGATCGCCGCGCGCACCGGCAACGGCATCTGGACGGTGGAGATCATCCCGGCCGAGATCCGCCCGCCGGCGCGCTCGATCGCCGGGGCGAGCGGCAACCGCATCCGCATCGGCTCGACGCGGATCACCAACGGCGGCGACGAGACCGACCTGGTGGTCGCCTTCAACGAGCAGGTGCTGCTCGGGCGCGTGCGCGCCGGCGAGCTCAAGCCGGGCTGCACCATCCTGCTGGAGAACATGTGGCGCAGCCACGGCGACGCGGCGATCGCCGCCGCCTACGCCGAGACGCACGCGCGCCTCGTCGACGCCGGCTACCGCGTGCTGGAAATCCCGATGGAGCAGGCCTGCCGCGCCCTGGTTTCCGACCCGCGCCGCGGCAAGAACATGTTCGCGCTGGGGATGCTGTGCAGCATCTACAGCCTCGAGCTGCAGCGCGCGCGCGAGCAGATCGCGCTCACCTTCGGCAAGAAGGACGCCGTGGTGGTGGCGCAGAACGTGAAGCTGCTCGAGGCGGGCCACGCGTGGGCGGAGGCGAACCTCGACTTCAAGTACCGCATTCCGGCCGAGCCCGTGACGGCGCCGCAGGTCGTGATCAACGGCAACACCGCCATCGCGCTCGGCGTGCTCGCCTCGGGCATGGAGATCTGCGCCATGTACCCGATCACGCCCGCGACCTCGGCCTCGCACTATCTCTCGGACGTGTTCGAGAAGGTCGGCGGCATCGTGCACCAGGCCGAGGACGAAATCGCGGCCTGCGCCTTCGCCATCGGCGCCTCCTACGCCGGCAAGTGCACGGTGACCATCACCTCCGGGCCCGGCTACTCGCTCAAGCAGGAGGCGATCGGCCTCGCCGTGATGGGCGAGATCCCGCTGGTGGTGGTGAACGTGCAGCGCGGCGGCCCCAGCACCGGCCAGCCCACCAAGGTCGAGCAGGGCGACCTGATGGCCGCGATCTTCGGCAGCCACGGCGACGCGCCCAAAGTGGTGATGGCGCCGAGCACGATCGAGGACTGCTTCTATTCGATCATCACTGCGCGGCGCATCGCCGAGACCTTCAACATGGTGGTGGTGGTGCTCTCGGACGCGAGCCTCGCGACCTCGCAGCAGCCGTTCGCGCGCCCGGAATTCAGCGACTCCTGGGTGGCGCCGCCCGTGGACCAGAGCGCGATCCCCGAAGGCATGAAGCCCTACGACTGGAACGAGGCCACGGGCCTCGCGCGGCGCTTCATCCCCGGCCAGCCGAACGGCATGCACACCCTCACCGGTCTCGCGCACGACCGCGCCAGCCACGTCGCCTACGATCCCGAGATCAACGAAGAAAGCATCCACTTCAGGAGCCTGAAGCTCGCCGCGCTGCAAAAGACGCTCAAGACGCCGCCCGTGTTCGGCGGCGACTCGGGCGAGCTGCTGGTCATTGGCTGGGGCAGCACGCAGGGCGCGATCGAGGAAGCCGTGGCCGGCCTGCGCGCCGAGGGCCACAACGTGTCGTCGCTGCACCTGCGGTTCCTGCAGCCGCTGCCAGGCGGGCTGAAGCAAGTCATGCAGCGCTTTCGCCGCGTGATGACGATCGAGGGCAACTGGAGCGACCGGCCCGAGGATGCGCTCATCGACGAGGACAACCGGCGCTACTCGGCGCTCGCGCTGCTGCTGCGCGCGCGTACGCTCGTCGACGTCGACTGCTGGAGCGAAGTGCGCGGCCAGCCGATCAAGCCCGGCACCATCCGGCGCGTGCTGCTCGACGCGCTCAAGCCGAAAGCCAAGGAGCGCGCGCGATGACGATGATGGCCACCGAATGCCTGCTCGAGCTGTGCGAGCAGCGCCACGAGATCGAGGACTATCAGAGCGGCGTGCCGCGCTGGTGCACCGGTTGCGGCGACAACGCGATCCTCGCCGCGGTGCAGCGCCTGTGCCGCGACGAGGGGCTGCGGCCGGAAAAGACCGTGTTCGTGTCCGGCATCGGCTGCTCGAGCCGCTTTCCGCACTACATGCGCACCTACGGCTTTCACGGCATCCACGGCCGCGCGCTGCCGGTGGCCGAGGGCGTGCGCCTGGCACGGCCCGACCTGACCGTGTTCGTGAACACCGGCGACGGCGACTGCTGCAGCATCGGCGCGGCACACTGGATCCACGCCATCCGCTACAACATGAACATGACGGTGTTCCTGCACGACAACCAGATCTACGGCCTGACCAAGATGCAGGCCTCGCCGACCTCGCCGCGCGGCACGAAGAGCAACACCACCC
>Ga0224510_10000206_pt1 | contig 50181 bp, 54 predicted proteins | sample SF_May12_sed_USG_FD_170161 | JGI IMG/M metagenome (GOLD analysis project Ga0224510, IMG submission 170161) | Sediment microbial communities from San Francisco Bay, California, United States - SF_May12_sed_USGS_4_1 | ecosystem: Environmental > Aquatic > Marine > Sediment | place: USA: California... | reverse complement strand
AAGCCCGGGATAGACCCGTCCCGAGATGTGTGTTCTGGCCTCGAGGTCGCCGCGTCTCGACACGAGACGCGCCCAGTCGCCCTCACCGAGACCGAGCACGGAGGCGTCTTCTGCGGAGATCTCGAAGAACGGATCCTCCTGCTTGTCCTTGATCCCCGACTCGCGCATCGTCATCGTCGCCGAGTTGTAGTGGTAGAGCGTTCGGCCGGTCGAGAGGACGAGCGGGTACTCGGAATCGGGCTCCTCGATCGGCCGCTGGTATTCGACCGGGAAGAACTTTCCTCTGCCAGGGGGCCGCGCCGGACGCGGCGCATGCAGGAACTTCGTCCCCGGATGACCGATCTCCGGAGCGGGCCATTGCATGCCGTTCTCCTCGAGCCGGTCGTAGCGGACGCCGTACCAGGCAGGCGCGAGGTCCGCGAGCTCGTTCCAGACCGACTCCGCGTCCGGGTACTCCGGCCAGTGTGCGCCTAGTGCCTTCGCGAGCAGCAGGATGATTTCGAGGTCGGGCTTCGCCTCACCCGGAAGCGGCGCAGCTTTGCGCACCCGGCTGACGCGGCGCTCGGTGTTCGTAAACGTGCCGTCCTTCTCGGCGAAGCTCGACGCGGGGAGCACGACGTCCGCGTACTTGCGCGTCATGTCGTGGAGGAAGATGTCCTGCGAGATCAGGAAATCGAGCTTTCCGAGCCCCTCCTCGACATGGCGGGCGTTCGGCTCGGTCTGCGCGGGGTTCTCACCGATGAGGACGAGTGCCCGGACGCGGCCGTCGTGGAGTCCGCTCATCATCTGGTCGAGCCGGTACCCGGGGGTCTCGGGCACCTCGGCGCCCCATGCCTCCGAGAACTTCCTTCTGAGCTCGGGGTCGTCGACCGACTGGTAGCCGGGGAGGTACATCGGGTTCGCGCCCGAGTCGTTCAGGCCCTGCACGTTGTTCTGTCCACGAAGGGCGTTCAGTCCCGTCGACTCGTAGCCGAGGTGGCCGGTCATCAGGACGAGGTTGGAGAGCGACCAGACGTTGTCGACACCGCAGGCGTGCTCGGTGATCCCGAGGGTGTAGAAGATCGCGGCGTGCCGCTCCTCCGCATAGCCGCGTGCGGCTGCGCGAATCTCGGCTGCCGGCACTCCGGTGACCTTCTCGGCGTCCTCGGGCGAGTACCGCATGACGACCTCTCGGACGGCGTCGAAGTCGTCCGTGTTGTCGCGGATGTAGTCGTCGTCCTGAAGACCCTCGGAGAGGATCGTGTGCATCATCGCGTTCAGCAGCCACACGTCCGTCCCCGGCCGCAGCTGGAGGTGGTGCTTCGCGATCTTCGTGAGCCAGATCTTCCGCGGGTCGGCGACGACGAGCGTGGCGCCGTTTCGCACGGCCTTCTTGATGCGAAGCGCGAGCACCGGGTGGGCCTCGGTTGTGTTCGAGCCGATCACGAACAGGAACTTCGCGTTCTCGATCTCGTCGATCGAGTTGCTGCTGGCTCCTCTGCCCAACGACCTGACCAGGCCGTAAAGAGTTGGACCGTGTCAGGTCGATTCGCAGGAGTGGACGGAGTTCGTCCCGACTCCGGTGCGCGCGAGCTTCTGGATGAGGTAGTTCTCTTCGTTCGTCAGGCGCGCGGACGCGAGGAAGCCGACGGACTGCGAGCCGTGCTCGGCGATGGTCTTCTTGAGGCTGGTGGCGGTGGTCTCGATCGCGTGCTCCCACGTCGTGGGGTGGAGCTCCCCGTCGTCCCCACGCACGAGCGGCTGAGTGAGCCGATCCGGGTGGTGAACGAAGTTGAATGCGAAGCGGCCCTTCACGCAGAGGTTGCCCTCGTTCGGGAGGTACTCGCTCTTCGAGGTGACCTTGACGATGTGCTTTGTCTGCGGGTCGAGGTTGAGGTCGACCTGGCAGCCGACGCCGCAGAACGTGCAGGTCGTTCGAACTTGCTCCAGGCTGCGCTCCGGGGCCTTCGTGCCCTCCTCGAACTTTTCGTAGATCGCTCCGGTTGGGCAGACCGAGAGGCAGCCCCCGCACAGCTCGCACTCGGTGTCGAGCCAGGAGAGGCCCCAGGTCGGGACGATCCGGGCGTCCCCGCCACGACCTTCGAGCGAGAGCGCAGAGCACTGCATGACCTCCTGCGTATAGCGGACGCAGCGGTTGCAGAGGATGCACGCGTCGGGGTCGTAGCCCATGAGCTGGTTGCGGTCGTCGTATTCCTCGCGCTTCGCGTCCGGGAGGACGAACGGCGCTTCGGCGCCGAGCTCGTTGGCGAGGTCGAGCAGCTCGTTGGGGCGGCCGCCAGGGGACGTGCTCAGGTGCTCGGAGAGGAGCATCTCGGTCAGCGTGCGCTGGAAGTCGGTGATGGGCCCGTTGGTCGAGACGGCCATCCCCTCCGTGATCCGGGTCGCGCAGGCCGGCAGCGGGCGAGGCGCGCCCTCGACGTCGACGACGCACATACGGCAGCCGCCGTACGGATCGAGCTTGTCGTCGTGGCAGAGCGTGGGGATGAAGGTGCCGTGGCGCGCTGCAGCGTGGACGATCAACTCGCCCTCGTTCGCGTCGACCTTTCGGCCGTCGAGCGTGAACTCGACCATCTCGGTCACGCTACACCTTGCTCCAGCGGGGCGAACAGTTCGGGCCACCACTCCATCGCATTTCTCACGGGGAACGGCGAGGACTGGCCGAGACCGCAGATCGAGGTCTTCTCCATCGCGAGCAGCCACTCGTCGACCTTCTCGCGCGTCATCGCAGCTTTGCCGTGTACCAGCTCCTCGAAGAGGTGGTGTAGCGCGCGATTGCCGATCCGGCACGGCGTGCATTTCTGGCAAGACTCTTCGGCGAAGAACCGCATCGTCTCGGCGAGGAGGCGAAGCGGGGAGTACGACGTGGGGAAGACCTGCACGGCCGCCGAGCCGGGCCCGGCGTCGTACTCCCGAAGCCCGTCACGCGTGAGCGGCGCGTCGATCGCGGCGGGCGGCAGGATCCCGCTCGCGGCGCCGCCGGGAACGATCGAGCCTACGTCGCCGGTAAAGCCGCCTGCGTACTCGTCGACCAGCTCGCGTGTCGTCAGGCCGCTCGGCGCCTCGTAGCAACCCGGCGTGCCGACGGCGCCCGTGACGGACCACAGCCGCGTCCCCGAAGCACCGCGCATTCCGAGGTCCGCCCACCATTCGCCTCCGTTCCGGAGGATTGCCGGGATGTGCGCCAGCGTCTCCACGTTGTTGATCAGCGTCGGGCGACCGAGATAGCCGACCTGGCTCGGGAACGGCGGCTTGAGGCGCGGCATCGCCCGGCGGCCCTCCATCGATTCGAGCATCGCCGTCTCCTCGCCCGCGATGTAGGCGCCTGCTCCGATGACGAGCTCGAGCGAGAGCCCTTCGAGCAGGCCCGCGGCCTGGAATTCCTCGATGCCTCGAAACAGCCTCTGGCGAGCGGTCGCGTACTCCTCGCGCAGGTAGATGTACCCCTCGGTGGCGTCGAGCGAGCGCATCGCGATCAGCGTCGCCTCGATGAGGAGGTGCGGGCGAAGCTCCATCACATAGCGGTCCTTGATGGTTCCCGGCTCGCCTTCGTCCGCGTTGACGACGACGAATGGCAGGCCCTGCTCCTGTGAGACCGCCTCCCACTTCACACCCGTCGGAAAGCCGGCGCCGCCGAACCCGGCGAGACTCGATGCCTTCAACTCGCCCACGATTCGCTCGAGCGGCGGAAGGTTCCGAAGAAGGTCGAGGCCTCCCCGCGCCGCGTACTCGGCGAGCGTTTCGTCCCTCGCGCCGAGCCCGACCGCCGGGCCGTTGTTCGTCGAGTGGGTGACCTGCGGGACGATCTCGTCTCCGCGCGTCATCGCCGGTGCGAGATCGCAGTGACCGAGGCACGCGACCTCGATCGCGCCCGGAGTGCGCTCGAGCAGCTCGCGGGCGCCGAAGCAGTCACATACGGGTCCCGTGCACACGCGCACCGCATCGGCGGAAACTTGTAGGAACGAATAGAACGAGACGACCTCGTGCACCTCGCCGCGCCGGATGTTCATGTGATCGGCGAGAGCGTCCGAGAGCTCCGGGCCGATGGGGCCGATCTCGCGGCGAATCCTGCCGAGGTTGTCGAGGAGCCGAGTGCGCTCGAGCGGTAGCTCTGCGAGCAGCACCGTCGCACGAAGAACGTCCACGCCTTCGATCCTACGTCGCGCCTCGGGAGCGCAGGGGGGACAAGCGGCACGTAACAGACTTGTACCGGGCGGTTGGTTCCACGCTCACTCATCTCCGGGCTGGCCGCGAAGCTTCTTCACTCTGGAGCGACGCTTCTTCTCGCTCAGCCGACGCTCGCGAGCTGCAGCGCCCGGTCGAGTAGGGACCCGGCGACGCGGAACCGCCAGCGCTGCTCGAAGCTTCTCGACGAGTCGCTCGACGGCGAGCTCGCGGTTCCGGAGTTGGCTCCGCTCGTCCTGCGCGATCGCCCGGAGGACGGGCCCGGTGCGGGTGAGCACGCGCCGCTTCTGCGTGTCCTTCAACGCACGGGACGCCTCGACATCGAAGACGGCCTCGACGCGCGTGGAGGACTTCTGGGCGTGTTGCCCCCCTGGGCCGCTCGAACGCGAGACGCGTATCGCAATCTCGGAGACCGGAAGGGAAACGGAGCGTGTGACGCGAATAGACTCACGCTCCATGGCTTGCATTCTGCTCGACATCGACGGGGTTCTGCATGTGTCGGGAGACCCGATCCCTGGCGCGGTCGACGCAGTCGCAGGCCTCCGGCGTTCGGGGCACGCCCTGCGTTTCGTGACGAACAACTCGACCAGACCGCGATCTCGCCTCGCCGAGGAGCTTCGCGAGATGGGCTTCACGCTCGAGGACGACGAGCTACAGACGACGCCGGGCGCCGCCGCGCGTGAGCTCAAAGGAAAGCGCGTGCTCGCTCTTGTGATGGCTGCCGTCGTGCCCGACCTCGCTGGGCTCGAGCTGGTGGGTCACGACGCCGAGGCGGTGCTCATCGGTGGCTGTGACGAGACTCTCGAGCCCAATCAGGTGTTCAGCTACATGAACCTCGGACACGCGTTCGGGGAGATCCAGATGGGCGCGTCGTTCTACTGCCTGCACAAGAACAAATGGTGGCAGACGAGCCGCGGTCCGATGCTCGACTCGGGCGCGTTCGTCTCCGGGCTCGAGTATGCGACCGGTGTCGAGGCGACGGTTCTCGGGAAGCCGAGCCCTTCGTACTTTGCGGCGGCGCTCGACGCGCTGGACGCCGAGCCCGAGCGGACCTGGCTCGTGACGGACGACGTCGACGCGGACGTTCGCGGGGCTCGACTCTTCGGGATGCGAACCGCACTCGTCAGAACCGGAAAGTTTCGACCGGAGACGCTCGAGTCGGCCGATCCCTCTCCGGACATCGTGGTGTCGTCTCTCGCGCAGTTTCCGGCCTTGCTCGAGCAGGATCTCGCAGGCGGATGGACGCCTTGAAGGTCGGCGTCGACATCATCGAGATCGAGCGCGTCCGCCGTGCGCTGGATCGCGCGAGCTTTCGGGATAGATGCTTCACCGATGCCGAGCGCGCGTACTGCGACTCGCGGGCCGACCCAGCCCAGAGCTATGCCGCGCGCTTCGCGGGAAAGGAAGCCGTAGGAAAGGCGCTCGGCTGCGGCGTTCGCTTCACCTGGAAGGAGATCGAGATCGTGGGACGGCCCAAGCCTGGAGTGCATTTGTCGGGCCGCACGGCCGCTTTTGCCGAGCGTGTCCAGGCCGGCCCGATCGATCTTTCGATGACGCACTCGCGGGAGATTGCCGCTGCGATCTGCGTCGTCAGTCCACGCAGCGATGGCTGAGCCCTTCGAGCCGCTCTACTCCGCCGACGAGATGCGCGCCGCCGAAGAGCGGTATCCGGCCTATCCCGACTCCGTGCCCGAGTTGATGGAGCGTGCCGGTGCCGCGATGGCGCGAGAGGTGATGCTGACCTTCCCCGCGGCACGCAGCTTTGCGTGCGTGTGCGGTGGCGGATCGAATGGCGGCGACGGAAGGGTTGCGGCACGCGTACTGCGTGAGGCAGGCCACGTAGCTGACGAGACAGCCGAGCTCGACGGATACGACGTCGTTGTCGATGCGCTCTTCGGCACCGGGTTTCGCGGGCTGCCTCGTCCGGACGCCGCCGAGCTGATCGAGCGCATGAACGCGGCGCCGGCACCGATCGTCTCGGTCGATCTGCCTTCCGGTGTCGACGCGTCGACGGGCGAGATTGCCGGCGCGGTCGTCGACGCCGACCTCACCGTTACCTTCCACGCTGCCAAGGTAGGGCTCGCCGTTGCGCCGGGCCGATTCCACGCCGGGCGGGTGGTCGTCGCCGACATCGGTCTCGCGGCGGCTCCGACCGTGCACCGGCGAGCGGCCCCCGCGCTTCTCTCGATCGTTCCCCGTCGCGGGCCCAGGGATACCAAGTATTCGTCCGGCTCAGTCCTCGTCGTCGGCGGGCAACCCGGGATGACGGGCGCCGCGTGCCTCACGGCGATGGCTGCGCTGCGCGCTGACGCGGGCTATGTGACGCTCGCGGTTCCGGAGAGTGCGTTGGCCGCGGCCGAGGTGCTTTCGCTCGAGCCGGTGAAGATCGGCTGGAGCGACGCCGATGCCGCCGAGACGATCGTGCGTGCGGCGGAGCGGGCGAACGCGCTCGCCCTCGGCCCCGGCCTCGGTCGCGGCGGTCAGCGCCAGGCGCTCGTTCGCGAGCTGCTCGAGCGCGTTCAGCTCCCGGCAGTCGTGGACGCGGACGCGCTGTTCGGCCTCGAGCTCTTCGATCGCACGGCGCCCACGGTCCTCACGCCGCACGCCGGCGAGTTGGCTCGCCTCCTCGAAACCGACTCGGACTGGGTCCGGGCCCACCGCCTCGCCGCCGCGCAGCAGGCGGCCGAGCGCTTCGGCGCCGTCGTTCTTCTCAAAGGCGCGGACACGATCGTCGCAGCTCCGGGCGAGGGTGTCGTCGTCTGCGATCTCGGACCGCCGTCCCTGGCGACCGCGGGAACCGGTGACGTCCTCACCGGAGTGGTCGCGGCGTTCCTCGCGAAGGGGCTGTCACCCATCCGCGCGGCGGCCGCTGCATCCGTGGCTCACGGACAGGCGGCCGCGCTCGCTCGGCACCGCGCCGGGCTTGTCGCGAGCGATCTGCTCGCAGCACTGCCGATGGCGCTCGATGGTCTATCCAGCGACCAAAAACTATCCTCTTAAAGGCTAGTTCGACCTATCTACCCCCGTCGGGGGACGGACTCCCCTATCGGGGGCGCCGACTACCTCGTCGCGCCCCCTCTTGGCGTCCCCATCCCCGACCAAAGGAGCACCCATGCACAATCGCAGCAGGCGCCGGCGCCGGCTTGTGCTCGTCATCGCGGCAGCGGCCGCCTTGGCGTTCGCGGCGTACGCGTTCACCGCGGCGAACACCGTGCCCGGCTCGAGCGCGGGTGACGGAGCCGGTGTCATCAGCGGCTACACCGTCTCGAACATCGCATACCAGCTCGAGGCTGGGAACCCGGCGAACATCGACTCCGTCTCGTTCGATCTCAGTGCCGCTGCCGGCACAGCACACGCCAGTGTCGTCTCGGGCGGTGCCTTGCAGGCTTGCACGAACACATCTGGCAACAGCTGGAGCTGCGACTTCAGCTCGAACCCGACCGTTCTCTCTGCGACCTCGTTCAGGGTGGTCGCCGTTCAGTAACCCTCACCGACCGGGCGGGGCGTGCGCTCCGCCCGGTCGATCAGGAGGACGAGCATGACGCGACGCACCGCAACAAGGATCGCAAGCTTCGTCGTGATCTTCGCGGCGCTCGCCGCGGCGTGGGCTGTGCTCGCACCTCCCGAGCTCGGCGGCGCGACACGGTACGTCATCCTCGACGGGAACAGCATGGAGCCGTCTCTCCGCACGGGAGACCTCGCGGTCATCCGTCGGCAGGAGAGCGTCGAGAAAGGCGACATCGTCCTCTACAACCACCCCGTGCTCGGAGCGCACGTCCTGCACCGCGTCGTACGCGATCGCGGCGGCAGATACGTCCTCAAGGGCGATAACAACGACTTCCTCGACGGCGTTCGCCCGACGGCGAGCGAGATCGAAGGGCAGCTGTGGTTCTCGCTGCCACGTGTGGGCTCGGCCATCGTCTGGGCTCGCCAGCCGCTGCACGCGGCGCTCATCGTCTTCGGCCTCGCGTTCCTCGCTCTAGGCGGCGGAGCTGCACTTTCCCGGACCCGTCGGCCGACCCCGACGCGAGGCATCGCCGCGGCGGCTCCGAGCGAGCACCGGGCGACTTCCAGCCCTGGCACTGCAGCGCAGGTCGTGCTCGGCATCGGCCTTGTCGGGCTTGCCGTCTTCGGCCTGCTCGCGGTCGCCTCGTACACGCGGTCGTCGACACGCGCCGCGACCACTCCTGACGCGTACACGCATGTCGGAAAGTTCTCGTACGGCGCTCCGGTGGAGGAGAGCGACGTCTACCCCGACGGGGTCGTGGACACCGGAGAATCGGTCTTCCTGCAGCTCGTACCCGCCCTCGACCTCGCGTTCGACTACCGGCTCGAGTCCAAGCAGGCCGCCGATGCGCGCGGCGCCGTCGAGCTCACCGCCGTCCTCTCGGACAGCGCGGGCTGGGTTCGGCGCATCCCGCTCGGAGAAACGATCGGCTTCGACGGGACAACGGCGCGAGCGACCGGAAGCCTCGACCTCGTTGCGCTCGGCGACATCGTCGAGGAGATGAGGGCTCTGACGGGGTCGGGCACTACGACCTTCGCTCTCGGAATCGTCGCCGGTGTCGAGCTTCGCGGGCGGGTTGGCGACGAGCCGGTCAGGCAGACGTTCTCGCCCAAGCTCCCGTTTCTGCTGGACACCGTAAGCCTTCGTCCCAACACTTCGGCCGAGGATTCCGCGATCTTCTCTGCCCGCCGGGGAGAGACGATCACGGTTCGCTCGCCCTCGTCCCTCTCGATCGGCCGCCTGCGCCTCTCGGTCGAGAATGCGCGGAGGCTGGCCCTTCTCGGCCTCGTGTTCGCGGCGCTGATCGCTGCTGCCGGCGTTGCGCTGCTCTGGCGAGCGCGGAGTGGAGGCGAGCCGACGCAGATCGCATCCCTCTTCGGAGACCGCATGATCACGATCTCCGGCCTCCCGGCGACCGAATCGGAAAGCGTCACCGAGCTCACCGACGCCGGGAGCCTGTACCGGATTGCGGAGCACTATGACCGCATCGTCCTTCATTGGCGAGAGGGGAGAAAGCACGTCTACCAGGTGGACGACGGGGCGTCTGTGTACCGCTATTGCGTCGGGATCGGCCTCGAGCCCGAATCGGCACACGAGATCGGAGACGAAGAGGACACGCTTGCTCTCTCTCCGGCGAAGCTGCCTCCCCGCGCTGCGGCAAGCTGATGCCGCGCGCCAAGCACACCGCCCGCGTCGCGCTTGCTACGGCTGCTCTCACATTTTTGCTCGCGGTCGCCGTCACGGCGACGAACGTCGTCCCGTCGAGCCGAGCAGGCTCGGTGATCGGAGCGGGGCCCACGGCAAACGATCTCAAGCCGGCCGCGTGCGCCGCGTTGAACCTGACGGTCATCGTCGTAGGCGGCGGCTCGGGAGGTCAGGCTGCACTCGTCCTGGGCACCGCGGGCAACGACAATCTCAACGGCGGAGCGAGGGACGACTGTCTTGTAGGCGGTGACGGCAATGATCGGCTGAACGGCGGCCCTGGAACAGACGTCTGCATCGGAGGCGCAGGCATCGATACGTTCCATCCCAGCTGCGAGACCCAGATCCAGTAGCCGGCGCCCGGGCCGCGAATCGCGGACAATGACCGGGTGGAGCGATCCTGTTTCACCGTCGATCTCGGGGCCATCCGGCGAAACGCCGAAACGCTGCTGCGCGCTGCAGGCGGGGCAGAGCTGTGGGCGGTCGTCAAGGCGGAGGCGTACGGCCATGGCGCGGTCGACGTCTCACGCGCCGCGCTGGACGCGGGAGCCTCGGCGCTCTGCGTCGCGACGCTGCCCGAAGCGCTCCACCTTCGCGCGGCGCTGCGAAACGCGCGCATCATCGTCATGGGCCCCGTCTCCGAGCGAGAGATCGGTGAGGCACGGGCGGCGCGACTCGAGCTCGTGGCCGCCGACGGACACGTGCCGGAGGGCGTCCGAGTGCACCTCAAGGTCGACACCGGTATGGGTCGCTGGGGGCTCTCGGAGTTGCCGGCGCCGGGCCGGGACGTCGTCGGGTTGATGAGCCATCTCGCGTCTGCGGAGTCAGATCCGACGTTCACGCATCTCCAGGTCGAGCGCTTCAAGGAGGCGACCTCGGGTCACGGATCGCTGACGCGGCACATCGCCAACAGTGCCGCCACGCTGCGCTACGCAGAAGCCCGCTTCGACGCGGTTCGTTGTGGAATCGCGCTGTACGGGATCTCGCCCTTCGACGCCGGGCCTGAGGCTGAGGGACTCGAGCCCGCCCTGCGCTGGGACTCGTATCTGGCGCTCGTGAAGAAGCTCGCGCCCGGCGCGAGCACGGGCTATGGCCGCCGGTTCGTCGCCGACCGACCGATGTGGATCGGGATCGTGCCCGTCGGGTACGCGGACGGGTTCCGGCGGGACATGACCGGAACCGAGGTCCTCATCGAGGGCACACGACGGCGGGTCGTTGGCACGATCTCGATGGACGCGCTCGCGGTCGAGCTGGACGATGAGCTCGCGGCGGGAACGCCCGTGACTCTCGTCGGGAACGGGATCCTCGTCGAGGAGCACGCGCGCGTCGCGGGAACCATCGGCTATGAGATCGCTACTGGGCTCAACACCCGCTCCGGCAGAGCGCGGCGGGTGGCGAAGGATGGATGAGCGGGTCCACGAGATCCTCGGCGAGGAAGAAGCGTGGATCGTCGGCGGCGCCGTCCGCGACGAGCTTCTCGGTCGCCCGGTGCTCGACCTCGACGTCGCCTGTGGCGACCCGCGGGAGGCCGCCGTTCGCTATGCGCGACGGTTCGGCGGCGCTGCGTTCGCACTCTCGGAGCGCCATGGGGCCTGGCGCGTGGCCGCGCCGGACGCCGAGCAAACCATCGACTTCACGCCTCTACCCGCCGGCATCGAGGCCGATCTCGCTTCGCGCGACTTCGCGTTCAACGCAATCGCCGTACGGGTCGGTTCGGGTGCTGTGTGCGACCCGCACGGCGGCAAGGATGATCTCGAAGCCCGGCGCATCCGCGCTGTCTCGGATTCGGTCTTCATCGACGATCCGTTGAGGCTCCTCCGCGCGGTGCGCCTCGAGGACGAACTCGGCTTTCACGTTGATGCGCACACGGAGGAGCTTCTCCGCATCTCCGCCGCGCTCGTCACCCAGCCCGCGGGTGAGCGCATCCTCGGCGAGCTCCGACGGCTCTCGGTCGCGGGGTACCGACGGCTCGACGACGTGGGGTTGCTCGAACCGCTCGGCGGCCGAGTCGACGGCCCGATCGACGCGCTCGACGACCCGGACTTTCGTCTGGTCGCTGTCTTCAGAGCCAGCCTGGCAGGCTTCCCGATCTCGAACGAGCTCCGTCGGTATGCGACGACGCTTGTAGACGCGCGACCGCCGGACGATCCGTCCCCGCGCGCGATTCATCGGTTCCGTCGAGATACGGAGCCGTGGGCGCTCGACGCGCTCGCCTTCGTCGGCGCGGCCGAGCTTTCCGCGGTCGTCGAAGCCGCGCGCCTCGCCGATCCGGCGGAGCCCCTCGTTCGGGGAGACGAGCTCGAGATCGCACCCGGTCCCGAAATCGGACGTATCCTCGCTGTCATCGAAGAGGAACGGGCAGCGGGGACGATCTCGACGCGCGACGACGCGCTCGATCTTGCACGCTCGTTGGCGAGCACCGAGGCCTCATGAGCGTCGAACTGCGCCTGGCGCTGCAGGAGGAACGTGCGTTGGATCTGGCCGAGCGCCTGCGCCGGCTGCTTGGGCCGTTCACCGGCGCGGAGGCGGCGCTCGATGCCGGTTGCGGCACCGGAGCGCTCGCTTTCGCTCTTGCTCCCAACGTTGCGGAGGTAGTGGGCATCGACGCACGAGTCGACTACCTCGAGGCTGGGCGCGCCGCAGCGCCGGAAAACGTCAGCTTCATCGAAGGCGATGTGACGAAGCTGCCCTTTGGCTACGCCAGCTTCGACCTTGCTTGCTGCCATCGCGTGCTGCATCACGCGCGGCGTCCGGAGCTGGCCGTGTCCGAGCTCGTGCGCGTGACGCGTCCGGGCGGGCGGATCTTCATCGTCGATCAGCTGGGATCGATCGACCCGTTGCGGAGCATGGAGATGGACCGGTTCGAGCGTATGCGCGACTCCTCCCACCAGCGGCTGCTTCCCGACGGGGACATTCGCGGGTATCTCGATGCGAACGATCTCGTCTTGATCTCGTCGGAAGTGACTCGCGAGCGGATAGATCTCGAGCAGCGCCTCGACCTTGCGGGCATCTCCAAGGACGACCGAGAGCGGATCCGAGGCCCGGCGCCGGCGACGCCGTACGACGTCGAGATCGGCTGGTACGTGTCCCGAAAGTCAGGCCCGGCCTAGCTCGCTACTCGCCCCGATGGTAGCCCGCTCGACCGGCGAGCCTCGCGAAGACCCCTGGGACGACCGCTTGCGCGACCGACGTGAGGCGATACGGGAACCAGGGCACCGTCACCTCGCCCTTGCCTTTTTCGACTGCTTTCACGATCGCCTTCGCGACGTCGTCGGCCTCAATAACCCACCTGCGCAGCAACCGGCTGCGGAGCTTCGTACGCTGGGGAAAGCCCTCGGTCTCGACGAAGCCGGGCAGCACGGCGTGTACCTGAATCCCCGTACTGCGCAGGAGCGCCGCGGCCGAGCGTGAGAAGGCGAGCTGCGCGTGCTTGCTGGCCGAGTACGCACCTGCCGGGGCGAAGGCCACGGTTCCGGCGACCGAGACAAGGTTCACGACATGCGCGCCTCCGGCGGCTGCCGCAGCGCGCAGTCCCGGCTCGAACGCGCGCAGGCACCAGACGCCTCCGAGGTAGTTGACGTCGGTCACCCGCTCGATCCGCTCGGGGTCGATGTCGAGAAAGCTGCCCCGGGCCGGGATCCCGGCGTTGTTGACCAGGAGCGCGATCGACGGATAGCGCGCGAGGATGCGTGCCGCGACGTCGTCGACCTGCGCTCGGTCGGAGACGTCACAGGTCTCCCACTCTGCCCCGATATCGGTCGCGATGGCCTCGAGTCGGTCGGCACGCCGCGCGAGCAGGACGCAGCGCCAGCCGCGGGCGGTGAGTTCTCGCGCGGTCGCCTCGCCGATCCCCGACGACGCTCCCGTCACCACCGCTACTCGACCGTCGCCCATCGCCGCGGCACCCTATCCGTTTAGGATCGCCGGATGGCCGGCAGGTTCGAAGGCAAGCAGGCACTCGTCCTCGGAGTCGCCAACAAGCGCTCGATCGCGTGGGCGATCGCGCAACGTCTCGCGGAGGAGGGAGCGCAGGTCGCGTTCACCTATCAGGGCGAGCGCATCGAGAAGAACGTCCGCGACCTTGCCGAGACCGTCTCCAGCCCGCTCGTCACCGAGTGCGACGTCCGCTCGGACGAGGACATCGCCCGCGTCTTCTCTGAGGTCTCCGACACTTTTGGCGGAGGGCTCGACATCCTTGTCCACTCGGTTGCGTTTGCCGCAGCGGAGGATCTGGAGGGGCGGTTCATCGACACCCCACGTGACCGTTTCTGGATGGCGGTCGACATCAGCGCGTACTCGCTCGTCGCCTGCTGCCACGCCGCCGAGCCGCTGATGGAGGCTCGTGGCGGGGGATCGATCGTGACGATGACCTACCTCGGCGGTGAGCGCGCGGTTCCGCACTACAACGTCATGGGCGTCGCCAAGTCGACCCTCGACTCTTCCGTTCGCTACCTGGCGTGGGACCTCGGCTTCAAAGGGATCAGAGTGAACGCGATCTCGGCAGGTCCGGTGCGCACGCTTGCGGCGCGCTCGATCGCGGGCTTCACCACGATGGAGACGATGTTCGAGGAGCGCGCACCGCTTCATCGAGCCATCGAGGCGAATGACTGTGGCGCCGCGGCCGCATATCTCCTCTCGGAAGACGCGGGCAACGTGACCGGCACGACGCTGTACGTCGACGCCGGGTACCACGCGATGGGGATGTAGCTCACGACGCGGCGCGAGCCGCTTCGATCACCGCGTCGATGTCCGGTAGCTCACGGCCGAGCATCCAGGCCGCGACGATCGCCCGACCGTCCCGTATGAGAAACATCGACCGGATGGGGACATCCGCCATCCCGAGCGGCTCGAAAGCGACACCGAAAGCGCGAGTCGCGTCGGCGTTCCAATCTGATAGAAGCGGCACATCGACCCCGAGCACCTCTGCCCAGGCCCGGTGCGACCAGGGGGAGTCGCGAGAGACAGCGAGCGGTCGAACGCCGGCCTCGGCGAGATCCTGGCTCCTGTCCCGCAGGAGCACGAGCTCGTCCGTTCAGGTCGGCGACCAATCCCAGAGGTAGAAGCAGAGAAGCGCCAGTCCGGGGCCAAGGATCTCGTTCAGCGGCTGCGGTTCCTCGCGCGGCGCCGCCCAGACCTCGACCTCCGGAACCCGATCGCCGGCTTGGAGCATCTATGCCTGGGCTAGAACGGGCAGCCGCTCGGTCGCGTCCGCGACCTCACGGGCAACTTCGACGACGTCTCGGTTCCTGGAGAAGATCCGGAGCTGGCGTTCTGCGCTATTCCCACGAGCGAGAATCTCGAGAACTCCTTCGAGCTCGCGTTCGGAGCCGAGCTCTTGCGCGTGTGGCCTGAGCTCGCCGAGCTCCCGCCGGATCAGGCGCGAGACGGGTACACGGTTTCGGCTTCCGGTCGAGAGATCCATGACGGGCGCCTCGAGGCCGTAGCGGGCCGCGAGCCACTTGTTCTCGCTTGTCAGGATCCGGTGGTAAGAGGGGATCTCCTCGCCCGCCTCGTACTGCTCGCACAGTTGCTTGACGAGCGCCTGGCAGTACGCGGCGATCGCGACGGCATCTTCGACGCGCGTGACCGCATCGCAGATCCGGAGCTCGATCGTGCCGAGGCGCGGGTGCAGGCGGATGTCCCACCAGATGTGCGTGTAGTCCGCGATGCAACCGGAGCGCTCGAGCTGCCCCACGACCTCGGCGTAGTCGGCGTAGTCGCGGAATCGCGGCGGCGGTCCCGAACGCGGGAACGCCGAAAAGACCATTTGCCGGCTGGACGCCAGGCCTGTCGGCTCCCCTCTCCAGAACGGCGAGCTCGCCGACAGGGCAAGCAGCGATGCCAGGTGGGGGAGAAGGCCGTTGACGACTTTGACTGCCTTCTCGGGATCGTCAACTGCGACGTGCACGTGCATCCCGAAGATGAGCTCGCGCCGCGCGACGTACTGGAGCTGGTCGATGAGGGCTCGGTAGCGGTCCTTGGCCGTGATGCGCTGGGCCTCGAAGAGGCTGAACGGATGCGTCCCGGCCGACCCCACGCGCATGATCCTCTCCCGCGCGACGTCAATGACGTATCTCCGCAGCTTCACCAGCTCGCGCAGAACGTCATCGGCACTCCGGCACACGGGGGTCGCGATCTCGATCACCGACTGCATGAGCTCGGCGTTGATTTGCGTCTCGAGCTCGTGCCCGCTCACCGCCGCCAGAATCGTCTCGATGTGCTGGACGAGGTCGAACGTCGCCCCGTCGAGGAGCTGGTACTCCTCCTCGACGCCGAGCGTGTACGGATCGCCGTCGCCGAACTGGTGTTCGAGCACGCTCGCCCGCGGCTCGTTGACGTCTCCGGTAATCGAGGCTGGAATCGCCTGCTTGTCGCCGTTTTCGGTGCTCAAGAGATCATCGCCTCGACTTCGATCTCCACCTTCCATGCTGGATCGAAGAGACCAGCGAGAACGGTCGTATTGGCGGGCCTCACCTCGCGGAAGACCTTCGCGTGAGCGCGCGCGAAGCCGTCGAAGTCGGCGGGATCCGTGAGGTACACCCGCGTGCGCACCACGTGCTCCAGGCTCGATCCCGCCTTCTCGAGCGCGGTGCCGATGAGCTCGAGGCAGAGGAGAGTCTGATCGTAGATGTCTGCGGGCGGAGGCGAGCCGTCCGGCGGGTTCGCCGCTGTTCCTGAGACATGCACTCTGTCGCCGGCGACGACCGCGCGCGAGTAGCCGACTATCGGTTCGTACGCGCCTGTCCCCGGGATGAGGCGTCGCTCCATCGCCCCACTAGTATCGCGCGACGTGCAAGTACTTGACCAGATCGACGAGTGGCCGGTTGCGTTCGCCGCCGCGGGGTTCGTCGATTCGGGTGGCAACGTGACAACGCGCGGCGACCGCGCTCGCGCCGTGCGCATGGCCTCTGTCTCGAAACCTGTCGTCGCACTCGCGGTGCTCGTGGCCGCCGAAGAGGGCGTCATCGACCTTGACGAGCCGGCCGGCCCCCCGGGTTCGACAGTTCGGCATCTTCTCGCGCACGCGTCTGGACTTCCGTTCGAGGGGACGACGCCGATTGGGCAGCCGGGCCGTCGCCGTATCTACTCGAACGAGGCGTTCCGGGTCCTCGGCGACCATCTCTCGGCTCGCGCCGAGATGCCGTTCGTCGACTACGTCACCGCCGCCGTCTCCGCGCCCCTCGGCGTCGAAATCGACCCTCGCGGCGATCCCGGATCGGGCATGCACGCATCTCTCGACGACGTGCTCGCGATCGGGCGCGAGCTCCTGCGGCCGACGCTCCTCGCTCCCGAGACGCTGGACGAGATGACGGGCGTTCAGTTCTCAGGGCTCACCGGCGTCCTCCCGGATCACGGCCGCTTCGATCCTCTGGACTGGGGCCTCGGCGTGCAGCTCAACACCGCGACGCCGACGTGGATGGGCGCGCGCGCGTCACCTCGAGCCTTCGGTCATTTCGGGGGCTCGGGGACGTTCCTCTGGGTCGATCCCGACGCCGGCGTCGTCTGTGCGGTGCTGACGACGCGCGAGTTTGGCGAGTGGGCCAAGGACGCCTGGCCTCGTCTCTCCGACGATGTGCTCGAAGAGCTCGTGGGGTCTGGTTAAGCCAGACCCCAGCCTCCGGCTCCGGCTCCGGCTTCAGCCAGACCCGGGCTCACCGTCGTCGGCGAAGAGCGGCCGCACGAGCTCGTCGAAGGTCGCGGTGTCGCAACTCGCGATCAGGCAGGGTGTCATCGCCGTAACCGTCGCCGTGCGCGAGATGTGCATCGCCACCGCGACCTCGCCGAAGAACTCGCCGGCGCGCAGGACACGTCTGTCGCCTATCGACGTCTGCGACACGCCGGCGACTCCCGACAACAGCACGTAGAACCGATCGCCCGGCTCTCCCTCACGGATGACCACCGTGCCCGCGGCCACCTCCTCGCGCTTCATCCGATCCGCGAGCTTCGTCAGCGTCTCCCCGGGTAGCTCGGCGAAGAGCCCGACCCGCGCGAGCTCGGTCACGGACGCAGGTACGTGCCGTGGGGACACGCGCGTACGCTACCGGTGTGGGCGTTCTGGGCGAATGGCGCTTCTGCCCGCGTTGCGCGTCGACCATCACCCACGAGGAGCGCAGCATCGCATGCGAGTCGTGCGGCTTCGTCCACTACGCCAACGCGGTTCCGGCTGTCTCAGCGCTCGTGGTCGACGATGAGCGGCGCATTCTGCTTGCGCGCCGCGCCCACGAGCCCGACGCCGGCTTGTGGGACACACCTGGCGGATTTCTCGAGGCGGGCGAGGAACCGATCGCCGCTCTCAGGCGCGAACTGCTCGAGGAGACGGGCCTCATGATCGAGATCGGCCACTTCGTGGGGATGTTCGGCGATCGCTACGGCGACGGGCCGAGCGCCGCCGAGGTTCTCAACCTCGTCTGGGAGGTGAGGATCGCCAGCGGAGTGCCCAACGCCGCCGACGATGTCGCCGAGCTTCGCTGGTTCGCGTTCGATGCGTTGCCAAGCGAGGGCGAGCTTGCGTTCCGCTGGCTCGGTCCCGCCCTGCGGTCCTGGGCAGCGTCTGCTTAGCCCCGGACGCACCGAAGGGCCAGCGAGCTGGCCCTTCGGCAGGGGAGGGGGAGGGGGAAGCCTCGAACAAAACTTCCTGGAAGGAGCTTCCTATCAGGTTCCGTCGCTCGACGGAAGGGCTTCGGCGTAATTAGGCGGCGAGACCCAGCGAGCGCTCGAGAGCAGACTTCGGCTGCGCACCTACCGCTGCTGCGGCCGGCTCGCCTTCTTTGAAGAGGATCATCGTCGGAATCGACATGACTCCGTACTTGATCGAGAGGGCCTGCTCTTCGTCGATGTTGACCTTGACGAGCTTGATCCCGTCTCCTCGTTCCTCGGCGATCTTCTCGAGCACGGGCGCGACCGCATGGCACGGGCCACACCACTCGGCCCAGAAGTCCACGATCACCGGTGTCTCGCTGTTCAGCACTTCCTGCTCGAATGTCGCCTCTGTCACGTTGATTGCCATGTGGCTGTTTCGATCCTTTCTGCCTGGTAATAGGAATGCTTAGAGGTGAACGCCGGGATCGCCGAAACCCTTCCCTAGACTGACCGATCGTGGCGCAGATCTTCACACCGCTTCCGGACAAGCCTGACCATGACTCGCTCGAGCTCGAGATCCTCGCGATCTGGGAGCGCGAGGGAACGTTCGAGAAGCTGCGCGACCTGAATCGCAGCGGGCCGACGTTCAGCTTCGTCGACGGTCCGGTCACGGCCAACAAGGGACTCGCCGTGCACACGGCGTGGGGGCGCACCCTAAAGGACGTCTTCCAGCGCTACAAGGCGCTGCAGGGCTTCGCTCAGCGCTACCAGAACGGGTTCGACTGCCAGGGCCTCTGGATCGAGGTCGGCGTCGAACGCGAGCTCGGGCTGAACTCGAAGCGCGAGATCGAGGAGTACGGCCTTGCGGAGTTCGCGCGGAAATGTCGCGAGAAGGTGATTTGGTCGGCGACCGAGCTCACCCGCGGCTCGAAGCGCCTCGGTCAGTGGATGGACTGGGGGAACGACTACTTCACGTTCTCCGACACGAACATCGAGTACATCTGGCGGTTCCTGAAGCTCATGTTCGAGCGTGGCCAGCTCTACAAGGGGCACCGCTCCACCGAGTGGTGTCCGCGCTGCGGCACGTCGATCTCACAGCACGAGCTGTCACAGAGCGGCGTCTACCAGGACAAGACCGACCCCTCGCTCTTCGTCCGCCTTCCGCTGCGTGATCGTCCCGGGGAAGCTCTTGTCGTCTGGACGACGACTCCCTGGACCCTCCCGGCGAACGTCGCGGCCGCCGTCAAGCCGGATGCCGAGTACATCCTCCAGGAGAACGGCGAATGGGTTGCGCGCGCTCGCGCTCTCGAGGCGACCGCGGTGAAGACCGCCCGCGGAGAGGAGCTCGTCGGTCTCGAGTACGACGGACCGTTCGACCATCTCTCGGCGGTCGAGGGGACGGAGCACCGGGTCATCCCTTGGGACGACGTGACACTCGACGAGGGGACCGGCATCGTCCATATCGCGCCGGGCTGCGGCGGCGAGGACTTCGAGCTCTCGAAGGTAAACAACCTCCGAATCCTCCAGCCCGTCGACGACTCCGGCCGCTTCTACGACGACTACGGCTGGCTGCACGGGCTCACGACGGTCGAGGCGGCCGACCAGATCACCGCCGACCTCGGCGAGCGCGGCCGGCTCGTCTCCGCCGAGCAGATCGTGCACCGCTACCCCCACTGCTGGCGCTGCGACACACCGTTGATCTTCCGCATTACCGACGACTGGTTCCTCTCCGTCGAAAAGCTTCGCCAGCCGCTTCTCGACGCGAACGCGACGGTCGAGTGGACGCCCGCGTACATGGGCAAGCGCATGGACGACTGGCTGCGAAACATGGGCGACTGGAACATCTCGCGCAGGCGCTACTACGGACTCCCGCTTCCGATCTACGAGTGCTCGTGCGGTCATGTCACAGTGGTCGGCTCGAAGCTCGAGCTCTCCGAGCGGGCCGTCTCAGGCCTCGAGCAACTCGAGGAGCTTCGACGGCCGTGGATCGACGCGGTTCCGATCCGCTGCGAGACATGTTCCGAGATGGTGTCTCGAATCCCTGAGGTCGGCGATGTCTGGCTCGACGCCGGGATCGTCCCGTTCGCGACGCTCGGCTGGGAGAGCCCGGCCTGGATCAAAGGGGGGTATGCGACCGGAGCCTCCAGGGGCGTCTCGACTGCCGACCTCCCAGATCACGCGTACTGGGAGCGCTGGTTCCCCGCCGACTGGGTCTCCGAGATGCGCGAGCAGATCCGGCTCTGGTTCTACTCGCAGCTCTTCATGTCGGTCGCGCTGACGGGCAGAGCGCCGTTCCGGCGCGTCCTCGGCTACGAGAAGATGCTCGACGAGTCAGGGCGCGAGATGCACGGCTCCTGGGGAAACATGATCGACGCCGAGGACGCGTTTACGCGCATGGGCGCCGACGTGATGCGCTGGCAGTACTGCGCCCAGCCGCCCAACCAGAACCTGCTCTTCGGCTTCGGGCCGGCGCACGAGATCAAGCGCAAGCTGCTCACGCTCTGGAACTCGTGCAAGTTTCTCGTCGACTACGCGAACATCGAGGGCTGGGAGCCTGCGTGGGAGGACCTTGCCGGTGGGCCGAGTGGTGAGCTCGATCCTCTTGACCACTGGCTGATCTCACGCACGAATGCGCTGGTCGCCGAAGCAGCGACGGCGTACGAGAGTTGGCTCACGGTGGATGTCGTCAAGGCTTACGAGGCTTTCGTCGACGATGTCTCCAACTGGTACATCCGGCGCTCGCGGCGGCGGTTCTGGGACGGCGACGAGACTGCCTTGCGAACCCTCTGGTATTCGCTCGTGCAGGGCCTGCGCGTCGTCGCGCCTCTGATGCCCTTCTTTACGGATCACCTTTGGCGGGGGCTGACCGCACCGTGTGTCGGTGCGCCCGAGTCGATTCATCTCGCGGGCTGGCCCGAAGTGAGAGAGCCTGACTCGGCGCTCCTCGCCGAGATCGACGAGCTCCGCCGAGTCGTCGAGCTCGGTCGGCAGGCGCGCGCAACGGCGGGCATCAAGCTGCGCCAGCCGCTCCGCGCGCTTGTCGTCGACGGAGCCCCATTGGCCTCCTCGCACGTGGACGAGATCGCCGAGGAGCTGCGCGTCGAAGAGGTGTCCTTCGGCCAGGTCGATGCGAGCGAGCTCCGCGTCAAGCCGAATCTTCCCGTGCTCGGGCCGAAGCTCGGAAGAGAGCTCGGAGCGGTACGCGCCGCGCTCGAAGCCGGTAAGTTCGAGGAGCTTCCGGCGGGCGGCTTCCGCGCCGCAGGGTACGAGCTCTCGTCCGAGGAGGTGCTCGTCGAGCGCCGCGGCAAGGAGGGCTGGGCGGTCGCGGCCTCGGACGGCGTGACCGTGGCGCTCGACCTCCATCTGGACGAGGGCCTTCTGCTGCGCGGCAGGGTCTACGACCTGATCCACGCGGTGAACACGATGCGGAAGGAGGCCGGACTCGAGCTCACCGATCGCATTCGGCTCACGCTCTCCGAGGCCGACACAGACCTCCTCGAGCACGCGGACTGGATTGCCCGCGAGACACTCGCCGTCTCGGTCGACGCGTCCGGCGATGATCCTCGGATCGAGAGGGTCTAGCGCTTCGAGGCGAGCTCGAGCTCGCGGCGGAGCTCGACCGGGAGGCGGAACGTGACGTCCTCCTCCACGAGCCGATACGGCTCGATGCTCGTCACTCCACGTGCGCGGAACCAGTCGCAGACGCGCGTAACGAGCTTTTCGGGCGCTGACGCACCTGAGGTGATGCCTACTGTCGTCGCACCGTCGACCCACGCCTCGTCGATCTCGGTCTCGTCGTCGATCAGGTAGGCGTGAGTACCCATGGCGCGGGAAGTCTCGACGAGCCGGTTCGAGTTCGACGAGTTGCGCGAGCCGATCACGAGGAGCAGGTCGATCTCCGGAAGCATCTCCTTGACCGCCCACTGGCGGTTGGAGGTCGCGTAGCAGATGTCCTCCTTGCGCGGCGCGCGAATCTCGGGGAAGCGGCGACGGAGCGTCGTGATGATCTCACCGGTCTCGTCGACCGAGAGGGTCGTCTGGGTCACGTACGCGAGCCTGGTGTCCGCGGGGAGATCGAGCGCCTCGGCTTCGTCGACGGTCTGCACCAGAACCGTTGCGTCGGGGGCCTCGCCCATCGTGCCGACGACCTCCTCGTGTCCCGCGTGGCCGATGAGCACGACGGTGTAGCCCTCCTCCGCGTAGCGACGAGCCTGGACATGCACTTTGGTCACGAGCGGGCAGACCGCGTCGATGACGTTGTGCCCCAGGCGGGCCGAGTTCTCGAACACGGTGGGTGCGACGCCGTGGGCCGAGTAGACCACCGTTGCGCCCTCGGGCACCTCCGTCTCCTCGTCGACGAAGATCGCCCCGCGCGCCTCGAGATCACGGACAACGTGGATGTTGTGGACGATCTGCTTGCGCACGTAGACGGGAGCACCGTAGTGCTCGAGCGCGAGCTCGACCGTCTCGACGGCACGCTCGACGCCGGCGCAGTAGCCGCGCGGAGATGCCAGGAGAACTCGTTCCACCATGGGAACAGGGTATGTCAGCGAGCCGACTGGGCGACGAAAATGCCGGCGATCACGATCCCCCCGCCGATGAGCTGGGTCGGCCCGAAGGTCTCTCCGAGCCAGGCCCAGGCGACGACGGTGGCGACGACGGGTTCGAGCGTCGCCACGATTGATGCACGGGTCGCACTGATGTGCCGAAGCGATCCCGTCAGGAGCGAGAACGTGACCATCGTCCCGATCACGACGATGAAGCTCACGAGTGCCCAGACGGGTGCGGAGTATTCGGAGAGGTTGCCCTGGAGCGACACGTTTTCCCCTAGGACATCCCACGGGAACTCCCAGAGCGGCTGGATTACGGCCCACAGCAGGGCGGCGACGAGGAAGCCGTAGAACGAGAGCGAGGCGGCGTCGCGGTGCCGTCGCTCGCGTTCGGCCATGAGGAGGTACGCCGTGAGGGCAAGCGCGCCACCGAACGCTGCCGTGACGCCCACTGTGCTGAAGGCGACGCCCGCCCACAGCTCGACCACGAGTGCGAGCCCGGTGAGGCAGAGCGCAACCGCGACCCAGATTCGCCTGCGGATGTGCTCCTTGTAGACGAATCGCGCGAACAGCGCGACGAAGAGCGGGGCCGTGAATTCGATGAGGAGCGCAACGCCGACCGGCAGGTTCTCGATCGCCACGAAGTAGAGCCACTGCACGAGCGCGATCCCGACGAGTCCGAACGCGATGAGGAACAAGAGCTCCCGGCGACCGACCCGCAGCCGCGAGGGTGCGACGACGAGGAGAAAGGCGAGGAACAGGATCGCGGCGCAGGTGTTCCGGATCTGCGCGAGCTCGAGCGACGAGAGCCCCGAGCCGAGGACGACCTTGGAGACGCTCCCGTTGACGGCGAACAGCGTGGCAGCGGTCGCGACCATCGCGTAGCCGAGTCTCGTCTTGTCGTCCGGTCGCCCCTCGGGGAGCAGCGTGGGGGCGTCGACCATAGGGTGGCAGGCTATCCGCCTACACTGTGCCGACTCGGGGCGTAGCTCAGCCTGGTAGAGCGCCCGCTTTGGGAGCGGGAGGCCGACAGTTCAAGTCTGTCCGCCCCGACTGGCGAGATCAGCGCTCTTCGCAACCGCAGCCGCGCTCGTTGTCGCCTCGTCGCGCGGGGAGGGGTTCTCCGACGATCGCTCGACCGGCGTCGTCACGACATCCGAGAGCTCGCGAGCGCACGTTGCGGCAAGTGACTCATCCAAAAACATCGATGAATAGTAGTAGTCTGCTCCCATGCCCCCGAGGTCGCTGATCGACTGCTGCAGCCCACTGGTCCGGCCGACGTTGACCGCGGCGCAGGCGGTCGAGCTGGAGCGGTTGTTCAAGGCGGTCGCCGACCGCCACCGGGTGCAGATCCTCAACCTGCTCGTGGGCGCCGAGGACGCGGTGTGTGTCTGCAAGCTGATGCCGGCACTCGGGCTCGCTCAGCCGACGGTCAGCTACCACTTGAAGCTTCTGGTCGACGCTGGTCTCCTTGAGCGGGAGCGTCGCGGCCGATTCTCCTACTACCGCCTGGTGGCAGGTGCGCTCGACCGTCTCGGCGAGCTCGTCTGCGGCCCGGCCGTTGTTTCGGACCGTGCTGCATGAACGTCCTCTTCGTCTGTGTGCACAACGCCGGCCGGTCGCAAATGGCCGAAGCGCTCTTCCGGCTTGTGGCGGACGGCGCGCATGAGGTGCGCTCCGCAGGTTCCGCACCGGCGGAGGACATTCACCCCGAAGTAGTCGGGGCGATGCGCGAGTTCGGCGTCGACCTCGCTGAACGCACACCGCACCGACTCGGCCGCGCGGATGCCGAGTGGGCGGACGTCGTGGTGAGCATGGGTTGCGGCGACGCCTGCCCGTACATCCCCGGCAAGCGCTACCTCGACTGGGACCTCGACGACCCGGCCGGCAAGAGCCTTGCCGAGACACGCACCATCCGCGATGAGATCGCCTCACGGATCGAGCGCTTGCTCCCCGAGCTGGACGATACGGACGCAACGGATGACGGTCGCTGATCGGAGCGGCTCGGCGGACGACGGAGCCGTCCTCGCGCGACTCTCGCGCCTCGACCGCTACCTACCGCTCTGGATCGCGCTCGCCATGGCCGGCGGACTCCTGCTCGGAACGCTGGTGCCGAGCCTGAACGACGGGCTCGAGACACTCCAGGTCGGCACGGTCTCGCTGCCGATCGCGCTCGGGCTGCTCGTGATGATGTACCCGGTGCTGGCGAAGGTGCGCTACGAGGATCTCGGGCGCATGAGCGACGACGGTGTCGGCAACGGGCGCTTCTTCGGCGTCTCGCTCTTCCTCTCCTGGATCGTCGGGCCGGCGCTCATGTTCGCGCTCGCCTGGATCTTCCTCGCCGACCAGCCCGCTTACCGAACCGGCGTGATCATCGTCGGCCTCGCCCGCTGCATCGCGATGGTGCTCGTCTGGAACGACATCGCGCTCGGCGACCGCGAGCGGGCAGCAGTCCTCGTCGTCTTCAACGCGATCTTCCAGGTCGTCGCCTACGCGCTTCTCGGCTACTTCTACCTCACTCTTCTCCCGGGCTGGCTCGGCTTCGACACGCAGGGGTTCGAGGTCGGGATCTGGGAGGTCGCCCGCACCGTTCTGATCTTCCTCGGCATCCCGCTCGTCGCCGGCTACCTGACACGGTTGATCGGGATCCGCCGACGTGGGCGCGACTGGTACGAGCAGCGTTTCATCCCCCGGATCGCCCCGCTCACGCTGTACGGCCTCCTCTTCACGATCGTTCTGCTCTTCGCGATCCAGGGTGAGGAGATCACCTCACAGCCGCTCGACGTCGTCTTGATCGCCGTCCCCTTGCTCGTCTACTTCGCGGTCATGTGGGTCGCCGGCTTCGCCTCCGGCCGGCTCATGGGGTTCCCCTACCCACAGACCGCGGCGCTCTCGTTCACCGTGGCGTCCAACGACTTCGAGCTCGCGATCGCGGTTGCCGTCGGCGTCTTCGGCGCCGCCTCCGGTCAGGCGCTCGCTGGGGTCGTGGGCCCGCTCATCGAGGTCCCCGTGCTCATCGCGCTCGTATACGTCGCGCTCTGGCTGCGTCGTCGGCTCGCGTGGCCCGAGCCGCGCGGAAGCCGAAACACGGTCGACCAACCGCCCGCAGCGTCGGCGGCAGGCACGCTCGGCTAGCTCCGCAACGCTGCGCACCTCGACGGATGTCCGAGTCATTCTCGGGGAGGCACGCTCCGGGTGGCACAGGAGGTGTTTCGTGTCCGTCATGCGGGGTTTCACACACTCGTCAGGCCCGCGGCGCTTTCTTGCGCTCCCTCAATGCCCGGCTCGGCTGGTGGGCCGTCGGTCTTGCCGCTGGTGTCGTCGTGCTGCTCCCGATCCTCGGTGTGATCGGGGCTGCCGTCATCACGGACCCGGGCTGGGGCGCAAGTCTCGCCCTCGGGCTGTCGGGCGCAGTTGCCGTCGCGACTGCCCTTGCCGCAGGCGTCGTCGCCGTCGTCAAGGGTGAGCGATCGATTCTGCTGCTCGGGCCGCTGCTCTTCGGGGCGTTCTGGGTGATGTTCGTCCTCGGCGAATTCCTCTCACTCCACTAAAGAAGCGCGAAGGGCGGCTCTTTGGCCGCCCCTCACTCGCGTGTGACTTGTGCTCGAGCTACGCGGTCGCAGGCTCGCGGCGGGCGACGAGATATGTCCAGATCGCACCCCCGAGGATGCCGCCCGCGAGTGGGCCGACGATGTAGATCCACACGTCGCCCCACTCCTGGTTGTAGAGGACGGGATCGAGCGATCGCGCCGGGTTGAAGGATCCACCCGACGCCGGGCCGACGGTTGTCGCGGCGGTGAAGATGAACAGTCCGATCAAAAACGGCGCCATCACGCCCTTCCACGCGGCGCGGTCGTCGGTGGCGACGGTGAGGATGACCATCACGAAGAGCGCCGTCGCGATGATCTCGAGTACGAGCGCGGCCCAGTTGTCGATCCCGCTGCCCGGCTGTGTGCCGAGGGCGTCGGTGACGTCGCTCGAGTAGACGATCGCCATCACGAGGACCGCGCCGAACCCGCCGACGAGCTGGGCGATCCAGTACGGGACGACGTCGCGGCTGGGGAACTTCCCTGCGATGGCGAGTCCTGTGCTTACCGCTGGGTTGAAGTGCCCGCCCGAGATGTGACCGAACGCCGTGATCGCAAGCGCGAGACCGAAGCCGAAGCCGGCCGCCACACCGAGCGGCGTGATCGCCTCGGCGCCGATGTCCACGACAACAGCGATCCCGCTGAAGCCGAGGAAGAAGAAGAGGAATGTTCCGAGCGCTTCGGCACCGAGGCGTACGCCCAGGGGATGATCCATCAGTTGACCTCCGAATCAGTCATTGGGGTGCCGTTTCGGTGCGGTCGTCCCGTTTCCTATGTCGTGCCCGTCCGTCCGACGGCAAGGAGGGCGCGGAGGCGCAGGGGTCTGCGCCTCCGCGGTTTCAGCTCGTTACGGGCCCTTCGGCGGACTCATGCGCCAGACGTCGTTGTCGAGCCTCATTGCGTTCACGTTCGGCGGCAGCTCGAACCGCTCCCGATCGCCGCCGAACGTCATGATCGACGGTCGCATGCCACCGGGGCCGCCCTCGACTGAAAGCGCGTCGAAGTCGTACTTGGCACCGTCTGCGTCGGCCTTCCAGGGCGGGGACGCGGGAGGCGTGAGCTCCGTCCATGTGGCGCCGTCCTTGCTAGCCCAGATGTCCGTCGGGTTCACTGGCTCTCCGTAGCCGCCGAAGCACGCGATCTGGTTGATCAGCACGGCGCACTGGTGCCCGGGCCGTGGCGACCACCCTGCGCTCGCGGTCACCCGCTCCCAGCTCGCACCGTCGCGAGATCGCCAGACGTCGCTGAAGTAGAGGTCGCGCTCGGCGTCGCAGAACGGGTTGCCCCCGCAGGTGAAGCCACGCTCTCCCCCGAGGAGATAGATGAACCCGTCCTTGACGAGCACAGCGGCCCCGGCGCGGGGCGCCCACCGGGCAGCAGGGGTCACCTGCGTCCAGCTGCGCCCGTCGCGCGACTTCCATACGTCGTTGTAGAGGACTCGACCCGTGCCGCCCGTGGACGAGTCGTCGCCCTGGCTTCCGCCGAGCACGTAGATCTCTCCGCGATGCACGACCGCGCTGAGACCGGCGCGACCGGTCCACCCGGCGTGCTCGGTGGCGCGCGACCAGTTCGTGCCATCGCGGCTACGCCAGACGTCGTTGAAGAAGGTCGAATTCGGGATGAAGGGGAAGCACGGGACGCCGGGCGGAAGCCCCGGGCACCCCGGGAACCCGAAGTTGGGCAGGGTGTCGAAGTTCTGGCCGCCCATGATCACGATGTCGTCGCCCTGACGTACGGCGCCGAAGTACCCGCGCGCCGGCCAGGAGCGGGCGCCGTCGGCGGTCTTCGACCAGGTCTTGCCGAGATCGGAGCTCTTCCAGACGTCGTCGTAGAGCTGGGTGCCGAATGGGTTGAACGCGCCGCGGCCGCCCATCACGTAGAGGTCGTTCCGCAGCTCGACGGCCTGCAACCCCGCGCGAGGCGCCCACATGCTCGAGGACGCAGGTGTGTTCCCGCGGATCTTCGTCCACTGATAGGACGAGAGGTCCGTTGCTCCGCCACCCCCGGCGGCGACGCTCGTCAGTCCTGCCACCGCAGTCGCAGCGGCGACGCTCGCAATCCACTTCCTCATGGTCTCCCCTTTTTGAATCCCCTTGTGAGGATTCGGCGCGCGAGCGCCGACCCTCTCCCCGGGGCAGAGTGTAGATCGATTCAGCCTCTGCGCAAGGTGTCGACCGCGATGCTCGTAACGTTCGTGGCAGCGTTCGGGGTTGACGGCGGGAAGCGGGCGACCGGGCTCGAACCGGTGACATCCAGCTTGGAAGGCTGGCGCTCTACCAACTGAGCTACGCCCGCGCCCGGTTAGCGTAGCGCCCGTGGATCCGTATGCGTGGACGTGGACCTCCGAGGCGCTCATCCTCGTCCCACTCATCACGGCCGCGTACTTTCTCGCGCTCCGCGGCTATCCGGCGCCGCGCTGGCGCATCGGATGCTTCCTCGCCGCGATGGCGCTGCTCCTCGCCGTCAGCGTCACCCCGATCCACACGCTCTCGATGCACTTCCTGCTGACAGTCCATCTTCTCCAGAACGTCGTTCTGGCCGAGTGGGCGCCGCTCCTCGTCGTGCTCGGGATCCCACCTGCGCTCGCCGCGCGGCTCACCCGCCGTGGCCTCGTCCACGCGCTCACGCACCCCGCGGTCGCGCTCCCGCTGTGGCTCGCGAACTACATGATCTGGCACCTCCCCTGGATCTACGACGCAGCGCTCGAGAACCCGAGCACGCTTCTGCATCTCGAGCATGCGCTGTACCTCTTCACGGGAGTGGCGATGTGGTGGTGCGTCTTCCAGGACGAGCCGCACCGTCTCGGCTCGGGCGCGCGCGCCGGATACGTCTTCGCGGCCTTTGTCCTCGGGAGCCCGATCGGGTTAGTGATGGCGCTCGTCCCGAACGCGATCTACGACTTCTACGTCAACGCCCATCACCGTGTGTGGGGGCTCGACCCGCTCGAGGATCAACAGTTGGCGGGCATGCTGATGGCGGTCGAGCAGGCTGTCGTGTTCTTTGCGGTCTTCGCGTACTGGTTCTTCCGCTTTCTCGCCGAGGAAGAGCGGCGAGAGGACGTTGACCATCATCCGACTGCCGCGTAGGCTCGAGCGCGATGCGTCGGGCCGTCGTCTTTGCAGCGCTCTTGATCCTCGCTTTCGCGTCCATGTCGGCCGGTGCGGCAAGCCCGGGCTTCCGCTACGGCGTCGCTGCAGGCGAGGTGACCTCGAGCTCCGCGACCCTCTGGACACGTGCGCCGAGCGCGGGCCGAGTGACGCTGGACGTGTCACAGAGCCGTCTGTTCCCCGTGTCTCTGCCGCGAATCGGCCTCGCGACAACGGCCAACGACCTTACGGTGTCGGTGCGCGTAGCCGGCCTGCGCCCCAGTACTCGTTACTACTACGGATTCAGCCAGGCCGGGTCGGTGAGCAAAGTTGGGACGTTCGTTACCGCCCCCAGCCCGGGAGCTAATGCTCGTGTTCGCTTCGCGATCTCGGGCGATGCCGACGCAACACCCGGCGCAAACGGCAAGCCCGGCTTCAATCGCTTCGAGGTCTACGCGCGCATGGCCGCCGAGAAGAACGACTTCAACATCAATCTCGGCGACACGATCTATTCCGACAGCGAGATCAACGGTGCCAAGCCGGCTCTGACGGTCTCGGCCAAATGGGAGAAGTACAAGCTGGGACTTGCGCTGTCTTCGCTTCGCACACTTCGTCAGTCCGCGAGCCTCTACAGCCACTGGGACGACCACGAGTTCATCAACGACTTCACGCGGGCCGAGAACGGTGGGGCGATCTACGCCGCGGGAGTCAAGGCGTTCCGCGACTACGCACCGGTGGCGCGGACGACTACGAACGGCCTCTACAGAACGTTCCGCTGGGGCAAGCACCTCGAGCTCTTCTTCCTCGACGAGCGCTCGTTCCGTAGCAGTAAGGCGTCGCAGGCGTGCGGAGGCGACCTTGCGCCGACCGCCCCGCAGGCGGTACGCGACGCGTTCTCGGGTCTCGCGCCCGGTCTGAAGAACCCCGTCGCGCCGACCTGCCTCGCAGCGATCAACGATCCGTCCCGCACGATGCTCGGCGGACGTCAGTACGGCGCGTTCACGAAGGCGATCAGGGCGTCGAAGGCGAGCTGGAAGGTCATCGTCAACGAGGTTCCGATCCAGCAGTACTACGCGCTGCCGTACGACCGCTGGGAGGGGTACGCGGTCGAGCGTGGGCGACTCCTCCGCTTCCTGCAGGCGAACGTGAAGAACGTCGTCTTCCTGACGACGGACACGCATGCGAACTTCGTCAACGAGGTGCGCCACTCCACGCTCGGGGGCCCGCCGGAGGGCTCCGGGATCTGGGAAGTCGTGACGGGGCCCGTCGCGACCAACACCTTCGCCAAGGAGATCGACGGCTTCCTCGGCACCCCCGGCGCGGGGACGGCGATCGGCGCGCTCTTCTTCAAGCCTCCGCCGCCGAACGGGATGGGAATGCGCTGCGCGGCGCTCGACACGTACAGCTACTCGCAGGTGACGGTGACCGCAAAGACGTTGACCGTCGCTATGAAGGACGCTCGTGGAAATGCGGTACGGGAAGCGACGGGCGTCGCCTGCGCGCCGCTGGTGCTGCGCGCCTCGTAGCGTCCGCTCTCGCCAGCACGCCGGCGCCGTTATACACTCGCCGTCGATGCGCCTTCGCAAGGACGCAAAGATCGAGATGTTGCGCCGGGTACCCCTCTTCAAGGAGTGCACGAAGCAGCAGTTCCAATCGATCGCCTCGGTAGCCGACGAGCTCGACTGGCCGCAGGGAAGGCCGATCGCCCGGCAGGGCGAGAGCGGGAGAGAGTTCGTCATCATCGTGGAGGGCAGCACGGATGTGACGATCGATTCCAAGAAGGTCGGATCGCTCGGTGCCGGCGACTTCTTTGGTGAGATGTCGCTCCTCACACATCAGCCGCGCATCGCCACCGTGACGCCCATGAGTCCGCTACGCGTCCTTGTCATCACGGAGCGGGCTTTCTCGGGGCTCCTCCGAAGCGACTCAGCGATCCAGAGCAAGGTTCTCGCCGCCGTTGCCGCACGGGCTGCGGCGAACGAGGCGATCCTCGGGCAGCAGTAGAAGCGGCGGGCAGAACACCAGTCCCGGCGGGGCGGCGAACCGCCACCTCGGTGGCTACCCTCAGCCTGCGCGCCCGTAGCTCAGGGGACAGAGCGGCGGACTTCTAATCCGCGGGTCGCAGGTTCGAATCCTGCCGGGCGCACTAGGAACCGGGCGGGATTGCGCATCGCCGAGAGGCGCAGTCCCGCAGCTGGGCAACGAAATGGGCAACGCATCCGCTGTCGGCCATACCTTCGGCTACATGACCGACCGCTATGCCCACCTGCTCGAACGCCACGAGGCCGTCTTCGCTCGCGGCATGGACGACTACCTCGCACGCGCCGACTCGCGTTCACGGATCGAGCTGCTGAAGGAGGATGGGATCTGAGGTGGTGGATAAGTGACGATTCCGCCGCTTCAGCCTGATGACGTTCGCGCTCGGCTGATGTACGCGCGAGTGCGGGCTGACGACCTACTGTCGCTCAACCGCGGTGACCTTCTTGGCGCAGACGGCCACGAACGGCAGAGGCTTTCACAGGAGATCTTCTTTCATCTTTGTCGGCGCGATTGAAGTGTTCGCGCAGCTCGTGAACGAGCGCCGCGCTCTAGGGCAGTCATCGGAGACCGTGAGCATCAGACGGCTGCCCGACTGGCTGGCGAGCTCGCGCGGGACCGCGTCGGCGCGGGTGCGGACTGCGGCCGGCTGTCCGTGGCGGCGGCGCTCGAGCTGGGCGCTGGCGCGCAGCGGCCGGCGTTGGTGCCAGGCGGCCTCGACGAGCAGCCGCTCGGCCACGGGCAGCTCGGTCCCGGCGTCGAAGTGTGGGAAAGCCGCACGCGGATCCGAGCCAAGACGGATGCACCTGCCGCCCGCACCATGCGACCCTTCCGCTGCGGACTAGGAGGGCGTTCTATGACTCTGTCAACGAGGATGCAGGTAGAGGTTGCAGACCTGCTCGCGCGCGGCGATGAGGAAGGTTGCCTGCAACTCTCCGAGGTCGAGCGACTCGCCGAGGAACTCGATCTCGACGACACCGAGATCGAGGCGTTGTTCGAGGAGATCGACAGGCGGCAGATCACGCTTCGAGACGACTGCGGCCGCCGGGAGCGCCCGACCGGTCCGAAATACGAGAACGGCGAGCTTGCGACCGCGACGGCCGACTCACTCCAACTCTTCCTGAACGAGATGGCGCGTTACCCGCTGCTCACGGCGAAGGAAGAGGTCGAGCTCGCGAAGCGGATCGAACGCGGCGACATGGAGGCGAAGCAGACGATGATCAACTCGAACCTCCGGCTCGTCGTCTCGATCGCCAAACGCTACCGAGGCCACGACCTCTCTCTGCTCGATCTGATCCAGGAGGGCATCCTCGGCCTCATCCGTGCGGTCGAGAAGTTTGACTGGCGCCGCGGCTACAAGTTCTCGACCTATGCGACGTGGTGGATCCGCCAGGCCGTGCAGCGAGGAGTGGCGAACAGAGCGCACACGATCCGGATTCCCGTGCACATCGGCGACCGCGAGCGCAAGATCGCTCGCGTCCAGGCTCGCCTCACGAGCACTCTCGGCCGCACCCCGACCGATGAGGAGATCGCCGAGGAGACGGGTCTCCGGCTCGATCAGATAGACGACACTCGCCGAGCCGCTCGTACCGTTACGAGTCTCGACCGTCCAATCGGCGAGGAGGGAGAAGAGACGCTCGTCGCGCTTCTTCCAGGAGAGGAAGGCGAGGAGGCCTTCGAGCAGTTGCACGTGAGTCTTCTCGCGGAGACGCTGCGTTCGGCGGTGCGGGCGCTACCAGATCTCGAGCGGAGAGTCGTCGAGCTCCGCTACCTCGAGGATCCTCCGGTGGGTGTCGGGGCTGTGGCAGACGAGCTGGGAATCACCAGCGACCGTGTGAAGCGAATCGAGACAGCCGCGCTCGAAAGGCTCTCGATCGAGCGCGAGCTCCAGGAGCTACATGAACCGGCTGCCTGATCAGCCGAGCGCAAGGGGGGACGCTGCTCGCCAGGCACCCGAGGGCACGCTGTCCACTCACACATATCATCGCCGCATGGATGGGGTCTCCCGGGAGATTCGCCTCGTCGGACGTCCGACCGGACGTCCCGGTGAGGAGCTCTTCGAGGTCGCCGAGACCACGATCCCCGATCCCACCGACGGCCATTTCCTCGTCCGCAACGCCTACTTCTCGGTCGACCCGTACATGCGGCCGCGGGTCGGCGACGCCCGCGCATACGTCGCTCCGCACACCCTCGGAGAAGCGATGTCAGGAGGAGCGGTCGGTCGCGTCGCGATATCCCGCCACCCGGACTTTGTGGAAGGCGAATGGGTGCTTCACATGCTCGGCTGGCGCGAGTGGGCGCTCTCCGACGGGAAGTACGTCTGGAAGGTCGATCCCACCGTCGCGCCCGTTTCGACCGCTCTCGGCGTGCTCGGGATACCGGGGTTCACGGCGTACTACGGGCTCCACGAGATCGGGAGGTTGCAGCCCGGCGAGACCGTCTTTGTATCGGGCGCGTCGGGCGCGGTCGGGAGCGCTGCAGGTCAGATGGCGAAGATCGCCGGCTGCCGCGCTCTCGGGTGCGCAAGCTCACCCGAGAAGGTCTCGTGGTTGCGAGAGCTCGGCTTCGACGGCGTCTTTGACTACCGCGAGCAGCCTGTGCAGCAAGCGCTCGCCGACCTGGCTCCGAAGGGGCTCGATCTCTACTTCGACAACGTCGGCGGAGAGCACCTCGAGGCAGCCATAGGCGCGATGCGGAATCACGGCCGGATCGTCGCCTGCGGCGTGATGTCCCGCTACGGCGACTCGGAGCCTTCGGCTCCGCTGAACCTGTTCATGGTGGTGACGAAGCGGCTTCGCATGGAGGGATTCCTGATCAGCGACCACGTCGATCGCTTCCCGGGCTACGTCGCCGCTGCGAGTCAGTGGGTGCGCGAAGGACGGCTCCGCTACCGAGAGACGGTCATCGACGGGATCGAGAACGCGCCCGCCGCGTTTGCCGGCGCCCTGCGCGGCGACAGCATCGGGAAGATGCTCGTGAAGGTCGGACCCACAGAAGACTCCTAGTGCGAGGCTGGGTTCGGTGACGAGGCTCCGCACGGGCTTCTAGCCTCTCTTGCGGCTAACCCTTCACCACGCCGAGGGGCCGAAGCCGCGCAACGCGGCGCGCGAGTCCTGCGGCCTCGACGACGTCGACAACGCGCTCGACGTCCTTGTACGCGATCGGCGGGCCCTTGTTCGACGGGCAGCGGACGACGATCCCGTCGGACTCGAGACGACGTCGGAGCTCGCCACCCCCAATCAGGCCGCGCGCCCGAGTGCGGGACATCCGCCGTCCCGCTCCGTGAGAGGTGGTACCGAACGAGAGCTCCATCGCACTCGAGCCAACGCGGCCTCCTCTTCTACCGACTTCTCGAGCAGGCTCCAGCTCGAGCATGTCCCGCTCGCTGCGATCGTCGGTGGTCGCTTGCCGTCGCCGCTCAACTCTCGCGAGGGCAGCGCGATCGTGTGGACGGGCAGCGAGCTCATCGCTTGGAGCGACACCGTGTACGAGCGGTTCAACCCCACCCCGGCGGACGGCGCCTTGCTGACGCTGCCTGGCTGACGGTCTGCAGCCGCGTACGGGCAACGGGCGCGTAGAAATGCGCAGCCATATCCGTGTGAGGTCCGATGCCGACGCCGACTCCGTCGTGCAAGCCTGAGCGCATGAGCGACACGTCCGTGCCGGCCGAAGAGCGCGACGGGCTGATCGAGGTACCCGTGGGCGCCGGCCTGTGGGAGTGCGTGTTCATGGTCGCGCCGCTCGTCATAGTCGGGACGAAGGAGGCGGACGGCTGGGACTTCGCCCCGAAGCACATGGCCATGCCGCTGGGCTGGGAAGGGCTCTACTGCTTCGCCTGCACTCCGCGGCATGCGACCTACCGCAATGTGCAGTCGCATCCGCAGTTCACGGTCAGCTTCCCGCGGCCCGAGCAGATCGTGGAGTCGAGCTTCGCTGCCGGTGGTCGTTACGAGGGTGACGTGAAGCCGGCGCTGGCCGCCGTGCCGACCGCCGCCGCGCGGGTCGTGGACGGGCGGGTCGTCGCGGGGTGCCCGCTCTACCTCGAGTGCGAGCTCGAGCGGATCGTCGACGGGTTCGGCTCCGCCAGCCTGATCGTCGGTCGCGTGGGCGCCGCGTACGCTGCCCGTGAGGCGCTGCGCGGCTCGGAGGTGGACGACGCCGATCTCGTGCACCGGCTCGGACTGCTGGCGTACCTTCCTCCCGGCCGCTTCGCCGTGGTACGCGAGAGCTTGTCCTTCCCGTACCCCGAGGACTTCCGGCAGTAGGACGATGGCCGACAGCCCGTCGCGAGTACTGCTGAGCTGGCTCGAAGGGCACGGGCAGGAGATGGTCGAGCTGCTGAAGCGACTGGCTCGAGCCGAGTCGCCCTCGCTCGATCCCGAAGCCCAGCGTGAGCCGTTCCGCATCCTCGCCTCGGAGCTCGAGCGGATCGACTTCGTCGTCCGCGCAGTGCGGGGCGGGGAGATGGGCGACCACCTGTACGCACGACCAAAGCAGCGGCGCCGCGGTGACCCGCGGCAGCTGCTGATCGGCCACATGGACACCGTGTGGCCCGTCGGCACGCTCGTCGAGATGCCGCTCCGCGAGGAGGACGGGCAGCTCTTCGGCCCGGGTGTGGCCGACATGAAGGGCGGTCTGATCGAGATCGTGTTCGCGCTGCGGGCGCTCCGCGAGCTCGGGCTGCGGCCGTTCGTGACGCCTGTCGTCTTCATGAACACGGACGAGGAGATCGGCAGCCGAGACTCGACCAGGTTCATTCGCCTGCTCGCGCGCGGTGCCGAGCGGGCATTCGTGCTCGAGTCCGGCGAGGGCGCTGAGGGCAAGCTGAAGATTGCGCGTAAGGGCCTCGGCCACTTCATAGTGGCGGTGCACGGCCGGCCGTCGCACGCAGGTGCCGACTTCGAGCACGGGATCAGCGCGATCCTCGAGCTGTCCCATCAGGTGCAGCGGTTGTTTGCCCTCAACGACCCCGCCCGCGGGATCACCGTCAACGTCGGCACGATCGACGGAGGCCTCCGACCCAACGTGGTCGCTCCACAGGCGAGCGCGATCGTCGACGTGCGCGCTCCCACTGCGGCCGCTGCACGCAAGCTGGAGCGGGCGGTGAGAGGGCTGAAGCCCATCCTCGAGGGGGCCACGATCGAAGTCGAAGGAGGCTTCCGCCGCCCGCCGATGGAGCCGCTCCTGCGCAACCGCACCCTGCTCGCGACCGCCAAGCGGCTGGGGCACGAGCTGGGCCTGTCGATCGAGGAAGCCGGTCTCGTCGGCGGCGGCTCGGATGCCAACACCACCAGCCTCTTCACCGGCACGCTGGACGGTCTCGGCCCGGTCGGCCAAGGCTCGCATGCGACGAACGAGCGCGTCGACATCACACAGCTGCCCGGGCGCACGGCGCTTCTGGCCTTGCTCCTCCTGGAGCCGGTCGCCCGCCCGCGGCTTGCCGGCCGGGGGCAACGCAGCATCACCGGTTGAACCGCGGCCGGCGTGGCGACCAGGGTCGCTTGCCTAGACGGCCCGTTTGGATGCGCACCGAATCGGTAGTAGCAGGCAAGCAAGCACCCGTTGCCTGCACACACTGGCTCCCTCGACCGCGTGGAGGTCACTGGGCCAGCATGTCTCGACCGCCAGCCCACTCGAGTCAGCCAGCACCGGTGTACGAGGCGGCGCGTCCCGCGCTATCGACGACCGCCAGCTGCCGTCGATCGCGCGCCCTGGGTCAGCCGTCGTCAGCCGCTCCACGGCCTGCTCACGCCGAGTCCTGGACACAACGTCCGAGAGGCAACAACCCCGACCTGTCGCTCTCAGGCGGACAGGAGGGCGAGCGACGGGAGGCACCGATTCAGCCGGCGTCGGCCTGGCGCTCGACGAACCAGCGCCCGCGGATGGCATCCTCGCGCTCGGTCTCGTCCAGCTCGAGTGCAAGTGCCGCGAGCGCGCTTTCATGTGCAGGGATCCAGCGCCGCTCGAGCGCCCGAAGCCGACGCGTCGTGGCCGCGAGCTCGGTCTCGACGCGGTCGAGCGCAGATCGTGCCGTCGCGAAGCGCGCTCCAGCTTCGACCGCGCGGCCGTAGGCGGACGCCGCGATCGGGAGCGCGGAGCTTCCGCCCGGCGCGATCAGATCGGGGGTGGGGGGAAGCCGAATCTCAGCGTCCAACGGGTAGACGACGCCGAGCGATCGCTGCCAGGTCAAGTGCACTTCCGCCTGCTCGGGAACGTGGAAGCTCGCTAGCTCGAGCGAACGCTGTCCCGAGATGAGCAGTGCCCGCTGAAGCCAGACCTCGGCTTCGTGAACCGCGGCCTCCCAGGCGTCGCGGGCCTCGCTGACGATCGCCACGAGTCGAGTCCGTTCGTGGAGGAGGCCGCGCCGCTTTTGATCCATTACGTCGGCGCCGCGGCGGGCGACCGCGAGTCGATGGACGAGCCAAGGCCTCCCGGCCCTACCCGGCGGGGCCCGAAGGCGCATCCCCGTCCTCCTCTCGCCGCCGGTAGTAGGCGTCGAGTGTGGCTGTAGAGACCATCGAAAGCTCCCGCCTCGGCAGTTGCGAGGCGACCCGCCAGGCTCGCTGGAGCGTGTCGTCGAGCGAGTGCGCCTCAACTTTCCCCTGTGACAGGAAGTCTCGCCGGAAGGCCTCGGCGAACTCGAGAAGGCGGTGCTCGCTCGGGCCCAAAGCGTCGGCTCCGACGACGTCTGCAAGGTCGGCCACCTGCCGCGCGCGCGCGACGAGCGCGTAGAGCTGAGCTGCAATCTCCAGGTGGTCGTCCCGTGTGCGCCCGGGCCCTGCACCGAGCCGCATCAGACGCGAGAGCGACCCGAGCGCATCGAAGGGCGGGTAGATGCCTTGCGCGTCCAGCTCCTGGGAGAGCACCAGCTGACCCTCGGTGATGTAGCCGGTCAGATCGGGAACCGGGTGCGTGATGTCGCCGGCCGGCATCGTCACGACCGGAAGCTGCGTGAGCGATCCGGGGCGTCCCCGGACTCGACCCGCCCGCTCGTAGAGAGATGCGAGATCACTGTAGAGGTAGCCGGGATACCCTCGGCGGCTTGGCACCTCGCCTCGCGCCGCAGCCACTTCGCGTACCGCCTCGCAATAGCTCGTGACGTCGGCGATGACGACGAGCACGTGGCGGCCGCGATCGAATGCGAGATACTCGGCGACCGTCAAGGCGATACGCGGGGTCGCGATGCGCTCGACGAGCGGATCCTCGACAGTGTTCACGAACAGGACGATGTCGCCGATCGTGGCGCGCTGCTCGAGGATGTCGCGGACATCGGAGGCGTCTGCGTGCGTGATGCCGACCGCGGCGAAAACGACGGCGAAGGGCTCGTCCTCCGCGACGCGCGACTGCGCCGCCACCTGAGCGGCGAGCTCGAGGTGCGGCAGACCGCCGACGGAGAAGATCGGCAGCTTCTGGCCGCGGACGAGGGTAGCGAGGCCGTCGATCGCGCAGACTCCGGTGAGAATCGCATCACGCGGTGTCTCGCGGAACGCGGGGTTGATCGGGCGCCCGGACACCTCCCGCCGCTCCCGGCCAAAGATTGGTGGCCCCCCGTCGAGCGGTTCGCCCCGACCGTTGCAGACGCGGCCGAGCCAACTCTCACCGACCGGGATTCGCAACGGGCCTCCCGAGAACGAGATGCGGACCTCGTCGAGACGCAGCCCGGCCGTGCCCTCGAACACCTCGACCACGGCCCAGTCGCGGTGCACGTCGAGCACGATCCCGTGTCGCACCTCGCCCGAGTCGAGGTGAATCTCCCCGACCTCGTCCCAGCCGACTCCCTCCACGCCTTCGATCACGAGCAGAGGGCCTCGTGCGGAGGATGCCCCCGAGTACTCGATGTGCTGTCCGGCGCTCACAGGAGCCCCCCTAGCGTGGCGAGCAGACGGCCCCGTACGGCCTCGACTGCCTCGACGTCGCCCGGGCCGGCCTCGTCACGCACGCGTGTCGCCTCGGCGAGGTCGGTCTCCTCGATCCGCGTCGCGGGCACGCCCTGGTCGAGCAGACGACGGAAGCAGTCGTGCAATGCGAGCACCATGTCGAGCAGCGCTGCCTGCTTCGACGGCTCGCAGTGCGCATCGTTGGCGCTCAGCGCGCTCTGCTGGAGCACCGCTTCGCGCAGCAGGCGACCGGAGAGCAGCACTATCCGTTCCACGTCGGGCAGCGACCCGGCACCGATGAGCTGCGCGATCGCCTCGATGCGGTCAGCCTCCGCGAGGAGGCTGAGCGCGCGGACTCGCCGCTCTCCCCAGTTCCAGTCGCCGTGCAGCGAGTGCCAGCCGGCGAGAGCGTCTGCGTCGCGGCAGAAGGAGTCGCGCCAGCTCACGGCTGGGTGGTGACGGGCGTAGGCGAGGTCGCGGTCGAGTGACCAGACTGCGCGAACGAAGCGGCGCGTGTGCGCGGCAACGGGCTCGACCATGTCTCCACCGGGAGGCGAGACGGCGCCGAGCACGCTGACGGAGGCCTCGGCGCCGGCAAGCGTGCGTACGCGACCCGCGCGCTCGTAGAACGCAGCGAGAGCCGACGCGAGCCCCGGCGGATAGCCCTCCTCGGCCGGAAGCTGGCCGGTGCGAGAGGCGACTTCGCGCAGAGCCTCGGCCCAGCGAGAGGTGGAGTCCGCGATGACGACCGTCTCGTGACCCTGGTCGCGGAAGTACTCGGCGACCGTCACGCCGGTGTAGATGCTCGCCTCGCGTGCGAGCACGGGCATGTTCGACGTGTTCGCCACGAGCACGGTGCGGTCGAGCAGCCGCCGGCCCGTACGCGCATCCTCGAGCTCCGAGAGTTCCTGGAGGACGTCAGCGAGCTCGTTCCCGCGCTCTCCGCAGCCAACGTAGACGATGACGTCGGCGTCGCACCACTTGGCGATCTGCTGAAGAAGCACCGTTTTGCCGGTGCCGAAGCCCCCCGGCACCGCGGCGGTGCTTCCGCGCGCAAGCGGATACAGGAGGTCGAGCACGCGCTGCCCGGTGACGAGCGGGGCGCCGGCGTGGAGCCTTGCGCGAACGGGCCTGGGGCGGCGTACGGGCCAACGCTGCAGGAGAGTCAGCTCCCGGCCGGCGACGCGGGCAATCGGCTCTTCGACCGTGTACTCGCCCTCGGGCGCGATCCACTCGAGGCGCCCGGCGATCCTGGGTGGCACGAGCGCGCGGTGCTCCACTGTGGGCGTCTCGGGGACGGAACCGAGCACGGCGCCTGCCTCCAGATCCTCTCCCTCGACGACCACGGGTACGAACCGCCAACGGAGCGAGCGGTCGAGCGTCGCCGGTCGGGCCCCGACTTCGAGGAACTCCGGGGCTCCTGCGAGGCGGCGCAACATCCCATCGAAGACACCGCCGACAAGCCCGGGGCCGAGTTCGGCCATGAGCGGCCCGCCGCTCGCCTCGACCGGCTCCCCTGGCCGAAGACCGCCCGTGTACTCGTACACCTGGACCGTGGCGGTACCCCTCTCGAGCGCGATGATCTCTCCCGGAAGACGGGCCTCGCCGACTTCCACGAGCTCGAGCATCGCTACGGAATCCATCCCGGCCACGTCGACGACCGGTCCGTTGACCCGCACGACCGTTCCCGCGGTCACGCCCACAGCCGCTCCAGATCGGCGGCGTGCTCGGCCAGGCACCGCTCGACGAGTGCAGGCAACGTGTGGTCGACGCGCCGGTTGCCAACACGCCCGATGACGCCGCCGTCCGCGGGATCGAACTCGAGTTCGGCCTCGGAACCGAGCTCCTCGCGTGCCAAGGCGGCCAGGAGTTCGAGCAGCTCCTCGTACCGCGGCTCCGAACGCAGGCGCTGCACGGCGGCTCGAGCTTCCCGTCGTGCGTCATCGTAAACCGCACGCTGGGCCTCGAAAACCAGCGTTCGCGCCTTTCGTCGCGCGCGCGTGAGCTCGGAGGCCGCCTCGAGCTCGGCGGCGGCCTCACCCTCGGCCCGTGCACGGTGGACGAGGGCCGCCTTCTGCTCCTCGGCCTGCGCAACCTGCGCGGCCGCCCGGTCTTCCGCCCGACCGACGAGACCCTCCGCCTCCGCCTCTGCCTGGGCGAGGAGCGCCTCGCGCACCGGATCGAGGCTCACTCCGGCAACGACACCCATGCCATGTCCTCCCGCTCGGATCGTCTCCCTTCGAGGGCGGCTGCGGCTCGGGGTGTGAGAATCACGAGGCCGACCTCACGCTCAAGCCCATCCCACTCGTCCTGCGCGGCCAGGTCGTTCTCGGCGGCTCGCACGTCGACGCCGGCAAGGGCGAAGCCCGCCAGCCGGCGAGACTCCCCGATGGCGACGACCGCGCTCATGCCTGACCGATGAGGATGACGGCGACGACGAGGCCGTAGATGGCGATGCCCTCGGCGAGACCGACGATCACCATCGCGCGGCCGAACATCTCCGGCTTCTCGCTGATCACCGCCAGCGCTGCGGCGCCGGTGTACGCGACGGCGATCGAGGCGCCGATGGCTGAGCCTGCGACGGCGATTCCGGCGGCAAGCAGCGCGGCCCAGCGGTCCGGTTTCACAACCTCCTCCGTCTGGGCGTGCGCCGGGTCGACGACTCCGAGCAGAAGCGCAACGAGCACCACGATGCCGCCCACAGCGATAACGGCGTTGAGGGCGAGCAGCCGCCGAACTCCTTGCCGCGGTGCGCGTTGCAAGACGGCAGTGGTAACAGCGGCGACTACGGCCACCACCGGCACGGCCCAGAAGAACGACTCCATCATGACTCCTCCTCTGTGGTAGCGAGCGGGATCGACCAAGGCGAGAAGCGCCTCCCCTCGCCGGCGAAGATGCGGGAGAAGAGCTCGTAGTACTCGAGGCGGAGGGCCTGCACGCCTGCGACTAGCGCCTCGAGCACGAAGGCGGCCGCGTTGCCGGCGACGAAGAGGACGATGGCGGCGAGCGTGAACGCGCCTCCCCACAGCGCGACAGATCCGTCGTAGACGATTGCGGTCAGGGCTCCGTGCATGAGCCCGAAGGCGGCGAGCCGCGCGAACGAGACCGCGTTCGCGACAACGCGCACGACGGCGTCCACGACCTCCACGGAGGCTTGCGCCACCGCTGCGGGCCCCCGGCCCGCCTCGAGGAAGAAGCCGAGCCCGAGCAGCACGACGCCCGCTCCGACGAGAGCCACTCCCGCGACGGCGAGCCAGTCGACGCTCCGGACGAAGCCGGCGAGAGCGAGTGCTCCGCCGAGGAAGACCGCGATACCGGCGAAACCCGAGGGAGCAACGAGCGCGGCGGCCGGCCCGCGTTCGCGCCAGCGGTTCACGGTTCCGATCGCGTAGCTGCACGCAATGAGCACGGCTCCGACGGCAACGGCCGCGACCAGCAGCCGCAGCGGCTCCTCGAGAGGGTCGAGCCAGAGTGTGGGCACGATTCCGGTCGGGCCGAAAAACTCGCCGTACAGCAGTCCGAAGAAGGCTCCTGAAGCGCCGCACGCGACGACGAGCGGCCAGGCAGACTGCAGCGAGGACAGACGACTGCGCGTCCGGCGCAGGAAGAGTCCCAGGAGCACGAGGACGAGTCCCTGGCCGACGTCGCCGAACATCATTCCGAACATGAGCACGAAGGCAAAGGCTGCGAACGGCGTCGGATCGATGTCCTCGTAGCGCGTAGCGCCGTAGGTCTCGACAAGAGGCCGAAAGGGGCGCGCAAGCCGCACCGACCGAAGCAACGTCGGGGGATCGGCCCACACCGGCTTTGGCAACTCGACGAGTGCCGCACCGACGGGGGCAAGGCGTGCGGACAGGGCCCCGAGCTCGGTCTCCGGCACCCAGCCGACATAGCCCGCAAACGAGCCGTGACGGACGGCAGCGTCGGCGCGGCGCGCGAGCTCCACCTCGCCTGCAAGGAGCTCGCGATCGCCTCGCCGCTCGAGCTCGACGACATCCGGCGATTCGGGAGCGAGGCGCGGCCGAGCTGGACCGGCCCGGAGGGAGAGCCGCTCCACGCGTCTTAGCGCCTCCACCTCCTCACCCTGTGGAGGCGGCACGGAGCCGATCAGCTCGACGATGCCTGCGTCGGCCAGCTCGACGAGCGCCTCGCGGAGGCGAGCACGTGGCGCGACGATCCCTACCCGGCTCATCCGGGCAGGGATCGCGAGGTCACTCCGAGGCATGGAGCACCTCCGCGAGCTCGGCGCCACCTGCCGCCGCGGCTGCAAGGGCGGACGCCGTTCGCCAGGTGTCGACCGCGAGCAACAACACGGCGCCCGTAACCTCCGCACGACCCTCGCGCGACCGGCGGACGAGCTTTTCGCCGTCCTCCTCGGCTCGAGTCCACCACCTGACCTCGGCCCGCCAGAGCTGATCCGGTCCGTCGATGCCGTCCAGCACCCACCTCGCTTGGGCGGGCAGCCCAGCCGCGAGCTCCTGGAACGTTCGCGCTCGCTCCCAGTCGGACCCCACTGCCGAGACGTGTGGTCTGAGGAGAAGCTCGACCGGGCGGCCGGTGACGAACAGCTCTCTCCCGAGCAACAGCGCCAGCGCGCCGGCGACGAGGTGGCGGATCTCGGGCACGTCTGCGAGCAGGCGATCCGCCCACGAGGCGCGGAGCCCGAGGTGGACCTCCTCGACGCTGTCTCCACCGGGATCGCCCCAGGCGGAGCCCCTGAGAGCGTCTCGAAGCTCGACCGGGGAGACAACCTGCGATGCCCGCGGCCACGCACTCGCGAGGCCGCCGAGATCGAAAGGGGGGCGGAGCTCGGCTCCGTGGAGGTAGGCGAGCCGGTCCTCGACGTTGGCGAGCTCGTACCCGGCGGCGAGTGCCCGCAGGGACTCAGCGCGCCCGGGTGGCAGCCACCCCGAGAGCAGGCGAAGGTGGAGAAGCGTCGCAGCGGCCACCGCTCGCTGCGCAGCTTCGAGGCTCAAGCCGGGTTCGAGCTGCCGGCCGTAGGCCGTGCCCGCGAGCCCGAGAAGGGCGTCGCGCAGGGAGGGACTGCGGGCGAGCTGAGCCGTGCGATCTTGCCCGATCCGCCGCCGCAGGAGGAGCCGTGCGCGAACGCTCGCTCCTACCCAACCGATGCTCATTGGCCAGCCTCCGGGAGGCGAGCGTTGCTCATGGGGAGCCTCCCTCGACACACCGGACAATCTCGGCGACGAGCTCGGGTATCCGCATGGATGCTTCTATCCTGACGCGGTCGGCTTCGGCGCGACCTTCCGCCTCGATCTCCAGCGCCTCCTCGCGCGATCGCCGTAGACGCTCCTGCGCCGCCCGGGATCTCTCAGCCTCCGCCGCCTCGCGCCAGTCCGCAGAGATCAGGGCCGCCCGCTCACGTCCCTCCGCGAGCTGCGCCTCGGCCCGCTCGGCCGAGGCTTGCCGCATCTCCTGGGCCTCCATCTCGAACCGCTCGAGCGACGCGAAGACGGGAGCGAGCTCGGCGACGAGGTCGTCGCCGACCGCGGCAGGCACAGCGACGCCGCGACGGAACCGGTCAAGAAGGGCGCTGAGGGGTCGTACGGCCATGTCTCAGGGAACTCCTAGGTGGCCAAGTCGCTCTCGGGCGCTCGGTTGATGCCCTCTCTCCTGCGAGCACGCCTTCGCAGCCGCTCGTCTGCGCAGGGCTTGCGGCGCCGACCCGAGCGGGCCTCGAATTCACGACGCCGTCTTCCCGACGAGGTAGTCGACTACCTCGTCAAGGGTCTGGAGGCGCGCGTAGTCGGCCTCCGGGATGTCGACGTGCACCTGCTCGTGGATGCCGATGACGAAGTTGAGCAAGTCCATCGAATCGATGTCGAGCTGGTCGCGCAGGCTGACATCCGGCCGAAGCGTCGCAGGGTCGGCCTCGGGTGCGACATCGGAGAGAGCGCGGAGCACCGCCTCTGTGATCTCGTCTCGGGTCATAGCTCGTCGGGCTCCTGTAGTAGCCGGTCGATTGCCGCAAGGAATGCACTCGCGCGGTGGCCGTCGGTGACGCGATGGTCGGCGGATAGGCTCGCGTTCACGACGGGACAGATCAGCACCTGGCCCTCCGAGATCCAGGGCCGCTCGACCAGAGTGCCGAAGCCCACGATCGCGACCTGCGGCGGGAAGATGACGCCGAATACAGTTTCGACGCCGCGCTCGCCCAAACTCGTCACCGTGATCGTCGGATCGGTCATCTCGCTCGAGCGCAGCGACCATGAGCGAGCCCGCGAGACGAGGTCGCGGAACGCGTGCATCAGCTCGTCCATGCTGAGCTGATCGGTCCTGTGGATCGCAGGTGCGACGAGACCGCCGCCGCGCAGCGCGATGGCGACGCCGACGTTGATGTCCTCCCGTAGAACCAGCTCTTCGCCTTGCCAAACTGCGTTCAGCTCGGGCACCTCGCGCAGAGCGAGTGCAATCGCCTTTAGGAGCAGGACACCGTGGAGCAGACGCTCGGGAACCGGCCGGCGCAGGTTCTCCTGGGCAAGCCAGGCGATCGCGTTCGACATGTGAATCGTCTGGCCGAGATAGAAGTGCGGGATCTCTCGCTTGGAGCGGCTCATCGCGGCCGCGATCGCCCGCCGCATCGCTGCGTTGCGGTCCTCGACCGCGAGCCCGGTTGGCGGCGCGGGGGGAGGCGCCGGCGGTGGAGCGGCAGCGGCTTCGCCGGCGGCTGCGGCTGCCTCGACGTCCTTGCGCTGGATGCGTCCACCTGGGCCGGACCCCTCGATCAGAGCTGGGTCGACTCCCAGCTCCTCTGCGAGGTGCCGCGCGGAGGGTGAGATCGCGATATGCGCGCCGGCTTCGGCGGGGGCCGGCGCAGCGGGAGCCGCAGGGGCAGGAGCAGCGGAGGGCGGAGCGGCTGGCGCACCGTCCTCGCGGATCACAGCGAGCACTGTGCCGACGGGAACCTCCGCACCCGGTTCGACGAGCACGCGCTCGAGCACACCGTTCGTGAACACCTCGACCTCGACGTCAGCCTTGTCGGTGTGAACGACGGCAATGATGTCGCCCCGGGCGACTGTCTCTCCCGGTTGCTTGAGCCACGTCATGAGCGTGCCGACGCTCATGTCGGCGCCGAGCGTGGGCATGACGAACTCGGCCATCAGATCGCCATTTCCCTGACGAGGGCCGCCACCCGCCCCGCGCTGGGGAGCGCCGCGTCTTCGAGGTGCTTCGCGTACGGGATCGGTACCTCGGCGCTGCACAGGCGCTGCACCGGCCAGTCGAGCAGGTCGAACCCGGACTCCATGATCTGAGCACTGATCTCGCCTGCGAGACTTCCCGTCCTCCAGCCCTCGTCCACGATCACGATCCTGTGAGTCTTCGCGAGCGAGGCAAGGACGGTGCTCATGTCGAGTGGGCGCAGCGTCCGCAGGTCGATGACCTCTGCCTCGATCCCGTCCTGCTGGAGTTGCTCGGCTGCGTCGAGGCACTTTCCGAGGGAGCCGCCGTAGGTGACGAGGGTGACGTCCATGCCCTCGCGGCGCACGATCGCATGTGCGATGTCGACCGGGCGCGGCTCCTCTTCCACCTCGTCCTCGAGGGGGTAGAGCGTCGCGTGCTCGAAGATGAACACGGGATCCGGATCCTCGACGGCTGCGAGCAGCATGCCGCGCGCATCGTCGACCGTCGCGGGCGCGAGGGCCCGGATGCCCGGGATGTGGGCGTACCAGGCTTCCAGGCTGTGCGCGTGCTGAGCGGCAAGCTGGCGCCCGCCGCCCGTCGCCATGCGCACGACCAGGGGCACGCTCATCTGCCCGCCTGACATGTAGTGAAGGGTCGCCGCGTTGTTCACGACCTGGTCGAGGGCGAGCAAGCTGAAGTTGATCGTCATCACCTCGACGATGGGGCGCATCCCACCGAGCGCTGCGCCGATCCCGGCACCCACGAAGCCGGACTCCGAGAGGGGCGTGTTGCGCACCCGCTCCGGGCCGTACTCGTCGAGCAGGCCGAGGCTCACGGCGAACGCTCCTCCGTAGCCACCCAGGTCCTCGCCCATGAGGAAGACCCGCTCGTCCGTTGCAAGCGCGTGGCTGAGCGCAGCGCGCACGGCCTCCCGATAGGTGAGCTTCACCGTGGTCATGCGCCCGTTGGTGTGTAGACGTCCTTCAGCAGATCCTCCGTCGGCTCCAACGGGCCGGCCTCGGCGACGGCCACGGCCTCGTCGAGCTCGGTCGCGATGTCCGACTCGAGCGTGGCGACGTCGGCGTCCGTGAGCAGGCTCGCCTCGCGCAGGCGCGTCTCGAAGAGCGCGATCGGGTCGCGCTCCCTCCAGTGCTCGATCTCCTCCTTCGTGCGGTAGAGATCGGGGTCGGCCATCGAGTGTGCGCGGTAGCGATACGTGCGCAACTCGAGGAACCGTGGCCCGCCGCCACTACGGACCTCCTCGGCGGCGACGCGCGCAGCCGCCTCGACGTCGAGGACGCTCATCCCATCGACGGCCTGGGCCGGAATGCCGTAGCTCTCGGCGCGTAGGTGAATGTCGGTCTGCGCGAGCTCCTGCGCGATCGGCGTTCCCATCGCGTACAGGTTGTTCTCGCAGAGGAAGAGCACGGGCACCTGCCAGAGCGCGGCGAGGTTGAGGGACTCGTGGAACTCACCCTCCGCGACGGCCCCCTCGCCGAAGAAGCAGGCGGTGACCCGCATGCGCTGCTGGAGCTTGTCGGCGAGCGCGAGACCGACCGCGATCGGCATGCCCCCACCGACGATCGCGTACCCGCCGTAGAAGCGCCGTGAGATGTCGAAGAAGTGCATGGAGCCGCCGCGGCCGTGGCTGCAGCCGTTCGCCTTGCCGAACATCTCTGCCATCAACGACCCGGCAGGAAGCCCGCGCGCGAGCGCCTGGCCGTGCTCGCGGTATGTGGCGACGATTCCATCGTCTGGCGTCAGCGCCTGCATCACGCCGACGGCGACGGCCTCCTCGCCGATGTAGAGGTGGAGGAAGCCGCGTATCTTAGCCAGGCTGTACAGCTCGGCCGCCCGCTCCTCGAAGCGGCGGATGCGGAGCATCTCGCGCAGCAGCTCCAAGCCGTGCTCCCGGTCGAGCGTGGGCGCCCTCGCTGCTTTGGGCCGACTGCGGGTCGAGTGGCCTCCACCGGCGCGAGCACTCATTCGCCGGTCTCGAGGGTGGAGACGTCTCCCTCCGGGAGACCGAGCTCGCGGGCCTTGAGCAGGCGACGCATGATCTTGCCGCTCCGTGTCGCCGGCACCTCGTCTGTGAAGGAGATCTCCTTCGGAGCGACTACCGCGCCGAGTCGAACGCGCGCGTGTGCCAGGAGCTCCTTCTCGAGCTCGCGCGAGGGAACGTAGTTGGGCTTGAGAGTGACGAATGCCTTCACGATCTCGCCGGCAACGGGGTCGGGCTTGCCGATCACGCCCGCATGGGCGACGGCGGGGTGCTCGAGCAGGACGCTCTCGACCTCGAACGGCCCGATCAGGTGGCCCGAGCTCTTGATCACGTCATCGGCACGACCGATGAACCAGTAGTAGCCGTCGGCGTCACGGAAGGCGAGGTCGCCTGTCATGTACCAGCCGCCCGCGAAGCAGCGCTCGTAGCGCTCGGATTCGCCGAGGTAGGCGCGGAACATCGAGGGCCAGCCAGTCCGGAGCGCGAGCTCGCCCTGTTCGCCCGGAGTTGTCACTTCATCCACGCCGCCGTCCTTGCGGCGGTGGACGATGCCCGCCTCGACGCCGGGCATCGGCCTCCCCATCGACCCCGGACGGATGTCCATGGCCGCGAAGTTCGCGATCATGATCCCCCCGGTTTCGGTCTGCCACCAGTTGTCGTGGAAGGGCAAGCCGAACGCCTCTTCGCCCCAGACGACTCCTGCCGGGTGGAGAGGCTCGCCCACACTGGCGAGGAAGCGGAGGGCGGGGAACTCATGTTCGCGGACGAGCTCGACGCCGGCTTTCATCATCATCCGGATCGCCGTCGGCGCCGTGTACCACACCGACACGCGCTCGGACTCGAGAATCCCGTACCAGCGCTGCGCTTCGAAATCTCCCTCGTCGGCGATCGCCGTCACGCCGTTCGAGAGCGGGGAGATGATCCCGTATGAGGTGCCGGTGACCCAACCGGGGTCCGCGGTGCACCAGAAGACGTCGTCCGGGTGGAGGTCGAGCGCGAGTCTTCCCGTGATGTGGTGCGAGACGATCGCTCCGTGGACGTGCACGGCCCCCTTCGGCTTGCCCGTCGTCCCACTTGTGAAGTGGACGAGGGCGACATCCTCGGGATCGGTCGGCCCGATCTCGAAGACGTCGTCGGCCGCCTCGAGCAGGCGTCGGTAGTCGTACGTCCCCGGCACGTCTGTCTCCGTGCCGCCCTCGCCGACGAGGATGACGTGCTCGAGGTGGGGAAGCGACGGCCGAAGGGCCGCCACCTTTCGTTCGTAGAGCAGCTCCGTCGTCACCAAGGCCATCGCATTCCCGATAGCCAGACGGGTCCGGATCGGCTCGGGACCGAAGGCGGAGAAGAGCGGGCTGAAGACGCTGCGGTTCTTGAGTGTTCCGAGCGCGGCGACGTAGAGCTCCGGGATGCGCCCGGCGAGCACGCCGACGAGGTCGCCCTTTGCGACTCCGAGGCCGCGGAGCGCGTTGGCGAAGCGGCTCGCTTCGGCGCCGAGCTCCGCGTACGTGAAGTCGTGAACCTCCCGACGCTTGTCGAGGCAGCGCAGAGCGAGGTGGTCGGCCCGCGCCCCGAAGGCGTGACGGTCGACTGCCTCGTGCGCGATGTTCAGGCCACGATCACCCGGCAGCCCGTCGAGCTCCTCGCGGGCGTGCTCCCAGAATCCGCGTGCGCGGGCGGCGTCGTAGTCGAGCAGGTTCGGCGTGACCTCGAGCTTGGAAGCCGACTTGACGATCGCGTTCGGTGTCATGGACTCCCCATTCCTGCGGGCAGACTCCTGGCACCATCGTCGTCAGTGAAGCGCGGAAGGGCATCGGGATATGCGCCGAGTCTCCGTTCGGGCAACTACGGAGCACGGGAGTCCCCTGAGTCGGATCGGGGAATTGCCGGATGCCGGGAAGATCGCGCTGTTCGACCATCGAGCGTGACAGAGG
>Ga0224510_10000203_pt1 | contig 50675 bp, 58 predicted proteins | sample SF_May12_sed_USG_FD_170161 | JGI IMG/M metagenome (GOLD analysis project Ga0224510, IMG submission 170161) | Sediment microbial communities from San Francisco Bay, California, United States - SF_May12_sed_USGS_4_1 | ecosystem: Environmental > Aquatic > Marine > Sediment | place: USA: California... | reverse complement strand
GGTGTCTTCATGGGCCACACCACCGTACTGGCGCAATCTGGGCAGCACGGACCCTGGGGCCAGCGCAACCGAACCAAGTAGTCACGACAGGCCGACTCCGTGGCGAACCAATCGCGGAACTCGACCACGTTCTGCGGGTAATCAGCCATGGCCCAAGACTACTACAGAATGTGGCTAGGGGAATCAAGTGCATACGCCTATTTATGAATTCCCTGATACCAGGATTCAGATCTATGACTCAAATGTATGGTGATTTTGTCTCGATATGATCGTTCACTTTGTCATTCGCCGATAAATCTCAATCCTCCGATCAGATTCAGCTTTGGCTAGGTCATGACAAGATCAGGAGTCGAATATTTGTTGGACATGTCCAACAAATCGCACGGACCTTTCGCGGCAGGTGAGCCATCATGGACATGGCCGTGGCTAGATACGAGATGATCTGGCGGTGATTGCTTGGCTACTGAAGGCATCGATCAGGTTGGATTCCGATTGTCATGGTCGTTGCTAGTGTCTAAGCGGAACTGGTGCCGATTAAGAGGCTGACTTGGAATGACGGATCGCTGGCTTTTCTAACCTTAGAGTTGCATATGGCCATCCTGACTGGGGAACAACGTAGGGTCTACCTGGCACTGGCATCGGTTGTGTGATGGGCGATCGTCTGAACATTTTTCGTTCAAGTTTTCTCGTGAATTTTATGTGCTTCAGTTGGTGAGATGTGTTGGTTGAAGCTTGTTATTTGGTTGAGCTCGGTCAAGTACTTCTGATTGGACGCAGCCTCTAGCTCAACGTCTCTCTCGCACCAGTGTGTGGAATATGGCGACCAGGCTATTGGTATCGATTGAGTGGATCATCTTCGGTGATCCAGGAGTAATTTCGTTCAGGCTTATGGCGAGAGAACAGTGCCCTCCGTATTGTGGATCAAATTTGTGTTTAGCGTCTCGAAATTGGCCTGTGTGTCTCTGGCTGACGAGCAACCACTGGAGCCCCATCGACTCAACTCGATAGTCTTGAGTGCCATTTTGTGGTTGGCTATCAAAGCATGAGACCTGATCATGTCCAAAAAGCGCAATAAAATTTGGAGATGAAAATGGTTGTGACTTACTCATAGCTCTCTCCGTTCTCTCTGTGCAAAATGATCAGCTAGATGTTTTGGTGGCAGCAGATAATATCTAACAGTGTTTGAATCCATGTCGCTGGCGACAGGAACCAAGAATCCGTCTTTTCTTAATTGTTCCTGTTGTTTGAGACGATGCTCTCTAGCACAAGCAATGTGATCGGCGATCCACGAATCGATCTCGCGACGGCAGAACGGTAGTGAACGACTTCTTGGCTCTCAAATGACGATGATACTTCGATGGTGTCATGCACTGCGAGCAATCCGTGGCGGCGAACCAGTTTTGCTGGGATGGTCTGGCGGGTGAATTGATCGGGATAAAGAAGATACGCGACCGCCAGAGTATCGGACTGGTGGAATCGACGCGTCCAGAACGCGTCCTCCCAGAACTTGAGCCATGGAACTGAACGTGAGGCAATCCATGCATCCAGGCCTCCGTGGATTTCGATGATGAGAAGGTCTGCTTTTGTGACGACAACCTGCTGCGCAGCCTCAAACGGAATGAGATAAAGATGAATTCCCGATCAGAGCACAGCGTCAAATGCATCTTGGTCTTTGCGAACATTGGGGTCATGGAGATGCAGGAGCGGAGTACTGCCGACGAAAAAGACTTGGCCTGGGCGTTGTCCAGCGACAGCTAAGATGCAGTCGATGTGGATAGCCAGTCCAGGATGATGCTGCAGCAAAATTTCAATGTTGGTTCAGTAGTGTCCAGTTAAAACGCGCCCCATGATCTGGAAACCAAGAACTGGAGCGGGAGTTGAAGCGATGATGGATGGTGTCGATTTGGGCGGAGAACAGCGGTTCTGGCAGTCTTCCTGTTCTTCTCCAGGAGGCGGCCATGAACATCGGCAAGACGTTGTTTGCGCAACTGATGGATGTTCTGCCTTGGACGACCTTCACAAGCATCGTCGATCGACATGGTGGCGACTGCTAGGTGAAGCTGCTCGCGTGCGCCGAGCAATTCCTGGTGATGGCCTTCGCGACATCGAAGCCTGCCTGTCGGTGTAGGCCGCCAAGCTCTACCACATGGGCTTTCGCGAACCGATCAAGCACTCGACCTTGGCCGATGCCAACAAAACCAGCGATTGACGCACATACGCCGACTTCGCCAAGGTGCTCATTCCGCAGGCTAGAGCGCTCTATGCCAAAGACCGCTTCAGCGTCGATCTCTCGAACCTCGTCTATGCCATGGACTCGACGACCATCGATCTGTGTCTGTCGATGTTCCCGTTGGCGTTGTTTCGATCCACCAAAGCCGCGGTCAAGATGCACACGCTCCTGGATCTGCGTGGATCGATTCACCGCCTTATCCACAACTCCGACGGCAAAACTGCACGACGTCAATATCCTCGACCTGTTGGCGCCCGAGGCTGGTGCCTTCCATGTCATGGATCGTGGCTATCTGGACTTCGAGCGCCTCTCTATCCTGCACCAAGCCCGCGCGTTCTTTATGACTCGCGCAAGGCCAACCTCGACGCGCGGCGATTGTACGCGGCACCGGTAGATCTTACGACCGGGATCCTCTTCGACCAGACCATCGCCTTCAATGGCTACCAGAACCACCCGCTTTAGCCGGCACACCTGCGCCGCATCCGCTTCAAGGAGGCCGACACCGGCAAGACGATGGTCTTTTTGCCCAACCACACCACGTTCCCGGCGCTGACGATCTGCGCGCTCTACAAGAGCTGGTGGCAGGTCGAACTGTTCTTCAAGTGGATCAAGCAGCTTCGATCACGATAGTCCGTCTCCGCTAGCTTGGGAATCCTGTTCTAGCCGTGAGCGAATACCTGAATGCTATCTGCTTCAGGCATTGCTTTCATTATTTCCGATGGCTGGTCGCCCTACACAAAAACTCCCGCGTTCGTCGAGCTCAAGAGGAATGAAGAACTCATGTGCTGGTAGGATTGTCAGGTCTTTACTCGTGTGCTGGGGCGTATGTGGGGATCCGAGTGGGAAACACAAGATAAGAATTGGGACGACCATCTGAATTACTGAGGTTAGCTTCCGTGAAGATGGGAAAAACCAGGTTTACGAGATTCCGTTGATAGAGAAACCAAGGCCTAAACAGTGGCTAAGACGATTTCTTCGGTTGTTCACTTATTGGACAGGATTTCACTTCAAAGCTCTCATGCTTTATTAGCGATTTGATAATCACCTGCCGTTTGGGATGACATGGTTCCTGCCTATCTTCTCTTTTTCAAGTATTTGCCAGTTGGAAAAGGGAAGCAGTGCCACCCAACTTTCAGGCGCCGGTTGATAATGGGACTCGTTTCACACGCCAATGTTTAATGGGGTGAAATTAATGATGTATCGGAGACTTTTTGAGGCGAGAACGCTGTTGGTTATTCCAGGATCTGAATTGATGTCGTTTATGCGTCGACCTGAAACAGGGCCTCAGTCTTGAGGACGTGCACGATCGCGGTGATCCCTACTCGGTCGCCGTTATTCGGCAGCGGTTCGGCGGCACCAGGATGACAGCTTCCCCAGACCTCGATGGGTAGAGATCCTATTTCATCATCCAGCAGGACGGCTGCCCGACCATACTGGAAGGGACATGTTGAACTAGGTAAATGGAACAGGGCCAGCGCAGGGCACTCCCGTTTCATCTCCCGCGCAGGTTAGGCCAGTTTCATGAGCGTGGCCCATACGCCGTTGCCAAGATGATTGGCTGCGCGGTAACTGCTCTTCGCGAGCCGCATGGCCATCGGCCAGGTACTGGGTCGTGAGAGGACGCGTTTGGCGATACTCGGAATGTGGATCAGGTCGAATCCTCCGAGCACCGACGACAAATCGTCATCGAGTTCGTCTGACACGCCCTTCAGCGCGAGACATGGGATGCCGTAGTTTTTGCATAAGGCCTGGATTGTCTGGCTTTCCATGTCCACGGCGATGGCTCCGCTGTTTGCCCCCAGGGCCCGCCGTGCCGCGCCATTCAAAGCGGGCTTCGCCACGGTGACGAGAGGGCCCGTGTGGAATGGAATGTCGCGCTCTTTTAAAGCCGACTCGGCCTTGTTCACCAGCGACTGATCCGGCGACTGCACGATAATATCACCGATCTTGATGTGGGGTTTCAGGGCTCCAGCCAGTCCACTGCAGAGCATGAGATCCAACTTCTGCGAATCCAAAAATCGATGCACGCGATTCTTCGCGACTGCTGGGACCATCCCGGAGAGGCACAGGCGTAGCACATGCCCATTCAGATCGGCTCCCCAAATTTCATCTCGCGCATCGAGCAGCTTGAGTTTCAACTGCCGGCACACCTCGCGTACTTCCCACTTCACCTCCGCAATGAGTCCGATCCTCATACGTGCCTCCCTGTGGTGACATGCCCATGTGTGCGAAACCACTCCACGGCTTCTGCGGCGGCCGTGCGGAGTGGGGTTTGCGGAAAGCCCAATTCCTTGATGGCTTTGCTGCTGTCATACCGCATGGGGATGCTCGCCATCCGCACCCCATCGAGCGTGGCCCGGGGCTCGCGTTCCGAAAGTCGGCCCGTCAGCTCGCCGACGGCACCGGCCATCCACGCCACCGCATAGGGAATCTTCATGCGCGGCGCCGGTCGCCCGCTGACCTGCGACAAGATCTGCAAGAAGTCTCCCAGCAACAGATTCTCATGCCCCAGGATGTATCGCTCACCGACGCGGCCTTTCTCGGCGGCCAACCAATGTCCCATGCCCACATCGCCGACATGCACCCAGTTGAACAGCGCATCCAGATAGGCTGGCAACCGGCCGTTTAGAAAATCGACGATCAGCCGCCCCGTCGGCGTGGGCCGGCGGTCCATCGCCCCGATCGGCGTCGACGGATTGACAATCGTGATCGGCCCACCAGAGCGAATCAGTCCCCAGACCGCTTGCTCCGCCAAGACCTTCGTGCGCTGGTAGATGCTCTGACAGGCCTCAGGAGCGAGAAAGTCGGTTTCTGTACCGGCTCGTTCACTCGTGCAGGCGACGGTGACAGCACTGGAGGTATAGACGATGCGTCGGACCCCCGACGTGATCGCGGCTTCCAACAATCGGATAGTTCCGCCCACGTTCACGTCGTGCATCACTTTCGGATCCGGGACCCAAAACCGGTAGTCCGCCGCGACGTGAAAGAGCAGATCGATGCCCTGTACCGCACTTTCCAGCGACGAGCGGTCGGTCAGGTTCCCGACAACGGTCTTGACCGGCAAGCCCGCGAGCGCCTCACGTGGGCTCTGGGGCCTGATCAGGCACGAGACGTCGACACCGCGCTCGATGAGCCGACGCACAACGTGGGATCCGACGAAACCTGTGGCACCGGTCACTAATGCACGCACGAGCTGCCTCTATGATCTTGGCATCGTGATCGTAGCCAAGAACGTCTAGGGAATAATCGCGTAAGTCCTACCTGGTTTGGACCATCGGCAGTTCGCGTGACCCTTCTGCGGTTTGCTGAATCCGCTGGCGTTCGAGGCGCGAGGCTTCAAACACATTATGGAGCATGTCGTCGGACACTTGGGTCAGCTGCGCTGCCGCATCTTTCATGTCGGCGTGTTCGACCAAGCGCGACACGACTTCGGCTTTGGTGGCGCCTTTCTTCTGGCCCATGAAGGGTTTGAGGAGGAGATAGATCACGTCTCGGACCGGCATATACCGAAAGAAGCGGCGGAGGAGTTGAAAGGTCTGGCGGGGGTAATGGATGACCTTATAGAGGAAGAGCTTTTTAATGCCGGCCTGTCGTACGCGGTTAATCGTTTCGCCTGACAGACAGGTCGGATCGATTTCCGAACATTTAAAATATTTGTACCAATCCGTAGTTTCGTTCACCAACCCGCGTTTGACGTATTCCTGCCACAAGGGTGTACCCCGATAGACACAGAGCCGGTTGAATCCGAAGGTATCGAGCGGGAGGGCTGACGCGAAGTCGAAGGTGGCCTCCATATCCTCAATCGTCTCGTCCGGATTGCCCACCGTGAAAAACCCGTGCACGATCTCCACACCAGCCTTTTTCGCGTTCTTGACGGCGGTCGTGACCTGATCCAACGTCTGTTCCTTCTTCAAGCGATCAAGAATCTTCTGGCTGCCGCTCTCGATCCCAAACATCATTGCGCCGCAATTGGCCTTCGCCATGGCCGGAAATAGATGCTGGGCCACCGAATCCACACGCCCCTCGATGCCCCATCGGATGGAGAGCTTTTCTTCCATGATCCCGTTGCAGATCGCCTCGATTCGTTTAGGCTGGAGCAGAAAGTGATCGTCGACGAAACCGACGGACTCATAGCCGAGTCCTTCAAGATATTTGAGCTCCGCGACCACATGCTGTGGGCTGCGGGCACGCCATTTCCCCTCGTTGAAGATCGGGATGTCGCAGAAGATGCAGGGCCAGGGGCAACCCCGAGACGTTTGCATCGTCGTGAACCGTCTCATCGAGAGCACCACCGGGACATCCAGCGGCATGGACTCGACATAGTCGAGTTGCAGGCTCTCGCGATCCGGGAAAGGCCACTGATCCAGCTGCCGCTCCATGGCGCGATTGGGATTTTGGACGACCTGCCCGTTCTTCATCCATGTCAGACTGGCGACATCTTGGGGGTTATCGAAATTCGCGAGCAGATCGAGCAGCAATTGCTCGCCGTCACCGCGACAGACAAAGTCGACTTCAGGGCACTGCAATTTCACCAACGAGGCATTCAGGCTGGCGAAGACGCCGCCGAACGCGAGCTTGACATGCTGATTAGTCGCACGAATTTCCCGGGCCAGCATTTTGGCGTAGGGATAGCTGGTGGTACTCAGAAAACTGAGGCCCACGAGCGCTGGTTGCTCTCGAGTGATCTGGTCGATAATGACCTGGTTCGGAGTGTCAGGATTGGCCTGATCGAACATCACGCATTCGTGCCCTGCCTGTTTGATAACAGACGAGAGCGACATGATGCCGATGGGAGGGAACCCCATCACACGCACATTACCGTTGGCGGCACGTGTCTTTGCCGGCAGGGCGTAGAATTGTGGATCGCGAACGTGGATCAGGTAGACGAGCATGCCTGCCTCCGATTATGGAATTGGTTCACATTGTTTCTCGTTGCTGTACAGGGTCTCTAGTTGGGACGACGCCGGATCGTATCATTCGGCATTCCGGTTTCGAGCGCATTCAGAACTACCAAGGGCAATTTGAGCAGAATTATGCCTGGGCTACTTGTTACAGTCTGGTCAATATTGCTCACTCTTGGAGAAAGCATGTGGCATGCACGCCGCGGTTTCTCACGGGATCAGATCACGAGCGATCAAGGGGAGTGAGTCGGGTAGGGGACGATGGTCGTGAGGAGGAACCTGCCGATACCACCAGCTGTCGTTGTACTCGATAACGCCTTGCTTCCTGTACGTCAGACAGAAGGTGCCGTCATCACGAGGACGATTCCGGCAGTGCAGCTCCTCGAATTTTTCCGATCAGCACATAGAGCGTGGTAATCCCAAGAATGTTGCCGAGGACCAACGGCACAGCCCAGACTTGCCACCAGGGCGCGTCGGGCGATACCGCATAGGCGCGCGGCCAGGCGATGTTGATGAATTCAAACAGCGACCAGTGAAATGCGATGATATTGATCGGGAGTCCCCAGCGACCCAGCTTCAGTTGACCACGCGAAGGATTCCAGCGCTCCGTGAGACGCGTGTAGAGCCCGAGGCCGGTCGTCATCGTGAACATTGCGTAGAGCCCGCCGGTGCCGAAGGCGATGATGGTAGCCACGGCCTGGTCATTCAAGCCCAACAAGAGTCCGACTCCAGCCGAGAGCACGGTAAACAGAATGGCTGGGCGCGGCGTGCCGTCCACGGCCACCTGCTTGAGCAGAGCCGGCATATTGCCCTCTCTGGCCATCGAATAGATGATGCGCGACACGTAGTTGACGACGGAGGCGCCGCAGGCCAGAAAGGAGACCATCACGATCGCCAGAAACGGTTTCTCAGCCCATGCTCCAAAGCTATTGACGATGACGGGTGTGACTGGATCGGACGAGGCGCTCGTCGCGGTGAGGGTTGTGCCGTCGAAGCTGAGGGTGAGGGCCGCAGAGTTGAACATGACGACACTCCCGACCATACAGAGAGAAAAGAAGATAGCCCGTGGCACGACTCGTTTGGGCTCAAGGGTTTCTTCGGCGATGGTCGAGCAAGCATCGAATCCAATGAAGGCCCAACCGGCGATGGCCAGTGCGGCAAGAAACGCGGCTGTTTGGCTTGGCGCTGTTCCGGTGCCCAGGTGTTGAAACAGTTCAGAAAACTCATGTTGACGAAAGAACAGAAATAGGAGCAACGCGACGCCGACCGAACCCGCCATTTCAGCGTACACGCCCATCGATAGGGCCATCTTAAAGACCGTCGCACGAGCCAAGTTGAGCAACGTGCACAGGACCAGAAAGACCACCCCCCAGAGCACGAGTGTGAGCCCGTTTTCACTCGAGGAGCCGAAAAAAATGGCAAGCCAGACCCCACCGGTATAGGCAGTGGTCGTCAGCATTGCGATGGTGGAAGTCACGTAGATGACACCGGCGAATTGTCCTGTAACAGGCCCCCCCAGGTGATGCGCCCATTTGTACGCACCTCCCGCGATGGGAAATTGCGACGCCAGTTCGGCATAGACCGTGGCCACCAGGAGTTGCATTGCCAGGCAGAGGGCCAGAGCGGGAAACCAACCACCCCCGGTGACGGCTGTCTGAACGCCCATGATCGCATAGAGCCCGACGACCGGAGACACCATCGCAAACCCAAGCGTGAGGCTATTCCAAAAACTCAAATGGCGATGGAGTGTCTCGCCGCCATGCATGGGATCGGGTAGGGCATGATCTGGCTGTTCATTCGTTGACACAGGAGTTCACTGGGTGCGTGTGTAGTGCTAGATGACTGGCTTTGGTGGATGTGGCTTCTCTGAAGCGTTGTCTCTCTTTGCACGAAAAAACTCCTGCAAGAGCGCTCGGCTTTCCTGTTCGAATATCCCTCCTGCCACGTGTACGCGATGGTTGAACCGGCGTTCTTCCGGAATATTCAGGATCGATCCGCAGGCTCCCGCTTTGGGATCCCAGGCGCCGAACACGAGCCGAGCGATGCGGGCTTGCACAATTGCTCCGGCGCACATAGGACAAGGTTCCAGGGTCACATAGAGAGTCGTGTCGGTGAGACGCCACGTCTGTAACTGCTCTGCAGCCTTGCGGATGACGATCATCTCAGCATGGGCAGTTGGGTCTTGTGATACTTCTCGGTAATTGTGAGCAGCTGCAATGACGTCGTTGTGATGCACCAGTACAGCTCCGATCGGTACTTCTCCAATCAGCGGAGCGAGCCGAGCCTGGTGAAGGGCCAACTCCATGTAAGGAGAATCCTGGCTGTTCTGCGGCAGCGAATCGGATGGCGCGGCATCTCGAGTGGTCACGACCCATGCTAGCACAGGAGCTGGAGACAGGGACAGGAGGAGCCATTGCCAAGGCGCATCGGTCGTCTGAAAAAGAAGGAATGGGAAGCAGGGCTGCTGGTTGGTCTTAGGGTATTCGGGCTGAACGCCCACTGTATTCAGCTAACTGAGCCGTTAGGTCATCCACTTCTGCCTCACGCTGAATCAGCTGGTCTTTGACCTCTGCCAACTCTTCCATTCGGCGCTGAAGCTCTTCGCGAGTCTGCGTAAGGAATTCCTCACGCTCGCTGAGTTGCTGCTGGAGAGTCCTGAGCTGGGCGTTGGCGGCATCCACTTGGGTCTGCAGTTCTGCCAGTGTCCTCGTATCTTCGGTGACGCGAGGGGATGAATTCCAACCCTGAAACATCAAGAGGACTAGAATTCCAACGAGCACCATTCCCAGCGCCAAGCCGAACGAGGTCGTTGAGGGGGAACTTGGCGGAAAGAGGTGCCTCATCCATTCACCCGGTTCCAGGCTGGGTGTGGCGGATGGGTGAGCAGAGGTCTCTGTCGGAGGTGCCTGGGTGCGAGCCCCCATGATCTTGGCCTTCAACGCGCGGGGAGGCGGTATGATGCGAAGCGCGAAGGGGAGAGATATAGCGACCGACTGAAATTCCTTGAGCGCGGTACGGCACGGAATACACCCAGACAGCAGATGGGCTTCCAGCGTTTGCCGTTCGATCTTTTCTAACGCGCCGATCGCGTAGAGCGGAACGGTTTCCTCGAGATCTTCATGCGTCATGCCGACTTGTCCTGTTCCCAGTAGGTGTGCAATGACTCTCGCAGCTTTACCATGCCGAGCCTGATACGGGCGGTGACGGTGTCGAGTGGCTGACTCAGTCGAGTGGCAACCTCGACCGAAGGCAGGCCTTCGTAGTACGACAATTCCAGGGCTTGCCGTTGCGCCTGTGGCAGGTCTGCCAAGGTTGTGCTGATCACGGTTCGTACCGCCTGATCGGCTGGTGACTCGAACTGCCCGGCTGTTGTCCCATTCTCTGCGTCATCGGTGGAGACATTTTGGCGACGAATACGGGGTGGAGATGTCCGTAATCGCTCGATGGCTCGACTACGCGTCAGGGTCAGCAGCCAGGCAATCGGTGTCCCGCGTCCGACATCGTAACGAACCGCTTTTCTCCACACATCGGCGTACACGTCCTGAAGGACCTCTGCCGCGTCCTCTTGGCTCCCCAGAATTTGCACGGCCAGGCTGAAGAGCATCGTGCTCGATTGATCGTAGAGTTGGCTAAAGGCGAGGTGATCGCCTTTGCCGGCCCGAGCGGCTACCTTCGGATCGATAGCGGACGCGGCGCGTGGAAGAGTTGAGTCCATGGAATGGTATTGCTAGCGATTGATCCGGTCGTCCAATGACAGGTCACAACTATAGCATCCTTGATTTGCTCCACGAAGAAATCGCGAAAAAGAATGCGTGTTCTGGCGAGTGCAAAAAAGAAAATGTTATTGATTTTTAGTGTCCGTTGTTGAGCGCGGGATCGACTGAAGTGAGGACTGGACCGGATGGCACGATTCAATTGCTTCCAAGACAAGCGCAGTGGTTAACGGGCGCAGGAATGGGCGGACCTGCAAGCGCCAGGGATTCGGAGTGCAGATTCCACAATAGGCTGAACCGACATGAATCATGAGCAGGATGCCGCTACCAGTGGAGGGCGACAAGTATTGCGTGAGCTGATCGAGACGAGCGTGGGCTCGTGTCACATATCCGTCAAGGGACTGCAGCGACGCTTGCTCCATAAGTGTGATTGTTATCAGTCTTCGGAGGATGAAGCGGGAAATGCCCTTGATGCCAGGAACACCAGCGATCCAGTTCATGAACCGCAAGATGAGAGATCTTGCCCGTTGCGAACCCCACGTCCAAGCCACACCCCGTGTAGAATCATCCTGCCTTCCCATGGGTGATAATCGAGGCCGGCGAACATCGAGCCGCTTCCCATCGCGGAAGACACCATCGACCCGACCGACGATCTGCTGAACGTCGACCTCTTCGTAGCGCCGGTAGCGGCGTCTCCTTGCAGGAAGAGCCGCCTGCCGTCAATGCCATGAATACGGTGACAAATAAATAATCGGTCCAATCGGTAGACGACGACATCGCCGATCCGAAGATCGGTCGCATCCTCGAGTTCAAGGCCGTCACCCGCCTGAATCGTTGGAGCCATACTCTCAGATTGGATGATAGGCGCCATCACTTCCTGTAGGACGAGTCCGTGCACGGCTTCCGGTAACCGCTCTGCCGAGAAACGGGTTGAGGTCGTTGATGGGCTGAGTAGGCGAGTGATCATAGCGGACCGCGCGCTGGTGCGGTTGTCAGCCGACGAAGCACCCGTCGAATCAGATCGAGTGCAGCGGTCGTGAGGTGATAGAAGCGCGAGAGTCTTGTCTTCCAGGGCAGGAGTTGTTCTGCCGGACCATACCGATAGGAGAGGAATGTTGCTGAAGGGAATAGCCGCCGTTTAAGCCAACCTATCTTGTTGCTGTCTGGTTGCGTGAGGAACAACAGAAGATGGCCGACCTCAGGGAGTGGCTCCATCGTCACCAATTTCAGAAGCAGCCAGGCCAACAACCGCTCGTGTCTCCTCGTGGGACCTAGCGTTGCCAGGACGTTATCAGGAATGGGAAGTGTGGGAAAGATTTTCACAACATGCGACAGCCCATGCAAGAGAGGTACCTGCAGGTTGGCCTGCCTGGTTCGTGCCACGATCACAGCCCAATCAGGCGCCTCTTTCTCGATGAGAAGTTTCATGTCATGCGCGAACGAGGCGGACAGATGCCCTCGATGGATCACAGTGTAAGCGGTCAGATAAATCAGCAGATCGGCGGTATCGAGACAGGAAATAGTCGTGGCGTCGACTGGTCTCCTCCGCGCACGCTTCCAGACCGAAGCAAGTTCTTGCTGATCGAGGTACCAGAGGGTTGTGATGAGATCGAGGGAAAGCGTTCCGTCCGCTGACGCATACGCGGGGTTACCGTCGATCTGTTGGGTGAAACCGAGATTGCGAAGTGTCCGGTCGATGGCGGGCAAATCCGATTCATGGACCAGTAAGTCGACATCCGAGATGGGGCGTGCCCCGCGCACTCCGTAGAGGCGTGAAATCACATCCGCCCCTTTTAGGACGATGAAGGCGATCCCGTGTTGATGAAACCGTCGAGCGATCACCATGAATTCTTCAAGGATCGCCCGATTTCTCACACTGACCTGGGTATAGGTCTCAAGCAGGTCGTCGAGGGTCGAGGAGGGCATGGGTACGCTGCTCCAGTTTCGCCCATTCTTTATAGTGGGGCAAACAGGCACTCATATCGCCGGTTTCCAACCAGGCATCACTTCGACCTTGGCGGCAGTGAGGACGCACCCCACAGGTCGGACATTCGTGCCGGTCGGTGGGGTGCGCTTGGTCGACGGTCTGCTTGAGGACTTCCCATCCTTCTTTCACCGTGCCGCTGCGGAGGGCATAGCGGGGGATAGGGAAGGCAGTGCAGAGGTTCATCTCTCCATAGGGAGTAATGGCAAACTGGCTCTGGCCGCACGCGCATTCGATGAATGACTGGTTGGCCGAACATGACTCCCTTGCCAAGGGGGGCTCCCGCATAGGGAGCAATTCCTGATCGATTCGGACTTTTCCCTTGGGGGTGAGGCGATATTGTAACGGGATCCGATCGCCGGTGATGGTGGTCGTGATCTCCAGGCAATATTGGAACTTCATATGAAGTGATTCCACCAGCTGCCGGCAGGCCTGGATCTCTTCGGAATTGATGGCCGTCACCGGCATTCGGACGAGGACGGGCAGCTCGGCGTCAGCAAGATTGAGCAGGCCTCGTCGAAACTGCCGATAGGACCCTGGAACTGCAGTCATACGCTCATAGACCGCCTCGGTTGCACCATAAATCGAGACATTGACCTGACTGATAGCGACTTCCCCGAGGAGGGTAGTGAATGACGAGGTCATGCGGGTGGCGTTGGTCATGAGGTGCGTCATCAATCCCTGCCGACGTGCATGGTGAAGAATCTCCCCGATGTCAGGGCGCACGCTTGGTTCGCCGCCGGTGAAGGTCACGGTGAGCACGCCAACATCGGCGATCTGGTTCAGGAGAGTGCAAACCTCTCTGGTCGTGAATTCATGGGGCAGGGCCTTATGGGTGGGGTTGTAGCAATGGACGCATCGAAGGTTACAGCCGTAGGTCAGCTCAAAGGTCACACCTTCAGGCCGGCGCAACGCAGCCGCTTTGGTCGAGACCTGTTCGAGAAAACTCTCAGCATCAAGCTGTTTCATGATGCCACTAGTGTTGTCCTGGTCAGCTGGTTTTGAATGTAATCGACGACGTCAGGTTGTTTTGCAAAGGTGAGTCGTTGGCAGGGAACATGCGCGATCAAGTCGCTTAAGAATGCCATGGTGGATTCGATGACGGAGCGATCCCAATGTGGAAGAAAACATTGGGGGAGGATCAGTGCCAACACCGCACTGGGAGACAGACGATCAATCCGATGCTGAGCCCCGTGACTGATGCAAAACAGTTCCGTCAGGGGTCCAGACTCGTTTTTGGCGAAGGCGCCGCTGCCAACCCATGGCGTTCCGTGTATGAGAAAGGTATCCCCACTCTTGCGGATGATCATCCGTTCATCACTCAGAACAGATGCGCCGTCGGTATTGAAGAATTCCGACAGTGTGGATTTACCGGCGCCTGACTGTCCTGTGAAGATATATCCGCTTGTGGGTGAGAGAACTCCTGCTGAGTGAAGGAGCAGCCCTCCTTCTCTTGCGAGTCTAGTCAGCAGACAGACTTCGACAAGAGGATTGAGAATCTTCATCGGAACCCAGCCTTTCCCCGACGCAGTCTGTTCCCCGAGTGTCCACACCTCCATATGGGAAAAGTTTTTGGTGATGAGCGCGAGAGCACAAGGCTGGTGGGTCCTGGTATCCAGAGATACCAGCAGCAATCCTGCGTCAGTCTCATGGAGACGCCAGAGGCCTTGGCAGGCATCGAAGCGGAGGGGTCCCTGTGAGAAGTTTGGGAGCTTCTCGACCACGGTAATAGTGATCACGATGTCCGGGTGAAGGTCGGAGCGGTCGAGGAATGAACCAAACGGATGCATCGGCCAGCTGAAGGCTGGATAGTCCTGGGCTTCCGTCAACCTGATCCTATAGTCGGCAATCTGAAGATTGATTTTCATCGTCTGTGAGGATTTTAGGAAGGGCGTGGGCCGGAATCCGTCTGACCCATGCCACTATTCCTCTTGCATCTGTTTGGTCTGCATCCTCCACGACCCCCGTTGCTAGCGCTGGTTGTTGCTAGGCTGCAGGCGCTCAAGATGGCCTGTTCCTGGTTCAGTTCGACGCGGAAAAGCTGTGGCAGGCTATAGGGTTTCTTCTCAGTCATTATGCACCTGTACGTCCATGCGTATTCTGTGTAAAGGGTGAATCAACGTGTGTGGCAGTACTGATTGAGCCCGTGCAAGGGCGACGTCACAATCATAGGGGATCGGAGCTTCGGCTGTGCCACATTCCCAGCGGGCATCCGAGGGCTTTTTGTCGCAACAGGAATGGATTTCGCAAGTGCGGCAAGGTGAATTTCCCTGGTATCGTAATGCTCGGATTTCCTGAAATAGGATTTCGATGGCATCGGTCAGAGGATGCGCTCGCAGCGACACTCGCCGTTCATATTGCAAGGTGCAGGTGCCGAGTTGACCCCAGGCGTTGATATGAATGGTGTCGGTTCCGCAGCCGCATCGATAGAGTTGTTCTGTGTGAGGAGCGAACAACTCGGTGGTTCCGCCGCAACGCTCCTCAACCCCATCCGCTGCCGGTGAACCTCCATGCAGTGCAACCGCGTCGTCCGGAGCCACCCGATAGGTGAGTGACGACAGATCGCCGTTCAGGCGAGGTGACAGGGAGGTGGTGAATTCGAACGCCTGTCCAAATGATTCCACGAATTGCCTGATGGCCGGCATCTCGTCTTTATTCCAACTCATCGCTTTCGTTTTGAGTGTGAACGGCAGACGGCTGTCTTTCAGCAGCTCCAGTCCTCGAACGAAGGCGCGGAACGATCCGGGGACTTGCGTGAACCAATCGAACGGTTCCTCAGTCACCGAATGGCAGGAGATATCGATGATAAAGGGTGGCATCTGCTGCAGCCGTTCGATGGTCGCCTTGGTAAAGAGCGTGCCGTTGGTATAGAGCTGGAGCAGAAACCCCTTGCGATAGGCGGCCTCGTAGATTTCGAAGAACTGCGGGTGCATGAAGATATCGCCACCGGTCAGATTGAGCCATACGATGCCGATCTCTTGCATTTCATTGAGTAGACGATGGATTTCGTCGAGGGTCAATTCTCGAGGGAAAAATTCCTTGCTGTTATACGGATCGGTGTAGCAGTGGCGGCAATGGAGATTGCAGCGATAGGTCAGCTCGAGTTGCGCCTTGATCACCGACTGGTGGGCAGCGGCCTGCTCGTGGACTCGCTGGCTAAACGCGCCATACTGCATGGTGGGAATGGTTCGTTCGCTATGCATGATGTGTAGCGAGCCGGATAAGAGCCGGCTCTTCCGGTGCTTTCCAGTCGCAGGCGAACGTTGGCAGGGCTTCGAAAAACCCTGTGTGGAATGAGCCGGTTCGCAAATCATAACTCTGTCGGCGATTACCGGAGCAGAGCTGTAGTTGCCCATAGGCATCGATGTGGAACCTGTGCATGCCGCTTCGGCAGGGAGGTGGTTCTACTGAATCACGCCGGCAGGCATCTCGCTGGAGATCTGCATCCTGCTGATTCAGTTCGACAAGGTCCTGTTCTGACAGGGCATACTGATAGGGGCCTGTGCCGCCGTCGAGTTCTGGACGGAGCTCCTCGCCAAGCTTAAATTTGACCGTACCCAAGGACTCGACGTACCGTTTGACGGCGAGGATTTCAGAATGATTCAGCGTCATCGCAGTACTTTTGAGGACCAGCGGAATCTGCCGATCCAGAAGGAACCTGATCGCCTGAAGACAACGGTCGTATGAGCCTTGTCCCAAGGTGATATCCTCGAAGGTCTCGCGGGTCACCGCGTGCAGGCTGATTTCAATACGATGCGGCAGCAGTGCGGCAAAGCGATCGGCGTGGGCTTCCGTGATCAGGGTCCCGTTTGAAAAGACGGTGACCAGAAATCCACAACTGATGGCATGTTCATACAGGTTGAAAAAGTCTGGACGGGAGAGTGGTTCGCCTCCGGTCAGGCACAGTTCCAAGGTTCCGGCCTCGGCCAGTTCATCCATGATACGAAGGATTTCAGCGGTGCTGAGTTCCTGGCGAATTGCAACGGGACGATTGAAGCAATCCGTGTAACACATCACACAACGCAGGTTGCAACGACAGGTCACCTCCCATTGGCAGGCGTAGGGGAAGCGTTCGGGAAGGGGCGTGAGTGTATCCTGTGTCATCATAGGATAGGCTATCTGGTCATTTCCTCAACCGCCCGGATGGAAAGGAGGTCGTCAAGTAACGACGTGAAGTCCTTCGCCAACTGATCCACGGCCACCTCATACTCGCCGCAGAAGTCGGTGATGATTTCTTGGGCCGTGCGTCGCCCGTCAATCCGATTCCAGAGCGCGGCGCCGGTTTCGTTCAAGACATAGATGCTATTGGCTTCGGTGAGCGTCCGTCGGATGGGGACCAGAACGCATTCGCCGGCCACGTCGCGCTGCACGTAGTCGGGTGCTTGGTATAGATCGCCGTAGGTGTCATCAGTGGCGGCAGGATAGCAAATCCTTTCCGGTGCTTCTAGGGCTATTTGGGGAAATGATCATGTTCTGGGCCTGCTCAGAGGGTTGAGGCCGTTACGAGGGCCATGAGAGCACGGCATATCCTTCATGCCAGATTATGTGGGTCACCGTGGCACCTGCATCACGTAGTTCTGACCTAATCTCTTCTTCGTCGACGAAGGCATGCAGGAAATGGCTCTGGAAACAGGTGTCACCCAATTGATACGACTGATTGGCCCCAGGCAGCCTCGTGAGCCAGCGGTTGAGTCTGTGAATGAGCCGGCGCATCCTTGTCTCCCTTTCCCGATCGATCATGAAATTGAGCATAACCAGTCCATGCTCGCTCATGCATGTACGGAGGCTTCGGAGCCAAATCTGTCGCTGTTTCCGACCTGGGATGGAGCTGTACATGATGCCGGACATGAAGAGGTAGTCAACTCGAGCTGGACCGATTGGGATAGCCAGGAAGTCTGCTTGCGCGAAGAGGGGCTGCAGGCCTTTGGCCATGGCTTGCTGAGAAGCGACGCACAGGCTTTCCCTGTTGATATCGATGCCCACGACGAGAAAGCCGCGTTGCGCTAACGCGATGGACTCGCGACCCACGCCGGCCCCAAGCACCAGAATGGTTCCCGACGTCAGCTTATGGCGTACGAGTACGTCTTCTTCCCAGCTCTCCAACGTCCACTTATCGAAGGTTTCTGGAAGGTGTGCTTCTATCCCCTGGTAACTGGCATCGTAGTGGCTGCGGATCAGTCTGATCAGCCTCTCTGGTGGTAACAACGCCGGGAGGATTCCGGTGAGGAGCTGTTGAATACGGAATACGAGCCTTGCGGTCAGATCGGAGATCCGGACGAGAATGAGGATGCAGTGACCAAGTAGGCGCACGGTCCGGATCCTTATGAGCGAAGGTCGTCGGTGCAGTCGTTGCTGTGCATCCCGAGGCTTCTGAGTTGCTGCGCAATGAAGGTTGCCGCCTCTGTCGCACCGGTTGGAGAGGGTGGAAATGAAGGCAGTGGTGTCTCCAACGCGTGTTGCAAGGCTATCGCCCAGCAGCCTTGTGTGAAATCGTCGAGCGAGAGTTCCACGCCGCGTCCGTAACGCTGCAGATAATCCACCAACGGTTGTTCATCGGCAAAGTTGTACCGTCGCACATACACCAGAGGCGTCTGCAGTACCACGGCTTCCACCAATGTTCCGTAGCCCGGTTTCGTTATGATGACATCGACCGAGGCCAACAACGTTTTAAACGAAAACGGCAAGGACTTAATAGAGATAAATCGCCTGCTTGTCGATGGGATGGAGCCGTCGAAAAGGAACCGATAGCCGGGAAGTGATTCCACTGTTTCAAACGGGAGCGCATCCAAGGGAATTCCGCCGAATCCGACGAGCACGGTGCGCTCTCCAGGCGTCAGGTTCAGAAGTTCGGTGAGTTGTTCACGAGCCGAAAGAGCCGGCTCAGCAATCGGTCCAATGTCGATCAACTGCTTGAAGACCGTCATTCTTGGAGCCGGTGTAATTCGTAGCGCGAGATCGGCCTCGCTGTAGGCCTGTCGAATCGACTGGATGATTGCCCGTCCGTCAATCGATGGAGGGGCTTGGTACTCGGCTAGGACAAGGTCCCACGTCAGACTGACAAGTGCCACGGTGGACATTCCGGCTTTCTTTCCCGCTGTCAGAGCCACGTACGGAGTGTCGGCCAAGACAAGATCCGGAGCGGCGGCCCGCATGGCATCAACCTCAGCTTGAAGGCGATCATTCCAGGTGCTGTGGAATCTTTGATATTCATGCCAGGTTGCCTCTACGTCGATCGTCATGGGGCCGTTCTGAATGCAGCCGATGTCCTGCTGAACGGCGCTCGTTTCCCAGGGAGTCGTGAGACGATCCTTGAAGAATGATGCGGGGACGGTGGTGCGAAGGAGAACTCGGAGGTTCGGAACGAGACGGCCTAATGCATTGAGCACCGGCACGACTTGCGCGGCGTGGCCGAATCCATGTCCCGAGATGGCGGCCCAGATCAACGGCATAGTTAGGAGTGTGTGGGGACCACGGATGACAACTGGTGCGGAGAAAATCTACTCAACTATTGGAATGGTCCGATTCCATGGGGGGAATATTGTACAGCAGCTCTAGGTCGAACTCGTCGACCAGGTCGTTGAATGCGCCGGCCCCCATATCAGACCGAACTTCGGCCATAACGAGGTCAATGGCCGGAGCGGCATGTTGTCCATATTGCGTGACGGCTGATTCAATACGCTTTCTGGCATCGTCGAGGTTCACGTGGTCACTCCTTCTTTCTATAGTGGATTATTCACCCAAGGGAGTGCAACAGCTCCTGCATCTCCGGCACCAGATCCTTGCCGCCGTTAGATCGTCCCGAAAGGACAGCATCGACCCCGGCAGTGAGAACCGGTTTGGCATCGGCGTTCCGTCCTAGTTGGATCAATGCACGCCCAAGGGCCAGATGTGAGGCCACATGGGTTGGGTCTAATTGTGTGGCGACAGTCAAATGCTCGACAGCCTCTTCCACACTCCCGTTCTCTTGAAGGATCTTATTGCCGAGCCCATAGCGGCCAAGGAAGCCCTTGGGATTTTTGGCAACCATCTGGCGAAAGGCGTCAATGTCCATGATGCATGGCTCCGATGTTTGATTGGTACTATAGCATTGGAGCGGGGGGATCGGCCAGATGAGAGAGTCGGCTGGAGGGGCGTGAGATTGTGCTAGGGTCTTGTGGTGGCCGTGGGAACAACTGAAAGAGAAGACGGTGTGGTCGATGGTCTCCTCGATTTCACGGTCACGGTGCGGATGCCGGACTTTGGGGCTGGGGCGCTGCTGGCCATGTAGCGTGTGGTGTCCCGAACGAGTTGGCTGGTTAAATCAGTGAGACAGGCTTCAGTGACATGTCCCTTCAGTTCGTCGATCATAACCGGTGTGGCACCGAACAATTTGTAACGGACTGTACCAGAAGAGTTGGCTTCATACCGTTTGACCTGACCGTCCCACCGCTCAAGCTCAAGACCGACGGTGGCCGCATAGTCGTATTCAAGATCGATGAAAGGCGAAAGGAGAAACATGGAGCCGCCGATGATGATGCCTTTGAACGCGGCCATCCAGGAGTGTGGCTCGATGGCTTCGCTCATCGTGATGCGCGCGGAGACGATTTTCTCGCCGAGTGAATCTGTCTGTCCTCCGAGTGGAATCAGCGTCGAAAAGAGGCGTGTGTCCTGTACTCTGTTGAGAATCCGGCGCTCTGCTTCAATTGGGGGATTTTGTGGCGCTCCGTTTCGTGATAGATGAAACGAATCCATGACCAAGGGAACCCGCTCATCGCTGGGGAGCGAGTGGGTCATAGTGGTCTGCGACTCTGTTGGGACTGGTTTCACCTCGATTGTTCGAGTGCATCCACTCGACATCCCCAAGACGACTCCAATCAAGCCCATGATCGACCAGCGAAAGGCGTGTCTCGTCATGATTGCTGTCTCCTCAGAAATAAAATGAGAAGCCACCAAATGGCAGGCTTGCATTCAGCCCCAGATTCGGAAATGCTGTCCCGGCATTGGAGATATGATGGAAGCGGTAGCCGGCGTTGACAGCAAGTTGGGGCGTCAGGAACCAGGACAGGCCCACTCCCCCCATGAGCACGAAGTTGAACTCATTGGCTTGTTCGCGAATGCGTCCGCCGAGATCCGTCCAGAACGGCCCACCGGCGAATTCCGCATACGGCCGAAGACGTCCCAAGGCGACGAACGTGTACTTGATTCTCGGGGTGAACCCGATGCCATGCGTCACAAGCGGTTCTCGAAACTCGAGGTACACCATCTCTGCTCCAAGAGAGACTTGTCCCCGGTACCAGCTGTCACCGATCGGATCAGTGATCGTCATCATCCACGACGGCATCACGGCCGGTCCGTGCTGTTTGGTCCTGTGCAGTTCGGTCAGTCGATGAGAGAACATATAGCCCGCCGTGAGCCCGACTTCCTGTGTGCCGACTGTGATGGTCGGCCAGACATCGGCGGCCTGGACGCTGGGTGCTGCCAGAACGGCGCCGAGTGCTAAGGTGGCGAAGGTGCGAACACAACAATCCATGCAGTCTCCATGTCACTATCTTTGTCGGCTCATGTCGGGTGAAACTTGATCAAGAGCTGTCCAGCCGCGACGCTTCAAAGGTAGCAGAGGACTGAATTCTGTCCAGGAGTTCGGGGAGTTTCCGGGAAAGGCACGTGGGAGAAGGGGCGGGGCGAAAGGGAGACCGGGCTATCCGCTTGTCTTTAGGTTTGAGAGATGGTCTGAGTCGGCCTGTAACTCAGGCAACGCATAGCGCTGATCGAGAGCGACCACACGGTCAAGACAGCGCAGGGCAGAAGTGGAATCCTGACGTGTTTCGTACACTTTTGCGAGGAGGCGCAGGACTGCGGCCTCGGCCGGTTCGTTGCCGAGCTTGATGTAGTGCTCCGAGGCGTTGTTGAGGCAGCGCTCGGCTCTCACGAGGTCTTCTTGATCGAGATAGCACTTTCCAAGTTGACTATACGTGACGGCCAGTCCTTCTTCGTTTCCCACCGTCCGGTGATGGTCGAGGCCCTGTGTAAATGATGCCACGGCCTGGTCCCATTGGCCGTCTCGGGCCTCTTGAAGCGCGAGGTTGTTGTACAGGATGCCGAGACCGCGATGGTCTTGGAGTTGGCGCAAGAGATCCATGGCTTCGAGATAGTAGGGGCGCGCTTTTTCGGGATGATCGGAAGCGATATGAAGATTGCCCAGGTTGACCAGCGTATGGGCCACGGCTGTGAGATTGTGCTCAGTTCGTTGGATCTGAAGCACTTCTCGATAACATTGTTCTGCGCGGGACAACTCATTCATGAGCGCACAGGTATTGCCGAGGTTCCCGAGAGAAGCCGAGAGCGCCTGTTGATTGGTGGCAGCTCGATCATCAGCTACCGCCGCTTCCCAGGCAGCGCGAGCCTGAACGAGATCTCCGCGATGGAGAAAAATCCTGGCCCGATGTTTATCGTCGTCTGACATGGACTTCGTCGTGCGTGAAGCGTGTCTCGTGAAGCGCGAAGCATAGGACAGAACGAGAGGGTGTCCCAGTTTTGTTTGCGAGGTGCGAGCGACAATTCAAGCGATACGCCGTCAGTCACCCCCCTTTGGCGTGTCTTTTCTAAACTCGGCCTGAATCTCGTCCTCTTCTTCCAACCCTAACCCAGCGCGAAAAGACCCGTACAGCTCTTCGATCTGTTCAACGTCTCGCTCTGTTCGTGTTTCACGAGATGCGAGATACGTTTCACACAGCTTCAGGCCTGTCTCAAAGTGTCGGGCAATCGTCTCCTCCGTCACTTGCTGCCAAGTGATGTAGATGCAGAAGGCCTGGAACGAATGGGCGTTGGGATACTGCTGTGCCAGGGCGAGCAATCCTTCATAGGCCTCGCGGGCAATAGCACCGGCATTTGACGAAAATGTCTCCTCCAGCTCAACGGCGCGATCCCAGTCAGAGCCGAGTTCAAGTTCGGATTGGCTGAATGCGTCTTGTGCGGCCAGGGCTGGATCAAAGTGCATAAGAGGAATCAACCTCGGTCAAGCATCTTGTCGTAGTCGGCATGGGTTCCGATCCAGATCCACTGTATTCCATCTGCAACTTCAAAGCCTAGAGCCCGATAGTGGTCGCCGACTCGCACCGACCACAATTCGCCGATGCGTTTGAGGTGTGAGAAGGATGCCTGGAATTTTGTTTCAGGAGCGCGAAGTTCTTATCTGCCAAGGTACGAGCGTCTTGGGGAAGAGCATGGTATGCGGTCCAGAACCGTGACGAGGCATAATGCTTCACAGAGGCCGTGAGGTGCCATGCTTGAATTCAGCACGAGCTTCGGCAATTAGTGCGTCTAGTTTTCCGGCTTTGAGATCGGCCTCGATTTGCTCGTCCCACATGCGGGCATCGAACTCCAGGAACCACGCCCGGAACTGTACCAAATCTTGAGGAGGGAGATTAGAAACCCGCTGTTCAAGCTGCTCGACTTCGCTCATGGGGTGCCTCCATCAATAGGTCACATTGTACATCAGTTGAGCGGGTTTCGCTCAACGCTTCTTTTACTGGTGCGCGTGTGGCTTCGGCTTTTTGAAGATCTTGAGCGGCCAGGGCTGGATCAAAGTGCATGTGCCACTTCAGATTTGCCCTTACAGGGTAAGCCGGGCGAGGCAAAGAGGTCAATCAGTCTGATAGGAATTCTGCAACTGTGATGGAGTTTGGCCCATTCGTAAGAACTGTGAGCTATGACCTTCTTGTGAAATGATCGAGTCGTAATCGTGCATCGTAGTGCTCAATAAGATAAATCAGCAGTGCATTGATAAGGACAATAATGCCGGCCATTTCGAGCCCTTCCTCGACCGTCACGAATAAGGAAAATTGAAAACTGCCTTCTCCGCCGTGTGATGCGGAGTAGAAGCCTTCTAGAATTTCTACACCAAGCGCTCCGCTAACAAAGACAGCTGCAGCTGTGAAGAATTGCACTCGTGTACGCGCAGGAAGGGTAAAAAAGAACTTGAGGTAGGAGAGGGCAACCACTCCGACTACGACCATGCCAAACATAACCCACCCATAGTGGAAAATGCCCCCTACACGACGACCTGTCACCCACCACCCCACTTTGTTCAACATTTCATGGATGCTGGCCGCTTCGTCAATGGCCATGTAGAGCAGAATGAGTGAGAGGAGAGCCCAGTGCTGGTGATAGGGGTCCTTTGAGGATCTCTTGAATACGGTGATAAGCGCAAGCATGAGAGATGCCAGGAGTAGTAGTGTTGATGAGAAAAAAGTCGGAATGTTGCCTTCGATGTCTACATAGAACAAACGGATGAATCCATAGGCATGGCTGTAGCCCAGAAAATATTTCATGAACTGCCCCGCAATGCTGGCAAGAAGGAGGAAAACGGTTGTCGCAGTCAGAACTCGAACTATGGTTTGGCGACTAAGCGCTATTTCGTCGTGGTTAGGTATGTTCCCCTCCATCTCCACTGAAGGACTGTGGGGGGGGGGGGGGGGATACTACCAGATTTGCCGTTTGAGTGTTGAAATTTTACTTTTCGTGTTCTGTCCCGTTAGACTGCAGACTGCGCTCAGCCGGCAATGAGTACCAAACCATCTTTTCAAGCTATGCAAACCGATCTCATGAACCGGATCATCCGTTACCACGTCCAAACCAAGCACCATTTCAATCGTTATGCTCGCTCACAGGGGTTTCTTGATTGGGCGAACCAGCCCGATCCCTTTCGGCGCTTCGAAGGGGCTGAACTCATCTCGTTCCCCTTGCTCAAGCCTGAGGAAGAGCCGCACTCGCCGGACTATGAAGCAATGTATGAACAGAGAACTGTGCTCTGTCAGCCTATCAGCTTGAGTACGTTGTCCCGTTTCTTTGAATTCGCCCTTGCCTTATCAGCTTGGAAGAAGGCTGGAGAATCGGAGTGGGCGCTGCGAATGAATCCCTCGTCCGGCAATTTACACCCGACAGAAGGCTATGTTGTTCTGCCAGAGATCGATGGGCTCGGCTTGAAGCCAGGCCTGTACCATTACGCGCCGAAAGAACATGGGTTGGAATTGCGCGCCGAGTTTCCTGCAGAGTCAGTTGCTCGGTTGCTGGCTCCATTTCCTTCCGGCGCCGTTCTCTTCGGACTCACGTCGGTTCATTGGCGTGAAGCCTGGAAATACGGTGAACGGGCATTTCGTTACTGCAATCACGACGTCGGTCATGCGATCGGTTCCACACGAGTGGCTGCTGCGACACTGGGATGGAATATGGCTTTGTTGGATGGGATGGATCAACATGCCGTAGCGCAACTACTTGGGACAGGTCGGAAGGAAGACTACGGCGAGGCTGAGCAGGAACATCCGGACTGTTTGGCGGTGATGTGGCCCTCAAGGAAGGTGAGGGGAGAGCAAAGAACGGTGCCGTTGTTTCTCGATTCGGTAATTGTGAAGGAGTTATCCGGTGCAACATGGCATGGGAAAGCCAATCGATTGAGCGGGGAGCATGGCGTCCAGTGGGACATCATTGATGAGGCAGCGGAGGCGAGCTGGAAACATTCTTCGGCACAGGATCTGGTCGCATTTTCACAGCCTCCCCAGAATAAGAACGTCCCACTAACAAGTCATGCTGGTCCTTTGGCCGGCCAGATCATTCGCCAGCGTCGAAGCGCCGTCGCGTTTGACGGCCAGACCTCGATTTCCGCAGCCACATTTTTTCACATGATGCAGCGAGTCATGCCACGAGCCGACCAGCCACAACTGGAGCGGCCGATGCCGTGGGATGTCTGGCCCTATGACCCTGCGATTCATCTTGTGATCTTCGTCCATCGAGTGGACGGACTTTCACCAGGATTGTATGTCCTCGCGCGCGATACCAAGAAATTGGCGTTCCTTCAACAAGCTATGAATTCCGAGCTGGCATGGACCATTGCACCAGGTTCTCCTGAGGATCTGCCGCTGTATTGGTTGCTGGAGGGCGATGCGAGGAAAACGGCTGTGCAGGTGAGTTGCCATCAGGATATTGCTGGTGACAGTGCGTTCTCCCTCGGGATGTTGGCTGAGTTCGAGGGCACCTTGCGGGAGCGAGGCGCATGGTGGTATCCACGCATGTTTTGGGAAGCGGGCTTGCTCGGACAGGTGTTGTACTTGGAAGCCGAGGCAGCGGGAGTTCGGGCAACGGGGATCGGCTGTTTCTTCGATGATCCAGTTCATGAAATTGTTGGCGTCACGAATGTGACTCTGCAATCGCTCTATCATTTCACGATCGGTGGACCGGTCGAAGATCGAAGGATGCAGACGTTGCTGCCGTATCACCACTTGCCACGCCATTCATGACGGGTGAGAGGGGCGAGTCAGCGTATGTTTAAGATCAAACGGAAAAACGAGAAACCCAAGCGGACGGTCCTCTATAACATCGTCGAAGATTATTCTGAGTTTGATGCTCCAGGGAATGTGACCGTGTGTGCGATGACCGAGACCGAAGACCTCTCTGGCCACGCCAAAATTCTCTCAGAGAGCTACGACATACCGCTTGAGACGGTGACGACTTTATTGACCCAAGGCGGGACCTACGTCTATCCAGGGGTCGGCGGCATTGTCACGCGCGGCTTGTTCGCCTGCTGGATTGATCCGTCTACCCGAGCACCGAAACAAACATGGACATTGGATCTGATGCAACTTGCGGAAGCCGAGCAAGTGGCTCGAACCAAAGCACTTCCGCTCCTCGATGCCGCGCTGGAGGTTTTTCGTAAGACATTGCCCGGTGAACTCACGACCAAGCTTGAGCAGAAGAATTTGGGGTTGGACTATCGGACGTTGGATCGTGCCGTCGCCAGGGGCGGCGACGTCAAGTATATCGATTTCCGCAAGGACTGGTCACCACATTTCAAGCGACTCTGTATCATGCCGGATGGACGGCTTGTCGAAACCGGTGGGTTGCACGAATTCGCAGAGCTTCACGGCATCACTGTCGCTCAGGCCAAGACCTTGATCGAACAGGGTGGTACGCTCGATGTCAGTGGAGAAGTGTTGGCCTGTCAAGTTGTGAATGGCCAGCCTGCGGTTGCACGGTTCAGTGCGAAGAATTATGCGAAGGCGAAGGAATTCGTCTTGTCGAAGGGCCTACACCTGATGGATGCCCTGAGTGAAGTGGGGTATGCCGATCCAGCCATGATGCGGGGGTTGGCTCGGAAAACACTGAATACAAGACCGTAACATGAGCGGGAGGGCGGCTATCCTAAATCAAATAGATTTCCTGCCTATCCAGTGCTTTGGAGTTGATAGAGCATTTAAGAGAACCCTGAACGGCTCACGAAATAGCTGTTCACGGCTCCATAGCACTTCTCATACGGCCATTTCATAGCACAGTAGCTACCAAGATCAGCACCAAAAACATTGCAGGCCACATCCGTCATTGAGGGATAGCGATTGTGGCAGAAGACTTGGAAGAGCTCATTCGAAAGAGAGACGCCGCCTGCGATGGTGATAATCGTAGCAATAGTCCAACGAAAGCATGAATTCCAATTCAGTTGGTAGTGGAGCAGGTATCCGAACATCATGAACCAGAGAGTGTTGGTGATAATGTCCTTGAGCATGTTTTTGGAAAATGAGAAACCCTGAAAAGGGATCCAGTGGATTCGGTCCCAGTGCGGATGTCCTACGAAATTGCTCACTGGGAACATGGGGGCGAGCGCGAGGATGAGAATCACAAACCAGAGCAGTGCGCTCTTTCCTTGTTTTAGTCCTGTGAAGAGCGGAATCTTTTGTGATGACTTACGGTCCATGGACGATCATCCCACAGACAGCGTGATCGCGCCAATATATCCTGGATCACATCAACGATATGTGCTGGCGTCAAGTCGGCCACACAGAGTCATGGTAGGTCATTCCTGCAATGCAGTCTGGGGTAAGCGGGCGTCGATAGATTAGATGGAACGGGGAGAGAGCGAGCGTTCTACACTTGGCTAACTAGCGAGTTCTTCTTCCACCGCTTCAAGAAGCTTATTGATGTCGAACGGTTTTTCAAATGCACGACGGGCGCCGAAGAGTTTCGCGACATCCAAGAAGTTCTGGTCGCCCTGAGCCCCGGTAATTGCGATCACTTTGGCGTCGAGATATTCTCGGGTGAGCTGAAGGGTCGCTTCCAGGCCGTCGGTCTCCGGCATCAACAAATCCATGATGACGAGCTCGACTGGCTCCTGCTGATAGAGCGCGAGTCCTTTGCGCCCATCCTCTGCTTGGAGCACGCGGTGCCCGGCCTTCTCGAGGACCTCTTTGAGGAGCCCTCGAATGGATGGTTCGTCATCAATGACTAGGATGGTTGCCATAGCTACTCTAAGAATATTTGTTGATCATACCTAGGGAGGCTGACACTGTCTAGAAATAAAGGATATCTACTATACGTGCAAACGATGAGCACATAATGGGGCTGATCAGCCCCATCCATTTCTTTTCATATCATGGCCTTTCTGTCTCGTGTTCGATCCTCGACGATCAAATTTTCTTCATCAACAACATTCAAAGTGGCACACCCACCGCTGCGAAGGGGGAAAATTTTGGGGTTGACCGAGGTTTAGATTTTTGTTACAAGCGACAGACTTGGAACACCCGCCGTGGTGAAATTTCCACACCCATGTTAGGAGGGTTTCTGTGGATAGTGCCGACCGGGCCAAATGGACCTGGACTCGCCGATCATTTCTTCAGGCGTCTGTGGTAGGGACGCTCTTACTCAGTGGGCGGTTAGTCGCTCCACAACCAGTTCAGGCTCGTGAGCTGCCCGAGGGACGGCTGACGTTAGTCAACGTGCGGACGGATGAGCGGTTGGACGTGACCTATCGCGACGAGGCAGGGAGGTATGATCTTGAGGCCCTCGACGATGTGAATTATCTGATGCGCTGTCTTTATTCGAATGAAGTCGGAGCGATCGATGTGCGTGTGTTGGAGTACGTGAATTTGGTGCAGAAAAAACTTGGGACTAAGAAAGACATCCATTTCATTTCTGGTTTTCGGTCTCCTGAATACAATGCCATCCTAGTGCGGAAAGGTGGACACGCTGCCAGAAACAGCCTCCATATGCAGGGGCAGGCCATCGACCTTTTGATTCCCGGTGTCCATCCCAAAAAACTTCGCCAGGCAGCGATGGAAGTGCGATTTGGAGGAATCGGCTTTTATCAACGTTCAAGGTTCATCCATTTGGACTCCGGTCCCTTCCGGTTCTGGTAATCCCTTCTCCGCAGAACTCATCCCAATGTTTAGTAAAAGCCGACTCTGATTGTATTGCGTAGATGGTCCTTCGATAATGCCGAAACGGCATAGAGCACCACGGGCTGATCCCAGGATCGAGTCCGTCACGATCTGTGCGGTGTATCTCTGATTCGTGTTTCTTCAGTAAGTTGAGTGTTCTGAGAACCTGCCTGACATCTGGACTCTCGCCAGCAACCCTATCAAGTCTGCAATTCCCTTTGGCTGAGATGGTACTTGATCGTCGGAATGGGATGAGGATTTGAGGCTGTCAATGATGGTGTGCGAAGGAATGTGCTTCGGGGTGTGTCTCGGCCAACTTCCGGAGGTCACAGTGGATGTCGTCTGGATCACAGCACTCGGTTTCCAGTTGAATGGTCATGTGTTTGATGCCGAACTCCGTGGTGATCCGGTTCCGGATCAACCGGAGTAGCTCAAACCTTATGCCTGGGTACTGCGCAGGTAGCTGTTCAATACCTGCAGTAGTGGGAGATGCGCGGGAAGTCTGCGATACACATCTTTGGCGAGCGTTTCATCATAGGTATGGGCGGTGCGGTTCCGATCTTCGAGCATGGCAAGCCACCCGGTTTCGTCGGTGATCCAGCTGTTCTTGTAAGCCATCTTGAGGCAGCCTTTCGGGGATTGGCAGTCGAGTCCTTCTGCCCGTGCCCGTTCTTGAATCACCTTCCAGGCCAACTCAAAGCAAAATTCAAACCGCTGGATAGAAGCGTCTCGGGTGAGATCGGTTACAGGGGCGCTGAGGGCCTCGCTGAGACGTGTAATGGCTGTGGCGAAGCTGTCGAGTCTTGTGGTCATAAGCGGATTCCATGACGAAGAATTTCTTGTTGGAACCGCTCGCCGACAGTATGGAGATCGACGATGTCGATTTCATACAACGTCGCTATATCCTCTATTCCGGCTCGGAGTTCGGCGAGTCGCTCAGGGGGGAATGCAGTGGACCCAGAAACAGCGATATCAATATCGGCGTAGGAGTGAGCCGTACCTTTTGGCCACGAACCGAACCAGATAACCTCAACATCAGCGCCCAGCATGGCTCGAACAAGCTTCGCGACTTCTCGCGCGATGTGTCGAGGTCGAGCAGTAAGCTCTTGAGAAATCATAGGCCCAGTGTATCGGTTCTGGTGATGATGTCAACTGGGTTCGCAGGCAAGCTGATGGAAACAGGGCGCGAAGCCCGGAAGGAATCGGACGGTCAGTGATGGTGCACGAAGGTCTGTGTTTCGTGGTGCTGTTCGGTCAGTTTCCGGAGGTCACAGTGGATGTCGTCTGGATCACAGCACTCGGTTTCCAGTTGAATGGTCATGTGTTTGATACCGAACTCAGCGGTGATCCGGTTCTGGATCAGCTGCAGTAGCTCTAGAGGAGTGCGATGGCGTTCGATCATGACATGACTGGTCAGCATAACTAGCCGAGGTTCCACCGCCCAAATATGGAGATCGTGCACGTTCTTGACGCCAGGGATGGCCTCCATAGTCGAAGCGACGTGAGAGACACTGATGCCCGGTGGGGTCGATTCCAATAAGACATCCATCGACTCTCTAAAAATCGGCCAGGCTCCTCGGAGAATGACCCCGACGATCAGTAAGCTGATGAGTGGGTCCAGGACGGTCCATCCCGTGAGAAGAATTGCTCCACCGCTGACGATAACGCTGAGCGACACCCAGGCGTCTCCCAGCATGTGCCAGAATGCACCTCGAATGTTCAAATCGTCTTTTGCGCCATGCTGGAGAAGCAGGGCAATCCCGAGATTGGCGACGAAACTGACGGCAGCCACGGCCATGACCCATCCACCATCGACAGGGACTGGGTCCAGCAGGCGCTGGACGCCGACGATGGCGATGCCGAAGGCAGTCAAGAGCAGAATGAAGCTATTCAGAAACGCGGCAAGGATTCCGGCGCGATGGTAGCCGAAGGTTCGAGTCTCCGAAGCTGGACGTGCCGTGAGCAGATGGGCATAGAGGGCCAGAAAGAGCGAGCCCTGATCGACCAGATTGTGGCTCGCGTCGCTCATCAGGCCGATGCTATTGAGCCACCAACCTCCGACGAACTCCGCTCCGATGATGACCGCATTGATAGCGAGGGCCAGCTGGAGGCGAGAACGCAGATGCTCAAATGAGGCAAGGCCGGTCATAGCTATAGTGTCGCATGGGCATCCAATCACGGCAAGCGTTGGAGGAATGAATGGTGAGGTAATTGTCAGTTAGCTGGCCATGAGAGGGAGGGTTTCTCTGACATGCGCGGGACTCAGACTGCCTGAGCGAAGACGACAATCACCATTCGGCTCGATCAACAAGTGCTAAAGTGGTTCAAGGCAAAAGGACCCCGGGTCTGAGGAGCGAATCGATGCTTTCCTCAGGGCCTATATGAAAGCGCACAAACCATTTTGAGATCGAAGACAGAGTCGAAACGATTGCCGACGCCTTTTATTATACGTCAGTAGCTAAAGGGTAAGAGCTTCAAGGTTCTTGACCCAGGAGTTAAAGTGGGGACATTTGCTTCTTAGGACTGGGAGGCCGATAGCAGCAGCTGCGGGCGCGCCGACGCGTACTTTGCTTTTCTCGTAGGTAGGCACGTAACGAATAATTCGCTTGCTGGGAGCTGTGGTTGCACCTTCATCAATTTCCTCTGGGGGGATGTCTTTGACTTCGTGTTCGAGCTTGCGCAGGCCAGCCTCTGATCCTGAAAGTCGTTTTTTGAGCTGTGAAAGATCACAGTAAAGTAATGCTAAAGTAATGCTTCAAATTCATGAAGTTGAATATATGGGAGAAAGCGGCGATCTGGGAAGTCAGCTTTAAGTGACTCTTCCAATTTACTTATACGATCCTGTGGATGGGTCAGTTTCTTCGCTTCAGTCCAACCAGGGAATTGATTAGGCAATGCGTACAGGTCAATCATAGTTGTGAATCGTGCATCACTCTGCGGGTCTTCCTGCATGAGACGGTGCAGGTCACCTCGAATCTTGCCGTAATCTATAATGCCTCCACGCTTTCCAAGTTTGCGGTTGGTGAGGACAACTCGTGCTCGCACATCTATGTAATAGGTTGCTAGGTGTGGGCGTAATACCTCTTCAGCAAACTTTCGCTCAGACTGTCCTTCGGCAGTAACGTAAAGGCGAATCCATTTCATTAAGGTTGGCCCCCCAGTTCGTTTTTTTCCCACAACTGGCCTAAGGTATACTCTTTAAGCCATTCTTTAAGGCGATCCTTGTCTTGACGCGCCAGAACCGTTTCACCATTTTGATGGTTTGCGACGATTACCTGTTCCGGCTCGAACTCATCAAGTAATACTGACGATTGTGTCGAGACGATTAGTTGAGCCCGAGCAGCTGCTTCATGTAGAAGACTGGCTAAGAGTTTTATGGCTTGGGGGTGTAGTCCGAGCTCCGGCTCGTCTATGAGAATCGTCGAAGGTGGGTTTGGTTGTAGGAGAAGAGTAGCAAGGCAGATATAGCGCACTGTTCCATCGGAGAGTTGGTGTGGGTAGTAGAGAAGGTCAGAGTACCGATCTTTCCAGAGTAACTGTGTTTGTTCAGATCCCACTTCCTTCAGGACAAATGTGCCGAAGAATGGGGCCACTTGGCGCACTGTCTCGAGAATTTGTTCGTAATGTTCTAGAGAACGATCGGATAGGTCCATTAGAAATGCAGCAATATTTGCGGCGTTGCTGTGTAGTACGTCGTTATCCACGATATTGCACCTACCCATGACTGGGGCTGAGGGGGAGGTATCATGGAAGTGATAGACTCGCCAGTCCCGAATGGTATTAACCACCCCCTGCTGCGAGCTAGAGAGATGAGTTGATCGGGCTAGAGGGCTTTCTACGTGCCCGCTGCCTTGATCGTTTTTAATTTGACCATATAGGGGGCCATCAAATGGCGCAGATTCTTGGGCGAAGAAAAGTGACCTGTCGTCAGCCGCTCGCAAGGTGAACTTGTATTCATTGAGCCCAAATTTCAGATGTGCTGTGAACTCTGGTGTTACTTTCATGCCTTGGAAAAGGAAAGCGTCAGCACGGCCACGGCTGCTGACGTAATTCTGCAATCCTTTGTTGGCATCCATGATGTTGCCAAGCAATTCAAAGAAGCGAATGAAGTTGGTTTTTCCTGAACCATTGGCTCCGATTAGCACGTTGAGTCCACTATGCATTGGGAATGACTCAAGCTTCCGAAATGATTTGTATCCGGAAAGAGAGATTTTTTCCAAGGGACGTTTTTCTGACAACTTCATTAGCTATGAACTCTCAATAATCCAATATCATAAGGGGTAGTCCCATTGATTTGTTTCTTATCTGCTGGCGAAGGATACCCTTTTTACCTCTAGAAATCACCCGCTAGTAGTAGCCGCGTTTGACAAGGGGTGTAGTGCTGAATTGATATTTGACCAATCTACTTGCTTTGTATGGCATCTTAAAGGGCGAATGAAGAATCCCACCCTGACATTCGGGGTCTCCTTACAATTCAAGCTGCGCTTGACCCGTCTCCTGCTCGCCTTGGGGCCGCACATACTGCCGAATGGTCGCTTCGTTGATGCCCACCGTGGAGGCCAAAAATCCTCGTGCCCAGACCCCGCCGCCATCCCAATACACTTTGCGCAACACGTGCGGGAATTTCTCTTTCATCTGCCGAGTGGTTACGCTTTTCAGGGTCTCCACCACCCTTGAGACTGCGTACTTCGGCGGAATCACCATGTGCAGATGGACATGGTCCCATTCCACCCCAGTCTCCTCCAGAAACCAATCGGGATGAAATTCCCGCACTGCCTGGAGGACCTTCTTGAGATATTCTGCGATTCCAGGCACGAGGATTTTCCGCCGATACCATGTCACCCATACCAAATGGTACTGAGTCTTGTGCCTACATGGGCCTCTCGATGGAGTTTCATCAACGGCCATCATAGCACTAGGCGAGCAACAGACGGCTTCCAGTTCACACCCCCACCCTTCCAGGTGGGGAACTCCCGCGTCATTAGATGGCGCTTGTTTTAGGCTCATCGAGGGGCACCCTGCACTGTGGGGGCTGAGTGAACACACATCAATATCTGGCTGTTCCCAGCTAGCCACCCTAAATTTCAGCAAGAAGCGTGCTTGCGCATGAGCTGATATTCAGCTGTGGATCATTGTGGCCATGATGGTATCTCAGGTAACGAGCAGGATGGCTTGAGTGCCGATGGCATCACTCTCTCGGTGATATTGACAGGAGCCGTTCACTCAACACCGGATAGTTGACTTGGTTGAGTCCTGAGTTGCCGGTTGAGAGGTCGGTTGCAATGACGCGTAACGTGATCCCATCGGGAACGTCCTTTGATGGCGGGACAAAGAACGGTGCGCCAAAACTACGACTCCCTTCATCGTAGAACATTTGGAGACGTTCGATGACTCGGTCGCCGATCAAGACTTCTCCATAAATGTGGAGCTTCCGGGAGTCCCAATCTCCATAGGGGCGAACCAAGGAACCAGATAGGGTTCTGACTGAAGCCCGAAGCTTCACGTCATCCTTGGCGATCAATGGTTCGCGTGGCCTCGGTCGTTCAATCTGAACCAAGTACCCAGAGAGGTGTAAGACGATCCCGTCATGCGTGAGGTCTTGCCCCGGGATCAAGACAAGAGTTTTGCTGGTTTTCTGTAGTGCAGCGGGATAAGCCAACGGCCCTTCGGCCGAGATTTCTACCAACGTCGGTGTTTGCAGCTGTAATATGGTGGTAAAGGCGGCGGACGGACGAGAACTATAGATCGGCTCTTCCATCATGTGCGGTGTGCGCATGATCTGATTCTGATCACCAGCTTCACCTTGTTGCAGGCCGGTCGCCAAGATTGAACTAGTTGCCATGTCGGTGATGGTGACGCGTGCTCCGCCGACCTCTCGCCCCAACACCATGGCTCCCTGTGCGACAACGCGGACAAGCACCGTCGTCGGTTGTGGACCGTTGAGTGAGGAATCAGGAAGGACTTGGCTTTTCGCGGGAGTGGGAAAACAGGGAGAGAGGATGAACGCGAGGATCAATGCGAACGTAGCGAGGGGCAACCGCGTCATTTCACTTTAGTGCCAGGGTCCACTGCTTCCAGAATAGTGACCAAGCCACGTACATCAGCATCCCCTGCCGCAAGGACCATGCCCTGCGATTCAATGCCCATGAGCTTGGCCGGCTTCAAGTTGGCCACGATTACGATGGTTTTGCCGACCAGTGCGTCTGGTTCGTATTTCTTGCCGATGCCTGCCACGATCTGACGCTGTTCGGTGCCAAGCGAGACGTGCAGCTTGATCAACTTCTCTGATTTCGGCACCCGCTCGGCGGAGAGCACCGTCGCTGTCTTGAGCTGAACCTTCATGAAATCGTCAATGGTGATCTGTGGCGCAACCGGTGGTGCAGGGGTGGCTGTGGATGATGGTGCTGCAGGTGTTGTCTGTGAAGGGACAGATGATTCGGTCACTGGGTTGGCTCCTGGTTTTGATTCGATACGTGGGAAAAGTGACTGGCCTTTGTGGATAGCGGTACCTGGCTTCAGGCCGCCCCATTCAATCTTGTGGTTGAGTAAGGAATCTGGAAAGTCAGCTGAGATCCCAAGTTGAGAGCAGAGCGATTGCGCACTCGTTGGCATAACGGGATAGGTTGCCAGACTAAGGCAGCGGAGTGTCTCCGCCATGGTATAGAGGACCGTTCTGAGTTGTTCCGCTTCGTTCTCATGTTTTGCCAGAGACCACGGCGCGGTTTTGTCGACATATTGATTGGCCAGTTGAACGACTTGCCAAATGGCCTCAAGCGCTCGGTGAAATTCCAACTGTTCCAGATGGCGCGGCAGTGACTCATGTAAGAGCGTCACCGTCGCTGTCTGCAACTCTTGCTCTGCTGGCCCAATTGTTCCGGGAGCCGGTATCTGTCCTGCCTGGGTTCGCTCGATCAGAGTCAGTGTCCGACTGAGGAGATTGCCCAACCCATTCGCAAGGTCGCTGTTGACGCGGGTGATCATGGCTGCTTGGGAAAAATCCCCGTCCTGTCCAAACGGCACTTCGCGCAATAAAAAATAGCGAAATGCATCTGCCCCGAATCGCTCAACCACCGTATTCGGATCGACAACGTTACCGCGACTCTTCGACATCTTTTCACCGTCCACCGTCCACCAGCCATGGGCAAAGATCGTTTCCGGTAGCGGAAGATTCAACGCCATCAGCATCGTGGACCAGTACACCGCATGCGTCGTCAGAATGTCTTTGCCGACGAGGTGGACATTGGCAGGCCAGAAGCGCTGGTCGACAGGGTTCTCTCGTGGCAGGTACTCGAGTGCCGACACGTAATTGACCAGGGCGTCAAACCAGACGTAGGTGACGTAGCCTGTATCAAAGGGTAGTTCGATGCCCCAGGAGAGGCGTGACTTCGGCCTGGAGATCGAGAGGTCGCCGAGCTTCTGGGTTTGCAAGAATCCCAAGACTTCATTTCGCCTCGATTCCGGCCTGATGAAGGACGGATGGTGCTTGATGTGGTCGAGTAGCTGTTCTTGGTATTGCCCCATCTTGAAGAAGTAATTGTGTTCGCTGAGTTGCTCGACGGGGCGCTTGCAGTCCGGACAGAGGCCGTCGGCGACGTCCTTTTCCGTCCAGAATCTCTCATCAAAGGTGCAATACCAGCCTGAATAGTCGGCTTTATAAATCAGCTGCCTGTCGTAGAGCTGTTGAAGGTATCGTTGGACGACGGATTTGTGCTGTTGATCGCTCGTCCTGATGAAGGCGTTATTCGAGATATTCAGTTTCTTCCAGAGAGTCTCAAATTGCGGCGCGAGCTTGTCGCAGTGGGCTTGCGGATCGATACCGGCTTTGGTCGCGGCTTGTTGGACTTTCTGGCCATGCTCATCGAGACCGGTGAGCAGAAATACTTCGCGCCCGCGCAGTCGCCAATAACGAGCGAGCACGTCGGCCGCGACCGTGGTGTAGGCGTGACCGATATGCGGAACGTCGTTGACGTAGTAGATCGGGGTGGTGATGTAAAAGGTGTTGTTCTTCGCCATAACGAAGGCAAGATATCAGGTTGGCAGCGTCTATTTCTAGGCGGAGACCCTGGTTGGGACGAGCCCGAGTGCTTCGCGCAGACGAAGCAAGGTCGTTTCCAGTGCCATCTGCATGTTCAGGTGACGAGCAGCTTGTTGGTGGATGCGCTCGATGTCATTCAAAAGAGTCAAGAGGAGGTCGATGTGCGCTCGCTGGGCGTATTGCCGCAAATCGGTAAGTTGGTCGAGATGAAGAATCTGGTCCTGGTCTCCACCCACGATGAGGATGACAAGATCACGAATCCATCGTGTGAGCCAGGTGAGCGTCTCCTCTCCTCGGTCTGATTTCGCCAACGTTTCGGCTGCAGCAAGGATGGCCGTGCTTGAGGTCAACGATTGCGGCTTCACCAAGGTGAGACATTCTTTTTGTCGTGCTTGAACTTCGGCTACGTTGGTCTCGAGCGCTTCCCCGATTCGGCCATCAGCAAGGACGGCAAGGAAGTGGGCATCGGCAGGGGGGAGCTCACGCTTGAGTATCACCGCCGCTTCGACTTGTGTGCGGGCCAGCGCGGTGAACCGGAGCGCTTGGCAGCGTGATCGGATGGTGATCGGAAGCGCATGAGGTCGGCTCGTGACAAGGATAAAGAGCCCATGACCGGGGGGTTCTTCCAAGGTCTTGAGGAGCGCGTTGGCCGCACCGATAGTTAGTCGATCAGCCTCGTCAATAAGGCAGATCTTCCGTTCGCCGATAAGTGGGCGATAGATGAATTGCTGTTCGATCTCTCGAACCTGCTCAATCTTGATTTGCGGCGTCGCGGATTCCGGATCGGGTTCAATCACGAAACAGTCCGGGTGAGTCCGAGCGACTATTTGTAAACAGGATCGACAGTGACCACAGCTGTCAGAATTGTCTATGTGGGAAGGCCGTTCACAGTTCAAAGCCTGAACCAATCGTACCGCGGTCATCCACTTTCCGATCCGGGCCTCACCGTGAAAGAGGTAGGCATGGGCCAGGCGCCCATTGCGTACACTCGCCTGGAGCAAGGAGATAGGTTGTTCGTGGCCTGTGATTTCAGCGAAGGGCATATATCCTAACGGCGATGTGGCTTTTGGGGAGGGTGGGCTTTGAGCCAGTTGGTAACGCAATATTCGACTTCGCGTTCGACAGATTCAAGAGATGCAGACGCGTCAATTATCATGATACGTCGCGGCTCTTTTTTTGCTAACGCATGAAATCCTGTCCGCACTTTCTTGTGGAACCGCTCGGCCTCTCGATCCAATCGATTTTGCGTGGAGCCCTGGCCTCGTCGTCTCCGCAGTCCTACTGAAACAGGAACGTCGAAGACCAAGGTGAGATGGGGGACGAGTTTTCCGGTTGCCCAGTCGTTCATCGTGCGTAAGGTCCGAAGGTCCAGTCCACGTCCATACCCCTGATAAGCCATCGTTGAGTCAGAGAATCGATCACAAACCACGGTCTTTCCTTGTGCGAGGGCAGGCTTGATGACATGATCGACATGCTGACGCCTCGCCGCCAGAATGAGCAGAGCTTCTGTTTCCGGAGCGACGGTTTCCTTGGAATGGTTGAGGAGGATCGTGCGAACCCGTTCGGCAAGCAGCGTCCCTCCTGGTTCGCGTGTGCGTAGCACACTCAGACCCTGGGCGGTGAGGTATGCACAGAGTCTGCGAGCCTGTGTCGTTTTCCCACTTCCTTCGCCGCCTTCCAGCGTAATGAGGATGCCCGATGATTGTCGGAGGGCGCTCGGCACTGTCAGTCCTCGTAGCGTACTTTATAAATGGGAGGCCGATCCTATGTCAGCTCATCGTGAATAGCAAGAGCGGTACCCATCTGAAATCTCATCCGATCGATCTCCTAACTCATTGAAATTTACAATAAAACGCTTGCGAGGTCCGTCTGGAACTCTGTAAGATAAAGCTCGGAATATTCTCCCATTGACCACGTCTCGGTGATTCATGATCAAGACCGCGCTAAGACGGTACTTTCTGACAGGCTTGCTCGTTGTCATTCCTATTTGGGGTACGATCCTTATCCTGAAGACGCTCTTTATCGCTCTCGACGGGATTTTGGGCGAGGCCATGGCGGAACTAGTGCCGGACCACTACATCCCGGGATTCGGCATCGTCACCCTGGTTTTGCTCATATTTTTTGTCGGGTTGTTTGCGGCGAATTTCATCGGGCGCCAGATCGTCTGGCATTGGGAGGATTGGCTCAACCGACTACCTCTTGTCCGTGGGATTTATTCCACATTAAAGTCTATGATGGATATTCTTTCTTTTTCAGAACGAGGGTCGTATCGCCGTGTTGTCTTGATCCAATTTCCGAAGAATGGTCATTATTGTTTCGCATTTGTGACCGGGATGACGAAAAGCGAGACCACGACATTGGGTCACGATACGTTGATTCATGTGTATGTCCCGACCTCGCCTAATCCGACGTCCGGTTATTTTCTGCTCGTGCCGGAACAGGAAGTGATGTCTGTTGATATCAGCATTGAGGAAGCGATGAAACTGATTGTCTCCGGCGGGCTGTATACACCATCCGGTACAATCGCATCAGCTTTGAACGCGGATCCGAAGTGGGGCCAGGTGAAACAGCCGAATGCCGGTGTCCCAATCGGATAGTGGAGTGTTGTCACGCTTACGTTGAGACGGTCTCTTTCCCGGAGTGGATATGAAACAAGCTACGAATCATCACACGCCTTCCTCACGTATTCCCGGTTTAGGGGTCATTGTAATGGCTGCCGGCTTGGGCAAGCGGATGAACTCCAATCATGCCAAGGTCCTGCATCAGGTCGCGGGGCAGGCGATGGTTCTTTACGCAGTCGATGTGGCCTTGCGTCTGGCGGGTCATCGCATTGCCGTGGTAGTTGGGCATCAGGCTGACAGGGTTCGGCAAGTGATCGAGGCGGGTATTACGGGCAGATTGAGAGCTGAGGCTGTGAGCATTGTTGAACAGGCAGAGCAACTTGGGACTGGCCATGCCGTGATGCAGGGCCGGTCTGTGTTCGTCGCCGAAAAAGCGACAAGGCCAACGCAGTATCTCATCCTCAACGGTGATACTCCGTTATTGAAAGAGCAGACGGCGCGCAATCTCGTGCAGGTTCATCAGTCGCAAGGTGCCACTGTCACCATCCTGACCGCGAAGCTCGACGATCCCAGTGGGTATGGCCGGGTTATTCGTCGGGAGTCTGATGTCCATCATGGTGATGTCGCTTTGTCCGATGTGCTCAAGATTGTCGAAGATCGAGATGCGACTCCGGCAGAACGCGCCACCAGTGAAATCAATGTGGGCACCTACGTCGTTTCCGGAGACTTTCTCTTCGATGCACTGGACAAATTGAAACCTGATAATGCGCAGGGTGAATTCTACCTGACCGATATCGTGCGGATGGCAGTGGCGCAAGGCCAGCGTGTCGCCGCTGTGACGCTTCAAGACCCAGACGAAGGGTTGGGGGTCAACACGCGACAGCAACTGGCGGCTGCTGAACAGGTTATTCGGCAGCAAATCAGAGAACGCTGGCTTGATGCCGGAGTCACAATGCGAGATCCTGGCTCAGTGTGGCTTGATGCCGAAGTCACCATCGGGAAGGATACGGTCCTCTACCCGAACGTGATTCTCGAAGGAAGAACTGTGATTGGGGAGGGAACCACAATTCGTTCCGGCGTCCGTATTTCGGATTGTGTAGTTGGAAATGACGTAGAGATTCTCGACTATTGTGTGCTGCGTGAATCGCAGGTCGAGGACCAGGCTCATCTAGGTCCATTCGCACACCTAAGGCCTGGGGTGATCATGCGGCGCAATGCGAAGGTTGGGAACTTTGTCGAGATGAAGAAAGCAGAGCTTGGTGAAGGATCAAAGGCGAATCATCTGACCTATCTCGGCGATGCGCGGATTGGGAAGGGTGTCAATATTGGGGCCGGAACAATCACGGTGAATTATGACGGCGTGAGAAAGCATCAGACCGTGATTGAGGATCATGCTTCTGTGGGTAGCGACACCCAGCTGATCGCACCCGTCACGGTGGGAGAGGGGGCAGTGGTGGCGGCGGGGACGACGGTCACCCAGGACGTGCCACCTGATTCGCTGGCGATTGCCCGTGTGGCGCAGACGAATCGAGTTGGGTGGGTGGCTAAACGGCGTGCTGTGCTGTCTGTCGGTGCATCCAATGGGAAGACTGCACGTGTCGACGAGGCTTCGAAGACGACAGCCAAGAAAACGTTGCCCCAGACAAAGAAGGGACGTGCGAAGTCAGCGAAAAGGTAAGCATGATGGCGTGGTCACCATCCATCCACCTACTCAGTTCAATCTGATCTCGGAGATACGAGCGTATGTGTGGAATCATTGGATACGTTGGTAATCAAGAGGCGGTGCCGATCCTGATCGGAGGTCTGTCGAAGCTGGAATACCGCGGGTACGATTCATCAGGCGTTGCCGTTCTGCAGGGTGAGAAGATTGCCGTCAGGCGGAGTGTGGGGAAACTGATTAATCTTCAAAACTCGCTCAAGGCCAACGAGCTGAAAGGGACGGTCGGTATCGGTCACACGCGTTGGGCGACACATGGAAAGCCTTCGGAGCAGAATGCCCATCCCCATCGCTCGAAAGGGTGTGTGCTGGTTCACAATGGAATTATTGAGAACTATCAGCAGCTAAAACAGGAGCTGGAAAAAGATGGGTACAAGTTCCAATCGGAAACGGATACTGAGGTGGTCGCGCATCTCATCGATAAGTACCTTCAGAAGGGATGTCCTCTGGCTGAGGCTGTTCGGTGCGCCACAAAAGACGTGCGTGGGAGCTACGCGTTGGCCGTCATCTCGGAGCGAGAACCTGGTACATTGATCGCTGCACGGTCGGGTTGTCCCCTGGTGGTCGGTCGAACAAAAGACGCGTCCTACGTCGCGTCGGATGTCATGGCGATGCTCGCACATACGCGAGAAGTGACCTATCTCGAAGAAGGGGACGTCGCGGTTGTGACTCAGCATGGGGTGGATCTCACGGACGCTGATGGGCACGCGGTGGCGCGGAAATCGTCGAAGATCACGTGGGATGCCTCAGCCGCGGAGAAGAGCGGCTACCCTCACTTCATGCTGAAGGAAATTCACGAACAGCCGCAGACGATTTTGGATACGATGCGCGGCCGATATTCGTACGAAACTGGGGAAGCGGATCTGCCAGACATCGGGCTCACGCCACAAGAATTCGCCACGGTTGAGCGAATTTGGATCGTCGCCTGTGGGACGTCCTGGCATGCGGGACAGGTCGGCAAGTATTTGTTTGAAGAAATGGTCCGCACTCCAGTGCAGGTGGACATCGGCAGCGAGTTTCGGTATCGCGATCCGCTTGTCGGGAAGAACGATTTGTTCATTACCATTTCTCAGTCCGGTGAGACGGCCGATACGCTGGCCGCCGCGCGAGAGGCGAAGAGAAAGGGCGCACGCGTTGTCTCCATCGTCAACGTCATAGGGAGCACGTTGGCGCGTGAGTCGGATGGGGTGCTGTACACCCATTGTGGTCCTGAAATTGGAGTGGCTTCGACCAAAGCCTTCACGGCACAACTTACCGCCCTCTATTTATTGGCCTTGCATTTTGCGCGAGTTCGTAATGTGATGAAGGAGGCTGACGGCAAGGCTTGGTTGGACCGGTTGGTCCGTCTCCCGGTGTTGGTGGAGAGTGTACTGCAGCGAGAGGCTGAAATTGTGGCGATCGCCAAGCGCTATTACAAGAAACGGAACTTTCTGTTCTTGGGACGCGGTATCAACTACCCCATCGCACTGGAAGGCGCGCTGAAGCTGAAAGAAATTTCCTATATCCACGCTGAAGGCTATGCGGCGGGCGAGATGAAACACGGCCCGATCGCGCTCATCAACAGAGAGATGCCGGTTGTGGTCTTAGCACCTCGAGATCGGCTGTACGACAAGACGGTCAGCAACTTGATGGAAGTGAAAGCGCGTCATGCCCCGGTGATTGCGTTCGTGGCCGAAGGAGAGCGGGAACTCGGCAAGATCGCGGACGCGGTGTTCACTGTGCCGGACACCCATCCATTGATTTCGCCGATTCTATTTACGATTCCGTTGCAGCTCCTGGCCTATCATATTGCAGTACTTCGAGGCGCGGATGTGGATCAACCAAGGAACCTCGCGAAAAGCGTCACTGTGGAATAGGATCCAACTGAGTTGTGGAAATGTGACGATGGAAATCACGCAACAGGATGTTGAGAAGGTGGCCCAGTTGGCACGGTTGGCCGTGACGCCAGCTGAGAAGGACACGTTTGCCAAACAATTGAGTCAGATTCTCAAACACGTTGACAAGTTGAATCAGTATGAGACGACAGGGGTCGAACCGACCTCGACCGTCATGGGCCAAGTGAATGTATTTCGAGAAGATGTCATACGCCCGTCACTGTCTTCTGATAAAGCGTTGGCGAATGCCCCGGAGCGTGAAGCAGACGGGTTCGTTGTACCTAAAATTGTGGAGGAGCGTTAATCGTCAAACGGCTGTCTTATGTGTGGAAGCATGCGCATGCCGAGCAACGTTTGACGAATGACGAAAAGTATAGATGTTTCGACAAATGCTACGTTCAAAAATTCACCGCGCAACTGTCACGGGTGCTCATCTGGAGTACGAGGGAAGCTTGACGATCGATCAAGACTTGATGGAAGCGGCCCGTATCCTTCCTTACGAAGCCATTGTCTGCTCGAATTTGAATAATGGTGAGCGATTTATGACCTATGCGATCAATGGCTCCCGAGGAAAGGGCGAGATCATTTTGAACGGACCTACGGCGAGGAAAGCGGCGGTCGGAGACCAAATAATCATTTTCTGTTATGAGTACTATGGGGAAGAAGAGATTAAGAAGCATGCACCGAAGATCGTCCGGGTGAATGAAAAAAATAGGATTGTGACGGTCAACTGATAGGCCGGACCGAGCTAGGCGTCTGATCTCCCATCTTGCCACGCTCACCGCATGTGTCGATAGCGAGCCATCCATGTCTCTTCATAAACTAAGCCTCATCGAGCTTCAAAGAAAGTTTAAGGCAGGAGAAGTGACGGCGGCGGAGATCGTACGGGCGTATTCTCTTCGCATCAGCCAGATAGAGCCGAAGGTAAGAGCCTTCGTCACTCACACGCAAGAATCCACATCCATGCAGGCGGAGTCTTTGGATCAGAAGCTCAAGAGTTGGAGGAAGACCATGCCGCTTAGCGGTATGCCTCTTGCCATCAAAGATAACATCTGTACGGACGGCGTTTTCACGACCTGCAGCTCTCGCATGTTGCAGAATTTTGTGCCGCCTTACGATGCGACGGTTATCGCCAAGTTGCGGGCGCAGGACTACATTCTGTTGGGTAAGACGAATTTGGACGAGTTTGCAATGGGATCTTCGACGGAAAATTCCGCGTTTGGTCCCAGCCGGAATCCTTGGAATCTGCAGTGTGTACCGGGCGGATCAAGTGGAGGATCAGCAGCGGCGGTTGCGGCAGAAGAGTGCGCGGCCGCACTTGGCTCAGATACAGGAGGCTCTATCAGGCAGCCTGCGGCTTTCTGTGGGGTTGTGGGATTGAAACCAACCTACGGTCGGGTGTCGCGATATGGTCTGGTGGCGTTTGCTTCCTCGCTGGATCAAATCGGGCCGATTACGAGGAACGTATCTGATGCGGCGTTTCTGCTCGGGGCCATCGCGGGGCATGATCCATTGGATTCTACGTCGATCGATCGGCCTGTACCGGACTATATGAAATCGCTGCAGAAGCGAGACCTCAAAAACCTGAGAGTCGGTGTGCCGGTGGAGTTTTTCACCGAAGGGCTTGATCCAGAGGTGGAACAGGCGGTCCGGTCCGCGATCGAGGAGTTGAGGCATCTGGGTGCGGAAGTGAAGGAGGTCCGGTTACCGAGGACCGATGCTGCTGTCGCGGTCTACTATGTGATTGCAACGGCGGAAGCCAGCTCGAATCTTGCCCGTTTCGACGGGGTGAAATTTGGTTTTCGCGCGAAGGAAACCAAAGATCTGCTCGAACTGTATATAAAAACAAGACAGGAGGGGTTTGGACCGGAGGTCAAGCGTCGGATCATGCTGGGAACGTACGTGCTCAGCGCTGGGTACTACGATGCGTACTATGGAAAGGCCCAAGCGGTACGGACGTTAGTCTGTCAGGATTTTGAGGCCGCTTTCAAAGAAGTCGACTTGATCGTCACCCCGACCACGCCAACGCCGGCGTTCAGGCTAGGAGAAAAGAGCGAGGATCCGCTGCAGATGTATCTGTCCGATGTTTTTACGATTTCCGTCAATCTGGCAGGACTGCCGGCGATTTCGCTGCCTTGCGGGTTCAGTAAAGCAGGACTGCCGATCGGGCTACAGCTGATTGGGCGCGGGTTCGAGGAAGAGACCGTGCTGCGGGCTGCCCATGCCTATGAGCAGTCAGCACAATGGCATCAGAAAAAGCCGACGATACGGTAGGAGGCAGAGTGAGGGGTACAGGAACGAATGAGAACAAGGGGATGAGAGAGCAGGAGGATCGCCGACTATGACAATCGTTGAAATCGCTGTGCTGCTCGTGGCCGTGGCATTTGCCGTGCTGGTTGGGTGTTTGGTGCCGGTGTTGATGCAAGTCCGACAGACCGTTGCCGAGTCTGAGCAGCTGCTGTCAAAGCTGAAGACTGAGGTGCCTGGACTCGTGGCGGAACTTCGGGCGATCAGCCAGAATGTCAATGATGTGACGAGTCAGGCTAAGGATAGTATCGGACATGCAGCGGTCTTACTGCATGCAGTGGGTGAAGTGGGTGAATCTGTGCAACAGGTTCATCATGCCGTTCGTGGGTCGAGCGGGACGCTCATAAACAATGTCGCGAGCATGGTGGCAGGAATCAAGGCGGCAACTCACGTCGTGCGGGAACGCATGAAACATGAAAGGGGGACACACAATGGCGGATGATCGAGGAACATCGGCAGCTGTCTTATTGGCCTTTTTGAGTGGGGCGGCGATGGGCGCGGTCGCAGCGTTGTTGCTGGCACCACAGACTGGGGATGCATCGCGTGACCAGCTTCGGAGGTATGCCCGGCGTGCGGAGAACGATCTTCGTGACCTTGCCGGTCGTGCCGGTGAGGCGTTTGAAGACGTGGTCGATCAGGGGAAAGACTTTGTCGACACGAAGCGATCGGTCCTTCGGGAAGCATTCGATGCTGGGCGTGAAGCGATGCGGCGCGAACGGGGTCGTGTTCAAGACGAAGAGGTGGAGCGAGGGTGACTTACGAGACAGTCATCGGGGTCGAGGTGCACGCCCAGCTGCGGACGAAGTCAAAAATGTTCTGTGGGTGCGGTACGACGTTCGGTTTGTCGGCCAACAGCCAGACGTGTCCGGTTTGTCTCGGCTTGCCGGGAAGCCTGCCCGTCATTAACCGAATGGCGGTGGAAATGGCGGTGCGAGCAGGGCTGGCGTTGAACTGTTCAATCGCAGCGAACAACCAGTTTGCCAGAAAGAACTACTTCTACCCGGATTTGCCGAAGGGGTACCAAATCTCCCAGTACGAGTCTCCCATCTGCCAACATGGTTGGATTGAGATTGTCGGTGCCGAGGGAGCCAGGCGAATTCGCATCCGTCGAGCCCACCTTGAAGAGGATGCAGGGAAAAACGTTCATGAGACCGGCACTGGTGGGAGCAGAGTGGATTTAAATCGGGCCGGCACCCCGCTGTTGGAGATAGTCACGGAACCCGACATGGGGTCGGCTGACGAGGTGGTGACCTATCTCAAAGGGCTGCGGGACATCTTGATGTACCTTGAAGTTTGCGACGGCAACATGGAGGAGGGGAGTTTTCGGTGCGAGCCCAACCTGTCGCTCCGTCCAACTGGGCAAAAGGAATTTGGGACGAAGGTCGAGCTGAAGAATATTAACTCTTTCAGGTATGTGAAAGATGCAATCGACTATGAAATCAAGCGGCAGACTAGGGTTCTGAATGAGGGAGGGAAGATTCACCAGGAGACAAGACTCTGGAATATTGAGCGAGGTGAAACGGCGGTCATGCGTTCCAAAGAAGAGGCCCATGACTATCGCTACTTTCCTGACCCGGATTTGGTGCCGTTGAAGTTGGACTCGGCATGGATTGAAGGATTTCGATCGTCGTTGCCAGAATTGCCGGCTGTTCGGACAAAGCGATTTGTTTCGGACTATGGGTTGCCGGAATATGACGCCACTACCCTGACCGGTTCGAAGGGCATGGCGGACTATTTCGAATCGTGCGTACAGCAGTTCAACTACCCAAAGACAGTAAGCAACTGGGTGATGGGGGAATTGACGAGAGAGTTGAACAACTCTGAGACAGAGATCGCGGCTTCGCCCGTCAGCCCTGAGCGGCTCGTCAGTCTATTGCAGATGGTAGATGAGGGGACCATCAGTTTAAAAGTAGCTCGTGATCTTTTCCCCGAACTCTACCGCACTGGGAAGACACCAGAACAGATTGTTCAGGAAAAAGGCCTGACACAGGTCTCCGACGAAGGGGCTCTGGGAAAGGTGATCGACGAGGTGCTGGCCAAGAGTCCGGCACAGGTCGCGCAATTCAAAGACGGCAAGCAACAAGTTCTGGGTTTCCTCGTTGGGCAGGTCATGAAGGTGAGTGGAGGGAAGGCAAATCCAGGGAAAGTGAATGAGTTGTTGAAGAAGAAGTTGAGCCCCTAACAAGAGAGGGATACGCGGTATGAGTGCGATTAGAGAAATCAGAGGCAGGCAAATTATCGATTCGCGTGGCAATCCGACGATTGAAGCCCAAGTGACGCTTGAAAGCGGCGCAACAGGTCGGGCAGCGGTACCATCTGGTGCATCAACAGGGGAAAAGGAAGCCATTGAACTCCGCGATGGCGACAAGAAGCGATGGATGGGAAAGGGCGTGTCTAAAGCGGTGGCCAATATCAGTAAGATCATCGCGCCAGACCTGCTAGGGAAAGAGGCGTTTGATCAAGCCGGTATCGATCGAGCCATGATCGCATTAGATGGAACAAAGACGAAGGGGAAACTGGGGGCGAACGCGATTCTGGGGGTGTCGTTGGCTGTGGCCAAGGCCTCTGCACACGAAACGGGGCAGCCGCTGTATCGCTATTTAGGCGGGACCAATGCGCGAGTCCTTCCCGTACCGCTGATGAACATCATCAACGGCGGAGCCCATGCTGACAATCGGTTGGATCTCCAGGAGTTTATGATCATGCCGGTGGGGGCGAGTCGATTTAGTGATGCCCTCCGAATGGCTACCGAGGTCTTTCATTCGTTGAAGGCCCTTTTAAAGAAGAAGAGACTCAACACAGCCGTGGGGGATGAGGGTGGGTTTGCTCCGGATCTCCAATCAAATGAAGAGGCACTGAGTTTAATCTCTCAAGCGATCGAAGAGGCCGGCTATAAGACAGGTCGCGATATCGCGCTCGCATTGGATTGTGCCGCAAGCGAGCTGTATGAAAAAGGACGCTATGTTCTTGAAGCGGAAAAGAATTCAGATCGTTCATCGGAAGACATGATCGCATACTACAGCACATTGCTGGATCGCTATCCGATCCTCTCCATCGAAGACGGACTGAGTGAGCTGGATTGGAAGGGATGGAAGATGCTCACCGACAAGTTGGGCAAGCGAGTGCAGCTGGTCGGTGACGACATCTTTGTTACCAATGTCGAGATCTTCTCCAAAGGCATTAAGGAAGGCATCGGAAACTCGATTCTGATCAAGCTTAATCAGATCGGAACGTTGACCGAAACCTTGGATGCCATTGAGCTCGCCAAACGGTCCGGGTACACGGCGATCATTTCACACCGGTCTGGTGAAACGGAAGATACGACGATTGCGGACATCGCGGTTGCGACGAACAGCGGGTTGATCAAGACAGGGTCTTTGTCTCGGACGGATCGTGTGGCCAAGTATAACCAGTTGCTTCGAATCGAGGAAGAACTGGGAACGACCGCAGTGTATCGTGGACGAGCGGCCGTATCTGTCCAAGCATAGCGGATTTTTGATTTGGTGAATTGACAGAATGGTCATCAAGCGGAATCGTGGCCGTCAATGGCTGGAATGGCAGCGTCGAGCCCTCACCATTGCACAAGTGGTCGGTGCCGCTGGTTGCGTCTGGCTGTTCGTCGCGTTGTTTTCAGGAGAAATGAGCCTCACACGGTACGTGTCCATGCGTGAGCAGGCCACGAGCTTGGAGCAAGAACTGTCGACCTTGCGTAGAGAAAATGTCGAGCTGCAACAGGATATCAATCGTCTGCAGCACGATCCGGCCAAGATCGAGCAGCTGGCTCGGGAACAGTTGGGCTATGTGAGGAAGGGAGAGACGGTGTACCAGCTGGTCCCTGGGTCGGAGAAGAAACGGGAGCCTTTGTCGAAACCATGAAGTTCGGGACGGTTGCCATCATCGGCCGATCGAATGTGGGGAAGTCGACCCTGCTCAATCATTTATTGGGGGAAAAAATTGCGATTGTCTCGAGTAAACCTCAGACTACGAGGACCAGAATCATGGGCCTTGTGCATGTGGAGGGCGCGCAAATCGCGTTTCTCGACACACCAGGTCTGCATAAGCCTGAACATTTGTTGAATCGTCGGATGGTACGAACTGCCGTAGAGACGTTAGAGGAGGCTGATCTCCTCTACATGCTGATGGAAGCGACAAGCATGCCGGGGCCGGGAGATCTGACTGCCATTAAATATATGAAAGAAGCTCTGGCAAGACGGTCTCGACCGGTGATCCTTGTCGTGACAAAAATCGATCTGGTGAATAGACACAAGTTGCTTCCGCTTCTTGAGCGGTATGGCACGCTTTTCGCGTGGACAGAGATTGTGCCGGTTTCTGCGATGAGGGATGACAATATTGATCGGTTGTTGGCTGTCACAGTTCCCTATCTTCCTTCGGGAGACGGGGCTTACGGTGATGATGTCGTTACCGATCAGACTATGAGGACGCTGGCAGCTGAAATGATTCGGGAGAAAGTGTTGCAAGAAACTGAGGAAGAGGTTCCACATGCCGTAGCCGTCGAGATCGATGCGTTCATCGAGGAGGGTAAGCTGGCCAAGATACAAGCTACGATCCTGGTAGAACGCGAAACGCAGAAGGGAATCTTGATCGGAAAGCAGGGAGAGCGATTGAAAGCGATCGGGACTCAGGCGCGGATAGATATGGAACAATTATTCGGCATGAAAGTGTTTCTTGAGCTATGGGTGAAGGTCAGGAAGTCCTGGCGTGAGAATGAGCAGACATTGGTGCAGTTGGGGTACTAACGGAGTATGCAGCCAGCCGAACAACCGATAGAGCCGCGTACGTCGGACCAGCGCTCTCGCGAGTCTGAGCGCGATGGGTTGCGAGAGCTGTTACGCGATCAGACAGACCGTGGTCAGACGAAGTCCGACATTGTGATTCAATCTGTCCAGAAGTTGCTGCGTCGGGGAGCGATCACCAACCTCTCAAGAATGCTGGGGCGCATGCACCCTGCTGATATCGCGAAGGCAATCACCCATCTCTCGTCGCCCAAAGAAAAGCGAGAAATCTTCGAGCTGGTCCGAGGCGAAGGTAAACGGGGCCAGGTCCTCAGTGAGCTTGACGGCGAAAGTATTCAGCAGGTGGTCGCAGATCTGCTCCATTCCGATATCGCGTGGCTTTTGAAGGATCTTGGCCCTGACGATGTGGCCTATATCCTTG
>Ga0224510_10000201_pt1 | contig 50763 bp, 50 predicted proteins | sample SF_May12_sed_USG_FD_170161 | JGI IMG/M metagenome (GOLD analysis project Ga0224510, IMG submission 170161) | Sediment microbial communities from San Francisco Bay, California, United States - SF_May12_sed_USGS_4_1 | ecosystem: Environmental > Aquatic > Marine > Sediment | place: USA: California... | reverse complement strand
GGCCATGGATGCCTCAGCACGAGGTATCCCCCACCGCCGAGCCCCACGCTCTTGCCAGCCTCATCGACGACATCGGCTTCGACCCCCGGGAACGGGAACGTGGCGGATCCGGGCTTCAGTGGGGTGATGCCGGGCAACGGCGTGATCATGATCGCGCCTGTCTCGGTCTGCCACCAGGTGTCGACGATCGGGCAGCGCTCGGTGCCGATCACCTTCCAATACCAGACCCACGCCTCGGGATTGATCGGCTCGCCGACCGAGCCCAACAGGCGCAACGACGACAGGTCGTGGCTCTCTGGATGTTCGGTCCCCCAGCGCATGAACGCCCGGATCGCGGTCGGCGCCGTGTACAGGATCGTCACCCCGTATCGCTCGACGATGCTCCACCAGCGATCCTTGTCGGGCCAATCCGGAGCGCCTTCGTACATGATGCCCGTCGTGTGGTTCGCGAGAGGGCCGTAGACGATGTAGGAATGACCGGTTACCCACCCGCAGTCGGCAGCGCACCAGTAGACGTCGTCCTCGTGGATGTCGAAGACCATGCGGTGCGTGGAGGCAACCTGGGTCATGTACCCGCCCGTTGTGTGGGCGATCCCTTTGGGCTTTCCCGTCGTGCCACTCGTGTACAGCAGGTACAGCAGGTCTTCGGCGTCCATCGGTTCAGGCCGACACTCGGCGGGCTGGCCGGCCACCAACTCGTGGTACCAGACGTCACGGCCCGCAGAGAACGAATGCTCGTTCCCACAGCGCCGCACCGTGATGACGTGCTCGATCGAGGGACACTCCCGGACGGCTTCATCGGCATTGTCCTTCAGTGGCACGACCGTGCCACGACGCCACGCCCCGTCGGCCGTTATCAATACCTTCGCCTCGGCGTCGTTGATGCGGTCACGCAGTGACTCGGCACTGAAGCCACCGAACACCACCGAGTGCGCGGCGCCGATGCGTGCGCACGCGAGCATCGCGATCGGCAGCTCCGGCACCATGCCCAAGTAGATGTTGACGCGGTCGCCCTTGCCCACGCCGAGCGACCTGAGGCCATTCGCGAGGCGGCTGACGTCGTCGAGTAGTTCCGAATAGGAGATGGAACGGATGTCGCCGGGTTCACCTTCCCAGTGGAAGGCCACCTTGTCGCCACCTCCGGCTTCCACATGCCGATCCAGGCAGTTGTAGGACGCATTCAGCTGCCCCCCCGGGAACCACTTCACCCATGGAGGAGACCATTCCATGACGGTGTCCCAACGCTTGAACCACGTCAGCCGGTCGGCTTGCTCAGCCCAGAACGCCTCGTGATCCTCGTTGGCACGGTCGTAGATCGATGGATCCGACACGATGGCGCGCTCGGTGAACTCGGCGGTCGGTTCGAAGACACGCAGCTCGGACAGCAGCGCTTCGATGTTCTGCTGAGGGTCGCTCATCGGTCCTCCAGGGTTTCGCGGATGCCTTCGCGTGGGCGAGCCAGCATCGTACGCGCGCCGATGCGGACGCGCGAGCCGACTCGTCGGCCGACACCGATGCCCGTCGTTCACCTCGGGGATGTGCTTGCACCGAGCGGTTCTCGGGATAACCATCGGGCGCGAGGTTGCCCAGGGGGCCGCCTCGGGCGAAAGGAGGCAGCGATGGCCGACGAAGGCTATTGCATGAAGTGCCGGGCCAAACGGGAATTCGAGGGGCAGGTCGTGACCTTGAAGAACGGCCGCCCGGCGGCCCAGGGCACATGCTCTGTTTGCGGCACGAAACTGACCAAGATCCTCAGCATGGACGCGGCGAAGGCACGCGGCTGGTCGGCCTGAGGCCGGCCGAGCGGGTCAGTTCAGGCGCGAGAGCAGCTGGTCGGGAGCGATCAGCGTCGGCCCGGAGGTGACGCCCCGGTGGCGGGCCGCGAGGTCCGCCACCGTCGTCTCTTGGAACACCTGCTGTACCGATCGCGCGACGTCGGCCCAGAACCCTTGCAGCCCACACTGAGAGTCCTGGAAGCATGTGTGATCGCTCGGCTCGAGGCAGAACATCGGGAAGATCTGACCTTCGATCGCATCCGCGATCTCCGCCACGGTGATCTCGGCCGGATCGCGCGAAAGTCGGCACCCCCCGCCCGCGCCACGGAAGCTCTCCACCAACCCCGCCTTCGACAGCGCTCCGAGCTGCTGCTCGAGGAACCGCACAGGGATCTGCTGACGCTCGGCGATCGCTCGGGCAGTAACCAGGATGCCTTCGTCACGCCGTTGGGCGAGCTCGATCATCGCTCGCATCGCGTACTCGAGCTTCTGCGAGACCTTCAGCACGGGACAACCTCCTTCCCCAGGGTATGAGCGGCCTTCGGGGCCGTCAACGAGCCACGCTCCGCGAGGGTTGCTGGAACCGGCCGGATTCCCGGATTCCGGGTATCGACGGCTCGGGGCACACGCCCGATAGACCCTGTAGGGGATCCGAACCTCCCCCGTATGGAGGACACAGGCGCATGCGCCGGGTGCTGGTGATCGATGACGAAGCCGACGTGAGGCTCCTGTACCGGGTCAACCTGCGTCATGCGGGCTTCGAGGTGCTCGAAGCCGACGACGGTATCCGCGGGATCGAGGCCACCCTCGAGCACCTGCCCGACGCGGTGGTGCTCGACCTGATGATGCCCGGGGCGAACGGGTTCCAGGTCCTCGAGGTCCTGCGTTCCAATCCGGATTCCGCTGACGTGCCCGTTCTGGTCTTGACGGCCGCCTCTCAGACCGATGACCTGCGCCGGTGTTACCAACTGGGGGCAGACGACGTGATCACGAAGCCGTTCATGCCCGAGGCGCTGACCGACGGCATCTCTCGCATGCTCGAATCGAGCCTCGATGCCCGGGTCGCGCACCGGGAAGCGGCGATCGACGAGACCGCCCCCGGGTCGGCCTAGCCGACGGGATTCGCGTCCGCGTAGTCGTTGCCGAGCAACACGACCAATTGCGTCTTGGGCGCCACATCCGACCCAAGCGCAGCGCTGAGCTGCTTGACCGAGGCGTCCACGCTCTTGAGGTATCGCTTCGCCAGATGCGCGGCATCGACCTGATTCTGCTCCGCGTCTTCTCCGGTGCGGTAGTAGACGATCGTGGTCTCGACTGGCTTCTGCGTGGCATCGGCTGCCGGCAGTGCCGCGACGTATCCCTTACCGACTAGGTGGCCTTCGACTTCCGCGGCGAGGCCGACAGCGCTCGTGCCGTTCAGCACCTGGATCATCACACCGTCGACCTGCGGCTCGAGCTCAGGAGCCGCGCTCTGCGTCGCCGACGGGGAAGGGGAACCCGATGGCGCCGCGGACCCGGAGGCGGAAGGCTGCGCGACGCCGGTGCTGCTGTCTGCGAGCACGGCGTCATCGTCGCCGAACCCGTTCAGGATGACCGCGATACCACCCACCACGAGGGCGACGAGCACGGCAAGGCGTGCGGGGCTGAGATTCACGCGGGCAATCCTACCCCAGCCACTGAACGCCGCCCCGGTGGGCGCAGATCCTACGGACGCATGCCGAGCTGACTCGCGACACGGCGACGGCGTCGGGCATCACGCACTCGATGGAGCCGACGCACCAACATCGGATCGTAGGCCAGTGCCGCGGAGGTCTCGAGCGCACGGTTGAGTAGCTGGTGGTATCTGGCAGGCGAGAAGCCGAACTGTTCGCGGATCGCACGTTCCTTCGGGATCTCGAGCTTCCAACTCTCGCGCTCGAAATCGAGGAGATCGCGGGATCGTTCGTCCAGGGGGGGCACTGCGTGGTGTGGGGGAGTCTCATCCATCGCGAACGAGCGTACCCACGGGCACCGACGATGCAAGCACCCGCTCCACCAGGCTCGCGGCGCGCCCTTCGGGCCTCCCCCTCGGAGGTGTGTGATGCCTGTCACCGGGAACCCTGCGGTCGCTGACAGGGTGAGCGCCGGACGGCGGGGGGTACGACCGCCGCCCGGCGCACGTGCCGCTCGAAGCTCCCAGGGGGGTGGTCACGCCGGGCGGCACGGGTCTCGCGCCCCTCAGATGAACAGCGTCACCGCGTCCTGGGCCTCGAGCAGAGCCGTCGTAGCCCCCGCAGGCTCGTCGATGCCGTCGATCAGGTCTTCCCTCGACAGCCCGAGGAGGTCCATCGTCATCTGGCAGGGCACCAGGTGGACGCCGAGGTCGCGGGCGACCTCGAGCAATTCATCGGGCGTCGCGACGTGATGCTCCTCGGCGAGCCTCTTCATCATCGCCGGCCCCATGCCGGCGAAGTTCATCTTCCCGAGCTTGAGATGCTCGGTGCCGCCGCGATTCATCATCGACATCATCTTCTGCATCCAGTTCTCGCCCGTGATGTGCACGTCGTTGCGCACCAACGGGAACAGCCCCCAGAAGGTGAAGAAGATCGTGGTGTCCATGCCCATGGCCGACCCGGTCGTGCCGAGGATGAAGGTCGGCCAGATCTTGTCGAGGTCGCCCGACCAGGCCATGATCACGAGCTTCTTGTGGGGAACATGCTCGAGTCGCGCGGGTGCTGGGGCTTCGAAAGTGGCCTCCATCGTCGCCATCGAACTCGCCTCCTCACTGCTTCTTGATCACGAATCGAAAGACGCCGGCGTCCTCGGTCTGTTCGACCAGGACGTTGCCCGTCGAGGTGCACCATGCGTTGAAGTCGGGAACCGCTCCGGGGTCGGTCGCCAGCGATTCGATCAGCTCGCCTGGCTGCAGATCGCGGATGGCCTGTGCGGTCTTCGCGATCGGCAATGGGCAGGAGAGCCCTTTCAGATCCAGGGTCTTCGTGATGGTCTCGCTCATCGATCTCACTCCTTCGGGGCGGCCATCGCAGGCGGCTTGGAAAATGGAGCGTTCTCGGGGATGCGGCCCTGCGGCACCGTTTCCCAATACAGGCGGTTGAAGAGCCACTTCGCGGTGTGCCAGGCTCGATTGGGCTTCGGGGGCTGAGGCGGGTGCTCATAGTCGAACCGCAACGATGTCGCCTGCCCGTTGCCCGTCTCGAGGAAGCACATGACTCGACCGCCGTAGTTCTCTTTCGGAGCCGTGCCATGAACCAGCGAGGCGATGCGGCTGGCGATGACCGGGGCCTCGAAATGCGCGGTCGACCCCGACTTCGAGATCGGCAGGTTCGTGGCGTCGCCGAGTCCGAAGATGCGCTCATGCCCTCCGACGTTCAGGGTGTGCTTGTCGGTCGGCAGCCACCCTCCGGGGTCGCCCAGCGACGAGTCGATCACGACCTGTGCGCCCTTGTGCGGCGGCACGAGCACCAGCAGGTCGTACTCCGCCTTCTCACCTTCGAGCGACTCGACGACGCCGGCGCTCGGGTCGACCGCCTCCACGTTGAAGAACGTCGTGAGGCCGATCCCGCGCTCGTCCATGTAGGGCTGGATCAGCTCCGAAGCGCTCTCGATCGTGAACGCCCTGTTCAGCGGCGAGAGCAACTCGATCTCGCTCCGACCGCGCACCCCCTTCTTGCGCAGGTACTCCTCGACCAGGAACGTGAATTCGACCGGCGCTGGTGGGCACTTGTACGGGATGCCGGCGACACCGACCTTGAGCCGACCCCCATCGAACGTCCGAAGCTCCTGCGCCAGCCGCTCGGCCCCCTGGAGGGAGTAGAACTCGAACGATCCCTCCGCGAGCCCGGGGATCTGCTCGGGTACCAGTCGCGACCCGGTCGCGACCACGAGGTAGTCCCATTCCAGGTTGCCCCCCCGTTCGAGCTGCACGGTGCCGGCGTCGGGATGGATGCGGATGGCCCGTTCGATCGCGAGGTCGACGTCGGGACGCAGCAGCGTGCGTTCCTCACGGCTCAGCCAATGCCCCTTGGCTTCACCGAGTGCCACGTACAGGTACCCCGGCTGGTAGTCGTGCATGCCGCTGGGGTCGACGACCGTCACGCGCGCGTCGCGGCCGAGATCCTTGTCGAGCAGGTTCGCGACCAGCGTGCCGCCGACGCCACCTCCCAGCACCACGATGCGAGCCGGCATGGCCGGTCACCTCGCCTTCCTGATCACGAATCGGGAGTAGCCGTCGTCGGGAGTGACCTCGATCAGCTCGTGCTTGGCCTTCGCCACCCATGCCGGGATGTCGGTCTTCGAGCCTTCATCGCTCGAAAGAACCTCGATCACGTCACCGACCTGCCCTTCACGGATCGCTCCGATCAGCGTCATGAGCGGCCCGGGGCACGCCATGCCTCGCGCGTCGATCGACCTGGTGATCTCTGCAGTCGTCATCGGATGACCTCCTCAGATGAACGTGACGGGGCCGTCGGCTTCCATGAAGAAGCTCGCGACGCCCCAGATGCCGTCGACCAGTGGATCGAGGTCGTCGGTCGTGATGTGGAACATCTCCATCGAGTCCGCACAGGCCTGGATGCGGACCTGACCGAGATCCTTGGCCTGACGGAACAGCTCGCTCCAGTGGGTCTTCCCTTGATCGCGCATCGCGCGCTCCCCTTCGGGCCCGGCCTCCGGCGACACGCCGTGATCCTTGAGGATGCGATCGGCGCGGAAGGCGTCCAGCGCCCAGTACTGCAGGAACACGTCGACGGGCCGGGCCATCGCGGCCGCGCCCACCGTGAGCACCGCGGCCGCCTGCAGCTTGTCGTCGGTGCCGGAGAACAACACCAGCGAGAGCCGATCGTCGGTGCCCATGGCGTACCCCTGTCGTCCGTACCCCTGTGCCGTCACCACCAGCATCGATGCGGTGAGCTTCGTGCGGCCGGGGCAGGAGACCCCCCACTCTCGGGACCGTCGGAACCGCCGAGGGAGAACGCGCGGCGGCGGAAGCGGGCGGCGCCACTACGATGCCGTCTGTGCTGGATCTCTGGATCGGGGCGACAACCGTCGTCGACGGGACCGGTGGCCCGCCCTACCGGGCGTCGGTCGGCGTGAAGGCTGGCCGCGTCGCGACGATCGTCCGCGAGCCGCGTGAGGACGAAGAGCCGGCGGCGCGGGTGCGCCTCGACGGCGCCGATCTCGTGCTCGCCCCGGGATTCATCGACGTGCACAGCCACTCCGACATGGCCCCGTTGGTCGATCCCTCGTTGCACTCGACGATCCGCCAGGGGGTGACGACGGTCGTCGTCGGGAACTGCGGCATGTCGCCCTTCCCCACGTCCACGGCGGCGGAACTCGCTTCATGGGCTGGAGGCGAAGCCTCAGGCTCCACCCTCGAGTTCGCATCGTTCGGCGACTTCTTGAGTCGGGTCGACGCGGCCCAGCCGGCGGCCCACATCGCGGCGCTCGTGGGTCATGGATCGGTTCGCGAGCTTGTGATGGGACTGGCTCGCCGAGCCCCAGATGCGCGGGAGATGCGCTCGATGCGGGGCCTGGTCGCGTCCGCCATGGAAGAGGGGGCGCTCGGCCTCTCGACCGGCCTCATCTACCCACCTGGCATGTACGCGACGACCGACGAGATCGTCGAGCTGGCCGCGGAAGCCGCGCGCGTCGGCGGCATCTACGCGTCGCACGTGCGTGGCGAGGGAGCCCACTTGTTTCGGGCGGTCGATGAGGCGATCGAGGTCGGGCAGCGTGCGAGCGCACAGGTGCACTTGAGTCACCTGAAGTGCGAGACCTCGCACGCGTGGGGACGCGCGAGCGAGCTGCTCGCACGGGTGCACGAGGCCGATGCCGCGACGGGTGATCAGTATCCGTACGCAGCGTGGGCATCAGGGCTTTCATCGCTCTTGCCTGAGTGGGCGCCGTCTGCGCTGCTCCCCGACCTGCTTGCCGATGCCGGGAGCCGCAAGCGACTGGCCGCATCGGTGGAGCACGGCGAAGGCGACGATTTCCAATCGTCGGTCGACGGGGTCGGGTGGGATCGGATCGTGGTCGAGGATACCGCCGACCGCTCATGCAACGGTTTCGATATCGCTACGATCGCGGAGCGGCGAGGCATCGAGCCGGTCGACGCGTGCTTCGAGCTACTGTCCGAAGCGCCGAACACGTCATGCATCGGCCACGCGATGCGCGAGGACGACGTGCGAACGATCCTCGCGGACCCGGAGATCATGGTTGCCTCCGATGCCGTGGCCACCGCACCCGATGGTCCGATGGCCGACGTGCCCGTCCACCCCCGTACATACGGCACGTTCCCGCGTGTGTTGGGACCGGGAGTGCGAGAGGGTGCGCTCAGGCTGGAAACTGCGGTACGAAAGATGACCTCCCTGCCCGCCGACCGATTCGGTCTCTCTGGACGTGGTCGCGTCGCCGAGGGCTCCTGGGCCGATCTCGTGTTGTTCGATGCGGCCGCAGTCGGCGATCGCGCCACGTACGAGCGACCGCATGCGTTCCCCGACGGGATCGAGGCGGTCGTCGTCGAGGGGACCATCGCTTGGCGCCGTGGGAGCAACACGGTCGCGAGAGCAGGACGCGTGCTCAGGCGCCGTCGCGACCCGTTCGGATGAGCACCCTGCGTGATCAGTCGGTGGGGCAGGCCGCCCAAAGGCCTGCGCCTTCGTCGCGGGCCTGTTGCTCCGCTGCGGTGAATCGATCGACGTAGCGAACGTTGGGCGGGAACGTGGCGAGCACCGCGTACCCTTGCCGCAGGATGTGCTCGTTGAAGAGGGCGTCATCGAGCCACACGTAGGCGAGGGTGCGGTCGAAGCGATCGGTCCGCTCAACGTCGAACTCCAGCTCGACCCGACGGCCGGCAAGCGCGTCTGCCGTGAACCGCGATGCGCGCTCACCCCAGCACTCCTCATCTGTGTACGGGCCATCCTTTTCCGGAGTGTCGATGCCGATCAGGCGCACCGACGTCTCCTCGCCGCGCAGGTCGACGCGGATCGTGTCGCCGTCAGTCACATGGACGACCACGACGGTCGTACGAGTGCCACTGGCCGCAGGGGGCTTCGGGCCTTCGACGCTGGAACCCCCGGATGAGGGGTCGAGGGCGCACGAGACCGTGAGAAGAGCGGTCGCGAGTGCGACCTGGAGCGTTCTCAGCCGGCATGGCTTCCGCTCGAGCATAGCGGGACGCTACCGTAGACCCGTGGCCTTCGATCCCGTCGACGTCTCCCGCATCACGCCGCGGGCACTGGGCTTCGATCCCGACGACCTCGGGTTCGTGGCGGACCCCTACCCTGCCTACGAGCGCCTACGAGGACTCTCGCCCGTCGTCCGAGACGACGCGACCGACCTCTGGCTCGTCACCAGACACGTCGACGTGAACTCGACGCTGCGGGACCGCCGGTTCGGGCGAACCTACCTGCACACCGCGAGTCATGAGGAGATGGGTCATGCGCCTCCACCGGCCTCGCTCGAGCCGTTCTGGCACCTGATCAACAACGGCATCCTCGACATGGAGCCCCCCAACCACACCCGCGTGCGTCGGCTGGTCGCGAAGGCGTTCTCTCCTCGGATGGTCGAAGCGATGCGCGACCCCGTGCAGCGACTGACCGACGAGCTGGTCGACGTCGTCGCCGGCGAGGGCGAGTTCGACCTGCTGCCGGCGATCGCCGAGCCGCTGCCGGTCGCCGTCATCGCCGAGCTGCTCGGCGTGCCAGCCGCCGATCGGCACTTGCTGCGTCCGTGGTCGGCCGACATCTGCCGGATGTACGAGCTGCAACCCACAGACCACGACGCATCTCTCGCGGTCGCCGCTAGCCGGGAGTTCTCTGACTACCTGCGCACGCTCTCTCGTGAGCGAAGAGCCCACCCGACGGGTGATCTCATCAGCGAGATGACGCTCGTGGTGGATGAGGGTGACCGTCTCACCGAGGACGAGCTGATCGGCACTAGCGTGCTGCTGTTGAACGCCGGCCATGAGGCGACCGTGAACGTCACCGGCAACGGCTGGTGGTCCCTGTTCCGCAACCCGGACGTCCTGGCCGACCTGCGCGCACGGCCCGACCTTGTGCCGACCGCCCTCGAGGAGCTCATGCGCTACGACACACCGCTGCAGCTGTTCGAGCGCTGGGTCCTCGAGGACGTGGAGATCCACGGCGTGCATGTGCCTCGTGGGGCGGAAATGGGGTTGGTCTTCGGATCGGCCAACCGCGATCCGGCGGTGTTCGACGCACCTGATGAGCTGCGGCTTGACCGCGATCCGAACCCGCATGTGACGTTCGGGGCGGGCATCCACTTCTGCCTCGGGGCGCCCCTGGCCCGCCTCGAGCTGCAGACCTCGTTCTCCACGGTGCTGCGGCGCATGCCCAACCTCGAGCTCATCGAGGAGCCGCATTGGAAGCCCGGCTACATCATCCGCGGGCTCGAGTCGCTGTGGGTGAGCAGCTGACGCACGGTCCGCATCGACAACGGTCCGAGTTGATCCGGTACGCGTCGTCTGGCAAGGAGCCGGCGGTCGGATTCGAACCGACGACCTACCGATTACAAGTCGGTTGCGCTACCGGACTGCGCCACGCCGGCCAGGTCGCGATTCTACCGGTCGCGCGGTGGCCGGAAAGCGTCCGCCTTCGTGACGAGCACGAACATCACGAAGCCGAAGATCGCGATCGTCACGACGCCTTGGGGCGACCCGATCGCGGTGAGGCCGCCGACGATACCGAGCGCGGCCACCGCGATCCCAACCACGCGTCCGATCGGCGCGCAACGAAGCACCAGCAGGCCAGAGGCGATCTCGGCGGCTGCAAGCGCCGCCGTGAGCATGACTGCCGCGGTGGAAGCTCCGGCCCCGACCCCTTCGATCGTGGCCTGGTCTCCCGTCAGGAGGATCAACGCCCCGGCCAGGGAGGCGAAGGCCCCCGCAACGAGCAGGAGTACGCCGGCGATCGTGATCGCAACGGGGCGACGTGGTAGACCAGCGGGCGCATCGATCGCCCGTTCCCACGATTCGAGCGAACCCGAACGCGCCGGGGGCGGTGGCAGGCCTTCGTCCATGCACCCGGTATCGGCAGGAGTGTGGCGCTACGTGAGCTCGGTCACCGACGAGAGGGGACGACGTACACGTACAGGAAGGCGGCCAGCGAAGCCGCCGCGTTGAGCGAACCGACCTGCCCGAGCATGGGAAGCTTGAGTCGTTGGTCGCAACGCTCGCGCGTAAGTCTGGACATGCCTCCGTCTTCGGTGCCCACCACCACGGTGAGGCGGCCCGACGGGACGACGTCGTCGTACACGCTCACGTCGCTGCTTTCGTCGAGTCCGACGACCCAGAAACCGTTGTCCTGCAGTCGCTCGATCGCGCGCGGGACGTTCGCGACTCGCGCATGCGGAAGGTGCATGAGCGCGCCCGCCGAAGCACGTACCGCTGCGGGCGTGACCTCGGCAGCGCGGCGCACGCGGGTGACGAGCATCGCCGCCCCCGCGGCTTCGGCCGAGCGGGCCGCGGCGCCGAGGTTCTGCGGGTCGGTGATACCGTCGAGCACCACGACGAGCGCATCCTCCTCGAAAGGGAAGGCCGCGAGATCTCGCTCAGACAAGGCGTCGGATCTGCGAGCGCCGACCCGCGCGACGATGCCTTGGTGCCCCGTCGTCAGGGCATCGAGCGTCGCTCGTGGAACCGTGCGCACAGGTACATCGTCATCGCGCGCCGCGTCGAACACCGCTCGCAATCCCTGCGTGACCTTCGGAGATGAGACCACGAGCACCTCCGACACTCTTCCGGCGCGCAGGGCTTCGGCAACTGCGCGACGGCCGCCGACCACATCGAGATCGATGGTGCCGCCGTGAGCCGGTCGACGTCGCCTCGCCGGATCGCGCTCCCGACTCATTCGAGCACCGCAACCGCCATGCACCCGACGCCGTCACCGGCCAGTCCGAGACCCTCTGGTCGGGTCGCCTTCACCGATACGGCGTCGATCGGCAGTTCCAGCGCCCGCGCCAAGCAGGAGCGGAGCTCTTCGCGGCGCGGAGCGATCACCGGGTGATCGCAGATCACCGTGGCGTCGCACGAGCGCGGGGAGAACCCCGCGCTTCGCACGATGTGAACGGTTCGGCCGAGCAGCGACATACCTGAGATCCCGGCGATCGACTGGTCGTCGTCCGGGAAGTGCTGACCGACGTCGCCGAGTGCCGCGGCGCCGAGCAAAGCATCGGCAAGCGCATGACAGATGGCGTCACCGTCGGAGTGACCCACGAGCCCTCGCTCTCCCTCGAACAGCACCCCTCCCAGCCACAGTTCGCGTCCGTCGGACGCCCACCGGTGCAGATCCACCCCGATCCCGACCCTCGGCGAGTTCTCACCCATCGGTCCCGCCCATCCGGGTGTCGGCGTTGGCGAGATCCAAGAGGGTGGTGACCTTGACGTTGTTCGGGTCGCCGGCGATCGCGACGACCACCGCGCCTTCGCGTTCAAGCGCCGCCGCGTCGTCGGTCAGAGCCACTCCAGACGCCGCGGCCCGCCGGTGGGCAGCGCGCAGGAAGGAGGCGTCGAACGCTTGCGGGGTCTGCGCGAGGCCGAGGCGCTCGCGGTCGAGGGTGCCGACGACACGTCCGTCGACGACCTGCTTCACCGTGTCGGTGACCGGTGCGATAGGGACGACCCCTTGGACTTCCGCGCTGACCGCCTCGACGACTGCCGTGAACAGGTCGGGTGGGGCGAACGGACGCGCCGCATCGTGAACCGCCACGATCTTCGAATCGAGCGGCAGCGCTTCGAGCGCCACCTGGACTGATTGCTGGCGTGTCGCCCCCCCGGTCACGACCGTGACTGGCACGCCACACGCCTCGACACAGGCCTGAGCTTCCTCTTCCCACCCCGCCGGAGCGGTGACGATCAGGGCACCAACCGCTGGCGAGGCCGCAGCCGCGCCGGCCGCGACGGCGAGCATCGGGCGCCCCCCGATCGTCAAGAACGCCTTAGGTTCTTCTGCGCCGACCCGGCGGCCGGCTCCGGCGGCAAGCACGATCGCGACCGCAGCGTCGTTTCCCGCTTCCATGCCCGAAGCATGGCAGACCGCTGGCCGCGGAGAACGTCAGGCCGTTGGCTCGGCAGCGTCGGAGAGGAGCGCTGCGAAGACCATGCGACCGGTCGTCGTTTGGATCACGTTCGTGACCCTGATATCGGGCGTCGCGCCGATCTGTTCAGTCGCCTTCTCGACAACGACCATCGTGCCGTCGTCGAGGTAGCCGACGGCCTGGCCGTGTTCCCGACCCTCCTTGACGAGGCGAACCGAGATCTCATCGCCCGCCGTGTATGGCACCCGGAACTTCGAGGCCAGCGCGTTGATCTGAGCGACCGGGACCCGAAGGGCCTCTGCCACCTTGGACAGGTTGTGATCGACCGTGATGAGCGAGGCCCCGCGCTCGCGAGCGAGCCGGACGAGCGCCGCGTCCACATCCAGCACTCCGGCCTCTTCGACGAGCTGGAACTGCACCGTCGGAGCCTTCTGCAGCTCTACCAACACATCGAGCCCGCGCCGGCCTCGCTGCCGCCGCAAGGGATCACTCGCATCGCTGATCGCCTGTAGCTCTCGCAACACGCCGTCGTGCAGGAGCACCGTGCCACTCACGAACCCGGTCGCCACCAGGTCGAGCACACGCCCGTCGATCAGAGCGCTCGTGTCGAGCACATGGAGGTCGCCTCGTGTCGTCGCGGAAGCCCTTGGCTTCATGCCGACGAGGCCGAAGATGTCCTCGTACTTCGCTTCGCCTACCCGGAAGCCGAGCGAGCCGCACACGAGATACACGAAGACGATGGCAGGCCACGCCGCGCCGCGGGGAACCAACAAGAGGGGGATCATCAATAGGCCGGCGACCACCAATCCAACGACCAGCCCCACGACGCCGCCGGCGAGCTGCGGAGCAGGCTTGCGATGCAGTTCGCGCTCCATGCCACTCACGGCTCGCAGGGTGAGCCTCCCCGCGACACCCCCGATCACGAAGCCCACCGCTGCGCCGAGGAAGATGAAGGCCAGCGCGCGGCTGGTGCTCTCGGCAGCGATGGTGCCGCCGAGCAGGAAGCCGCCCGTCGCGAGCAGGGCGATGAAGATCAGTCGGACGCCCTCGACGAGATAACCGCGCAGCGCGCCGCCGCGCGGGTCTTGCTCGCGCTCGCTCATGAACCCCGCTCGACCTCCTTCGCTGCTCCGACGTCGCTCAGCGGGCGGGCAGGCTGAACGAACCTGGTGCTGAAAGAAGCATCGGCGCACGGCTCGAACGCCTGTAGGGGGCCGGGCGCGTCGAGACCGCTCGAGGTACGCCGCAGGCGGCGGGTCAGACCGCGGCGATCTTCTCCCCATGGGCGTCGTCGAGGACCTCGTCGATCATGACCTCGGCGGCCTCTTCAGACTTGCCGGTCGCGTGCGACAACTCGGAGATCAAGATCTGCCGAGCCTTGGTGATCATGCGTTTCTCGCCCGCCGACAAACCCTTCTCTCGATCGCGGATCGAGAGGTTCCGCAGCACCTCGGCCACCTGATACGGATCGCCGGAGTGCAGCTTCTCCATGTTGTTCTTGAAGCGACGGCTCCAATTGGCGGCCATCGAAGACTCCTCTTCGGTGAGGACCTTGAGGACCTTCTTCACCTCGTTCTTGCTGACGACCGAGCGCAACCCGACCTGATCGGTAGAGTCCGTCGGGATCATCAGGGTGAGGTCGCCATAAGCGACGCGCAGCACTAGGTAGGTGCGAGTTTCCCCGAGGAATTCCTTCTCTCGTAGTTCTTCGATGACAGCTGCTCCATGCTCCGGATGCACCACGGTATCGCCCTTACGGAACACAGAACCTCCAGGGAGTCGGGGATCGATCGCGCCAAATCGTCAAAGTAGCGTAGCACGGTAGGGTCCTGCTGCGCAACCCAAACCCGCAGGTCAGAGGGCTGATTCCCGCCACCGACCAGCCTCGAAGGACCTAGGCTGAATGACGGTTCAACAGCGGAGCGGGGTGCTCATGACGTCGTCATCATCCACGGGAGCGCATCCTTCACATCGCGGACGGGCACGAGGCGAACACCCTGGGCATCGAACGAGGCGGCCGGAGCGAACACGATCTCCACGCCACCGGCACGAGCAGCTGCGAGACGTTGTGTCATCGACTGAGCCGGCCTCACCAACCCGGTCAGCGAAACCTCGCCGACGAATGCGGATCGCGCAGGAGGCGCGGACCCCGTGGCGGCCGAGGCGAGTGCGGCGGCGACTGCAAGGTCGCACGCCGGGTCATCGATCCTCACGCCCCCACAAGATGCTCCGAATAATTCCGCCCGAGCGAGCGAGAGTCCTGCGATGCGGTCGAGCACGGCGGCGACCAGCTGGAACCGGCGAGGATCCAAGCCGGTGGCTTGGCGGCGTGCCTGGCCCTCGGGCGACCCGACCAGTGCCTGCACCTCGACAGCGATCGCGCGCCGGCCGGACCGAGCGAGGGCGATCGCCGCCCCGGGCACGGGCTCGCCGCTCACCAGCAGAGGTGTCGGATCGATCTCACGGAGCCCCGTGGCGCTCATCTCGAACCACGCGCTCTCGCCTTCGGCCCCGAAGCGATTCTTGCCGCCGACCAAGACCCGCGAGCCAGATCGAGGATCGCCATCGAACGTCAGCACCACATCGACCGCATGCTCCAGGGCTCGAGGCCCGGCAAGGTCGCCGTCCTTCGTCAGGTGCCCTGTCGCCAGCACGGCGACGCCTTCGGACTTCGCGAGTCCGGCGAGGGCATCTGTGCAGGTCCGGACCTGAGAAACCCCTCCCGGCATATGAGTCCCGTCGGCATCGCGGATCGTCTGGATCGAATCGACCGCCAGCAGGAAGGGTCGCTCAGCGCGTGCGGTCTGCAGCACCAGATCGAGATCTCGTCCCGACGCGAACCTCACCGCATCGCCCGGGATACCGAGGCGACGCGCGCGAGCCGCTACCTGCGCGTGCGACTCCTCGCCACTTACCAGCAGGCACGCGTGCCCTTGGGCACCGAGGTGAGCGACGAGATGGAGCAACAAGGTCGACTTGCCGATGCCCGGCTCGCCGGCGAGCAGCACGAGCGATGCCGGCACCAGCCCCCCACCGAGCACTCGGTCGACGTCCGGGAAGCCTGTCGATACGCGATGTTCGATTCCTCGGACGGCATCGTCGATGAGCGGCGAAGTTGCCAGCGCTGTACCCGAACGCGACTCCGAGACACCCTCCTCGATGGTGCCCCATGCGCCGCACCCGGGACATCTCCCCACCCAGCGTGCAACCTTCTGCCGGCAATCCCCGCACACGAGTGCCGCCCGCAGTTTGGCCATGGCCCGGAACGCTAGCGATCGCGTCTGACAACTCGGTACGGCGACCCACGGGCGACGGGCCGAAGGGCCCGGTGGGCTGAGCCACAACCCCCTAGGCTCGACCCGTGGATGTCGCAACCGTAGCGACGCTGTTCGCCCTGCTCACCGTGGTCGCCGACGTGGCGGTCATCGCGATCGCGCTGGTCGCACTGGCCGGCCGACGCAGGCCGAAGGTGCGACAGGAGACCGGGGACACGCTCGGGCCCTCGGCACTGTGGCTCGCGTTCCTCGTCGCGTCCATCGCGACACTCGGCAGCCTCTACCTGTCGGAAGTCGCACACTTCGTGCCGTGCACCCTCTGCTGGTATCAACGCATCGCGATGTATCCGCTCGTGCCGATCCTTCTCATCGCTGCGTGGAGGCACGAGGTCGCCGTCGTTCGCTTCGCGATCCCGCTCACAGTGGCCGGCGCGGCGATCGCCATCTACCACTACCAACTCGAACGCTTCCCGACCCAAGTCTCGGTCTCCTGCGACGTCGCTGCCCCCTGCACGGTCGTGTGGATCTGGAGGTTCCACTTCGTGTCGATCCCGTTCATGGCACTGAGTGGATTCGCGCTCATCACGGCCCTGCTGTTGGTGGCTCGATCCGCATCGCGCGTGAACGCCGACGAAACCGATGCTAAGCTCACCGCGTCCGACGGAACGGTCAGCGTTCCAGCGCACCACGTCGAGGGGAGGCGATGAGCATGGCTGCCATCTCGGTATTGGACGGCGTGCACTCGCCGCGTCCCTTCCGGCACCTCACGGCGTAGGCCCACCCGCACTCTGGGTCGGCCTCACCTCGCAGCTCCTCCGGGACCCGGCTTTGCCATTGTCAGATCTCGGAAGGAGACCCTATTGACTGACGTGAACCAGCTCGAGCACTTCTTCGATGAGGGCCTCATCGAAGAAGTGCTCAGACCGATCAAGAGCGGCAAGGAAGCCTCGGTCCACCTCTGCCGTGCCAACCCACGCACGACGGGGGAGCAACTCGTCGCGCTCAAGACCTATCACCCGCTGGACCGGCGGGACTTCCGGGATGAGTCGATGTACCGCGACGGCGAGTGGATCAAGGAACGCCGTGTGCGCGTGGCCCTCGAGAAGAAGACTCGCTTCGGGCGGGAAGTGCAGGGCATGATCTGGGTCGATCGTGAGTGGGAGACCCTCCGCGCCCTTTGGGCGGGCGGAGCGCGCGTGCCGCGGCCGATCGAGCGCACCGGCGATGCCATCCTGATGTCATATGTCGGCGACGATGCGCTCGCCGCGCCGCAGTTGCGCTCCTACAAGGTCGAAGATGCGCAGGAGGCCGAAGCGCTGGTCGAGCAAGTGCTGCGCGAGATAGAGCGCATGCTCTTCCTCGATATCGTTCACGCCGACCTCTCCCCGTACAACCTTCTGATCTGGCAAGGGCTCGTGACCGTGATCGATCTTCCGCAGGCGGTCGACCCCAGGAAGAACCGCCACGCGCGGGCGTTCCTCGAGCGCGACGTTGAACGCATCTGCGAGTGGGGCTCTGCCCACGAGGTGCACCGGCCTGCGGGCCGCCTCGCGGCCGACCTCTGGACCGGGTGGGAACTCGCCGACCTCGTGCCAGAGGAACTCAGGGGCCTCCAGATGTGACACGCGAAGGGGTCAGAGGAACGACCCCGGGCCCAAGAGGGCCCGGGGTCGTTCGGGGAATCGTCCGGTTGAGCAGGAACTGGCGATCTACCCTCTCCAGTGCGCCCCGCCGGCGAGCGTCAGGGCGAGCAGCGATCCGAGAGCGATCGCGATCCGTCGAATCGTGGTGACCATCTCCACACCTCCTGTCCGCCTACCCCCGTCATCCGTCTTCCGGGGCTCGTGAGGTACCCTGCCGACCCGCGCTAAAGGACCGCCAAAGGACCGCCAAATGGCCGAACTGCCCTTCCCGCGTGTTGCGAGCTTCCGGTAGGCTCGCGCTCTCGAGCCCGGAGCGACAGACGTGACCCCAACGGTTCAGTTCGGCATCCTCGGACCTCTCGAGGTCAGGGTCGGCGAGGACCGCGTGGAGCTCGGTGGTCCTCGGGTGCAAGCGATCCTGGCCGTCTTGCTCCTGCACGCAGGCCAGGAGGTCTCGACGGATGCCCTGATCGAAGCCGTGTGGGGCGAAGCGCCACCTTCGACCGTTCGAACGGCCCTCCAGGTGCACATCTCGCGTATCAGACGAACGTTGCGCCAGCACGGCATCGCCGACGCCGTGGTCACCCGCGGCTCGTCCTACGCGCTGGCGATCTCTCCCGAGCAACTCGACGCCGCCAACTTCCGCCGGCTGGTCGAAGGTGGCAGAACCCACCTCGCTGCGGGGGAGACGGCGCGCGCATGCGAGGTGCTCGTGGAAGCACTCGATCTGTGGCGAGGGTTCCCACTCGATGGCATCGACCTGCCGGGCCTTCCTCCTGGCGTCGTCCAGGAGCTCGAGGACCACCACGAGCTGGCGACCGCCCTTCGGCTCGAGGCCGAGCTCGAGCTCGGACGTCACGCCGGGGTGCTACCGGACCTTGCGCGCGTCCGGAGGGAGCACCCGCTCGATGAACGCATCGCCGAGCTCACGGCCCTCGGCTTGTACCGCAGCGGCCGACAAGCCGACGCCATCGCCGAGCTGGCGACACTCCGTCACGATCTCTCGGAGCAGCTCGGTGTTGAACCCGGTCCGGCCATCGCAGAGCTCGAGGGCAGGATCCTGGCGGCCGATCCGACGCTGACGCCCCAGCCGCCCCCCGCGCCGGCGGCACGAGAGCAACGCAAGACGATCACCGTCGTCGCCGTGCGCCTTCCCCCGGCTGACCTCGAGGACGTGCGCGCGGCAACCGTCGCACTCGGCGAGATCTTCGAGGGTCTCGTGTCGAACTTCGACGGCTGGTGCCCCCCTGCTCGGTCTGGCCGGCTGCTCGCGGTCTTCGGCGTCCCCACGGTCCATGAAGACGACGCAGAACGAGCGGTGAGGGCAGCCGATGCGTTCAACAGGGCGGCGGGGGCGATGGATCACGACACCCGCATCGCGCTGGCCACCGGGGAAGCCCTCATGGAGGTCGCCGGCACGGACATCCAGCTCTTGACCCACGACCCCGTCGAGATCGCCGACCGGCTGGCTCGCAAAGCGCAAGTTCGTGAGGTCCTTCTGGGCGTGGCCACCCAGCGACTCGCGCAAGCGATCGCCGCCGTGGACCCGACTCCGCTGCTCGTGCTCGACGACGAGGAGGCCCCGCTGCTTGCCCATCGATTGGTGAGTGTCGCCGCGACCCGGGGCTCCCGACGCATCGCTTCCCCGCTGGTCGGGAGGGAACATCAACTCACTCGACTCCGGGACGGGGTGCATCGTGCATTCGCGGAGCGCAGCCCGACCTTGCTGACCGTCCTCGGCGGAGCTGGCGTCGGCAAGTCCCGGCTGATCGCCGAGTTCGCAGCGGGCCTCGGCGATCGCGTGGAAGTGGCGATCGGCCACTGCCTCCCCTACGGCCGAGATATCGGGATGTGGCCTGTGACGCAGATCGTGCGCACCGTGGCAGGCATCACGGAAGGGGGGCCGATCAGCACCGCCCGCCGCGCGCTGCAGTCGTTCCTGGCAGGCGAGCCCGACGAGCAGATCCTCAGCGAACAGCTCGGTGCGCTCGTGGGTCTCGGCGACCGCAACCCGGCTCCCGACGAGACCTCTTGGGCCATCCGGAGGTTCCTCGAAGTCGCGGCGCGCCGCCATCCCCTCCTCATCGTGATCGAGGATCTGCAATGGGCAGACGATTCGCTGTTGGAGCTCATCGGATACGCGGCCACGACGGCGTCCGACGTGGCGATCGCGTTCGTTTGCAGTGCGCGTCCCGAATTCATCGAGCGGCGGCAAACCTGGAATAGCGTCGGGGCGGATGCGGTCACCATCCGCCTCGAGGCGCTCGATGCGACCGATACGGACGACCTGCTCGTCGGCCTGCTCGGGACGAGCGAACTCGACCCCGTGGCTCGAGAGCGGATCGCGATTGCCGCCGAAGGCAATCCGCTGTTCCTCGAGGAGATCGTGTCGATGCTGATCGATGACGGCCACCTGGATGAGCATGACGGCCGTTGGGAGCCGAAGGGTGACCTCAGGACGGTGCCCCTTCCGCCGACCGTCAAGGCGCTCCTCGAAGCGAGGGTTGACCGGCTTCCCACTTCCGAACGGGAGGTGCTCGAGGCGGCCGCCATCGTCGGGAAGGCGTTCTCGGATGAAGACCTCGAAGATCTGCGGCCCGAGGCGAACGCGGCAGAGATGACCGCGGCCCTGGACGCGCTCTGTCGCCGGGATCTCTTGGTGCTCCAGCGCTTCTCGAGCCCAGGAAGCCGCCAGTACGCGTTCCGACACATCCTCGTCCACGAGGTCGTGTACCGAGCGATCCCGAGAGAGGTTCGCGCCGCTGACCACGAGCGCTTCGGGCGCGCATCGATCGATCGAGCCGATGAGGGACTCGCCGCGGTGCAGGAGATCGTCGGCTACCACCTCGAGACGGCGTATCACCTCCGGCGGGGACTCACGGTCGACCCCGTCGAGGAGGCGGCTCTCGGCCGACTGGCGGGGTCGCACCTGGCCGCGGCCGGGCGGCGAGCCCTCGGTCGAGACGACCTGGTCGCAGCGGCAAGCCTGTTCGGGCGAGCGATGCGGTGCGTGGGTCCAGGCGCGCCCGAGCGTGGCGAGCTCGCCAGGCTGCGCGGGGGAACCCTGTTCGACATCGGCAGGTTCGACGAGGCCGAAGAGGCGTTTCGGGTCGGGTTCGATGAAGCCGACCGAAACAGCGATGAGGGGCTTCGGTGGCGCCTGGAACTCGAGCACCTCACGCTCGAGACCCACCTCAACCCGGGCGGCCAGTCCGCGACCGAGGTGCGTGCTTTCGCCGAGAAGGCCGTCGCCGCGCTGACGGACCTCGGCGACACCGCGGGCCTCGCCCGAGCCCACCGGCTCCTCGGAGAAGCATTGTCGCTCAACGGTCGGCAAGAAGAAGCGCACGCCGCCTTCCTGCGTGGCTGGAAACTCGCCGAAGAGGCGGGCGACGAGCGTGAGCTCACCTTCCGGCCGCAGCTGACGGGACTCCATGGCCCGACGCCACTCCCCGTGTTCATCAGGCAATGCGAACAGGTGCTCAGCGAAGCTCCGCGACCTCGGCCCGAGCCAGTGATGCGACTGGCCCTCGCGCTGGCACTCTCGGGCCGGGAAGAGGACGCCCGGCGTCGGATCGACGAGGGCTTGGCGTACGCCCGAGACGTCGGCGGCGCGTACCGCGTATCGGATGCCGAGATGCTGGCAGGGACCGCGCTCCTGTCCCTCGATGATCCAGCCGAGGCATCGGTCTACCTCAGTCGCGCGATCGACCAGCTCGAGTCGATCGGCGAGCACAACCTCCGGTCGACTTCGTTGGCCCTGCTTGCCGAGTCGTGGTTCCGCCTCGGCCGCCTTGACGAGGCATGGGAAGCGGCGGACCAAAGCCGTCGATCGGCGGCCGGCGACGACCAGGCCTCGCAGATGCTCTGGCGTCAGGTTCGCGCGAAGGTGCTCGCCGTGCGCGGCGAGCTCCCAGCTGCTCTCGAGATGATCGCGGAGGCGACGCGCATCGCAGACGCAACCGACTTCCTCGCACTGGCTGCGGTCGCGCACCTCGACGCCGCCGACGTCTTCGCCTCCGCGGGGGACGGGCAGGCCGCTCAGGCGGAGCGCCGGCACGCGATCGAATTGTTGCGGCGAAAGGGCGCGTCCGAACGGATCGCCGATCGGAAGACCCCCGTGTCCGTCGACCCTTGACGACGATCGGCCGCAGGCGGATCGGCGCGCCCGCCGGCGGTCGACGTGAGGATTTCCCATCGGGGTCTGAGGGTGATAGGGCACACATCTAAGCGCTGGGGCTGCCCGCGGCATCCAGGAGAGTGATGCAGGCAGAGGGTAACGTCGTTCGGCTCCCTCGCGAGGCAGGGGCCCCGCCGGATTTCTCGGCGTTCTTCGCCGAGGAGCACCGGGCACTCTTCAAGGCCTTGTACTTCGTCACCGGGAACCGGGCCGACGCCCAGGAGTTGATGCAGGAAGCGTTCCTCACGCTGTGGGAACGGTGGGACACGATCGAGGAGATCCACGACCCCACCGGCTACCTCTTCCGCGTGGCACTCAACGGGTTCCGGATGCGGTCGCGCGCCGCACGCCGGGCCACTCGGAGGCTGGTCGCGATCGACTCGTCGTACGACCCGTTCGTCGAAGTCGACCTGCGTGAAGACGTCACTCGCATGCTCCGTTCCTTGACGCCGCGCCAGCGCGCCGCCCTCGTCCTGCTCGATCTGTACGGCTACGGCTCGGAGGACGCCGCAGGGATCATGCGGATCCGTCCTTCCACCGTGCGAGCGCTCGCCACCCAAGGCCGAGCCGTACTCCGGAACGCAGGAGGCCCGCATGGCTGAACTGAGGGAGGTCTTCGAGATGACGACCAAGCAAGCAGAACCCGAACTCGACTCGTGGAGGGACCAGGAACACAGACAACAACGCGCTCACCGTCGACGCAGGATCGGCGCCTTCGCCGTGGCAGCGGCGATCGGCGTCGCAGCGGTGGTTCTCCTGTGGACCATGCGTCCTGCGCAAGACGCGACCACCCCCGCCAACGAGGCACCGGCAGTGAACCCGCTCGGTGCCTCGCCTGTGGACATCGCCACGGGCTTCGTCGAGGCGTATGGCGGCTTCGACGCGGAACGGGCGATCGCCTATCTGGCCGAGGGCGCCGACGTCTCGGTGGTCGGTGGAGCGTACGGTGCGGGGGGGTCTCCGGAGGAATGGCCGCTCAACCTGTCGTGGTGGCACGCCACCGGCTACAGGCAGATACTCGACTCCTGTGAGGAAACGGGCAGTTCGGCCGCGGGCACCCAGGTCCGTTGCACGCTCGCGTACCACAACCTGGGATCCGAACGGATCGGCCGAGGCCCCTTCAGTGGGAGCTACTGGGACGTCACCGTCCTCGATGGACAGATCGTGTCGGGCTCGCAGAACTGCGAGATAGAGAAGTTCTCGCCACAGATGTGGGAGCCCTTCGCCGAGTGGGTGTCGACGACCTACCCGAAGGATGCCGCTGTGATGTACACCAGCGGTCTCGACGACTACATCCTCACGCGGGAGTCGATCCGGCTTTGGGGAACGCACACGAAGGAATACGTCAAGGAAGTGCAGCGCGGGAACGCGCAGTGAGGTGAGGCGGGGCCTTCCGATGACTGCGGCAGCGGAGCATCCATCGGAAGGCCACCGGCCTGCCACGACCCTCAAGACCTGTCTCCGTTGTGACTGGCAAGGCGAAACGAAGGAGCCGCAGTGCCCGACCTGCGGCGCGCAGCCGCTCTACGTGGTCGGTGGCTCCCCGTTGGGAGGGTCGAAGAAGGTGCCGGCACAACACGATCCCGTTGGGCGGCCCCGTGGGGCGGCCAACACCGCCACCACGGCCCGGTCAGTCACACTTTCCCGCACGTCGGATCCATCCCCTGCCGAGCCGGTCGAAGCGTCGGAGCGATCCACGCGTTCGACCGTTGCGTTCGTCGTGGCGGCGCTTGTGCTGGTCGTCACCCTCGGTTCGTGGCTCAAGTCGAACGAGGAGCGCTCTGGTCGAGCGGCATCGACGGACGACACCTCGGCCTTTCCGGTCGTCTCGCCCTCCCCGACGCTCGGGGCCGTCGCTCTCCTCGAGGGTCCCCTCGACGTCGGCTGGCACACGGTCGTCGCGGAGGGTGTCCCGATCTCGTTCCGCCTGCCGGCGCCCGGCTGGGAGAACCACGGCAACACCTACATCAGCAAGTCCTCGGTGGGGCCACAAGATGCGGAGGCGATCATCTTCTGGACACGCGTGTGGAAAGGCGAACACGCCAGGGCGTGTGGACAGTGGTGGGGTGCGCCCGATGCCAGCCTCGCGCGGATCGCGATCAACGCATCAGTGGCGCGCGGGGTCGAACTCGTCACGGGACCCTCGGACGTCACCGTCGGCGGGCAGTCCGGGAAACATGTGGTGTTCACCGTTCGCAAGGACGTCGCCTGCAACCCCGGATTCTTCCACCGCTGGCAGGACGACAGGGGGGGTGCGTTCTGGTCCGGCATAGAGATCGGCGACACGATCAGGGTGTGGCTGGTCGGTGCAGGCCAGGAGCCCCTCTACATCGAAGGCGACTCACACGAGCGGGCCGGCCCCGATCTCGAGCGGGAGATTCAGCAGATCGTCGGATCGATCCGCTTCGGGGGAGGATCCGTCGGCATTCCCCCCGAGGAAGCGACGCCGAGCACTCCGGAGCGCGGAGAGCTCGTCCTCAGCTTCTACGGGAGCGCCGAGGGGATCCCGCGCACCAAGATCTACGTGTACGCCGACGGGCGGCTGATCTGGCAGCAGGAAGGCGACCTTCCCGAGGGTGCGAACGCGAGCACGACCGGCTTCCTCGAACAACGTCTCACGCCCGAGGGCGTCGAGATGATGCGAGCCGAGATCGCCTCGAGCGGGCTGTTCGGCGACGAGCTCGATCTCGTTCCGCATGGCCCTCTCGACGCGACGCCGGGAAGCGCCCTCGAGCGGCTCGTCCCGCGGATCGTCGATCCGGCTTCCTGGCTGCCTGCGGCCGCATGGAAGGATCGAGAGGTCAGCACATACGTGCCTTCGAGATACGAGGTCTGTTACGAGGGAACGACGAGAGACAGCGAACGCGTCTTGGCCCAGCTCCCTCCATCGGCCCCTTCGATCCGAGATAGAAACCGTTGCTCCGAGGTGACGACCGCCGATGCTCGCGCCATCGTTGCGCGTTTGGAGGACGCAGGGCTCGAACAGATCGAGCCGAAGGACGCGAGTCGGTTGGAGTATCAACTCGAGTTCGGCGGGTTCTCCATGTGGTTCGAGCCGTTCCTTCCCCATGGCAAGATCACCCCACAGACCGGTTGAGCACCTGGGTTCCTTCGACTTCGGGTCGAGGAGTTCGGTGAACGCCGAGAAGCCCGGGCCCCTCGGGGTCCGGGCTTCGGCCTTGGTGCCGCCTCGAGGGCGGCAGGATGAGCCGGGGACGAACCCGACCCACGTGGGTGAGCTACTCGGGTGAACCGGCGAGTTCGACCGGCGGCACATCGGGCGGCATCATGCCGCCGGTGGCCTGGAACACGATCTCATCGTCGACGGCGTCGACGAAGATCGTCTCGCCCGCCCTGAATTCCTTGTAGAGCAGTTTCTCGGCGAGCGGATCCTCGACCAGCCGCTGGATCGTGCGGCGGAGCGGCCTGGCACCGAGCGCCTGATCGTAGCCCTGCTTGGCCAGCAGCACCTTCGCAGCATCGGTGAGCTCGATCTCGACGTCCTTCGCCTTCAGCTGCTCCTCGACCCGTTTCATCATCAGGTCGACGATGTTCTTCACGTCTTCCTGCGTCAACGAGCGGAACACGATGACTTCATCGATACGGTTGATGAACTCGGGCCGGAAGCTCTTCTTCAGTTCTTCGGTGACGCGATCCTTCATCTTCTCGTACGTGACTTCCGCGTCGCCCGCGGCGGCGAAACCGATGCCGGGGCCCTTCTGGATGTCACGCGTGCCCAGGTTCGAGGTCATGATGATGATCGTGTTCTTGAAATCGACCTTGTGACCTTGCGAATCGGTCAGATGACCGTCCTCGAGGATCTGCAGCAGGGTGTTGAACACATCTGGGTGAGCCTTCTCGATCTCGTCGAACAGCACGACCGAGAACGGCTTGCGACGGACGGCTTCGGTGAGCTGACCACCTTCCTCGTAGCCGACATATCCCGGAGGCGAGCCGATCAGGCGGCTCACCGTGTGCTTCTCCATGTACTCCGACATGTCGAGCTGGATCAGCGCGTCCTCGTCACCGAACAGGAACTCGGCGAGCGCCTTGGACAGCTCGGTCTTGCCGACGCCCGATGGCCCAAGGAAGATGAACGACCCCGCCGGACGACGCGGGTCTTTCAGGCCTGAGCGAGTACGGCGCATCGCGCGAGACACCGCCGAGATCGCTTCGTTCTGGGTGACGATGCGCTTGTGCAGCTCGTCCTCCATGCGCAGCAGCTTCTCGGTCTCCTCCTCGGTCAGCTTGAAGACAGGGATGCCGGTCCAGATGCTGAGGACCTCGGCGATCTCCTCCTCGTCGACCTCGCTCAGGATGTCCATCTCGCCTGACTTCCAGGCCTGTTCGCGGCGAGACCGCTCCTCCTGAAGCTGGCGCTCCTCGTCACGCAGGCTCGCAGCCTTCTCGAAATCCTGACCGTCGATCGCGCTCTCCTTGCGCAGACGCACGTCGGCGATCTTCTCGTCGACCTCCCGAACGTCAGGCGGCGCGGTCATGCGGCGGATGCGCATGCGCGAGCCCGCCTCGTCGATCAGGTCGATGGCCTTGTCGGGCAGGAACCGATCCGAGATGTATCGGTCCGCAAGATTCGCCGCCGCGACGAGTGCGTCGTCAGTGAAGTTCACGCGGTGGTGCGCCTCGTATCGATCGCGCAGGCCCTTGAGGATCTCGATCGTGTGGGCGACGTTGGGCTCCTGCACCTCGATCGGCTGGAATCGGCGCTCGAGCGCGGCGTCCTTCTCGAGGTGCTTGCGGTACTCGTCGCGCGTGGTCGCCCCGATCGTCTGCAGCTCGCCGCGAGCAAGCATCGGCTTCAGGATGCTGGCGGCGTCGATCGCCCCCTCAGCCGCGCCGGCACCCACGAGCGTGTGCAGTTCGTCGATGAACAGCACGATGTCGCCGCGTGTCTTGATCTCCTTCAGCACTTTCTTGAGGCGTTCCTCGAAATCGCCTCGGTATCGGGAGCCGGCCACGAGCGCCCCGAGGTCGAGCGTGTAGATCTGCTTGTCCTTGAGCGTCTCGGGCACTTCACCGCGGATGATGTCCTGGCTGAGGCCCTCGACGACGGCGGTCTTGCCGACGCCGGGCTCACCGATCAGCACCGGGTTGTTCTTGGTGCGCCGACTAAGCACCTGCATGACGCGCTCGATCTCTTTCTCACGCCCGATCACAGGGTCGAGCTTGCCGTCGCGCGCCAGTTGCGTGAGGTTGCGCCCGAACTGATCGAGCACCATCGAGCCGCTCTGCTGACCCTCGGAGGAGCCGCCGCCCGGCGTCGTCTCACCCTTGCCTCCCGTGTAGCCGGACAGTAGTTGGATCACCGTTTGACGCACTCGGTTGAGGTCGGCGCCCAGCTTCTGGAGCACCTGGGCCGCCACGCCTTCTCCCTCTCGGATCAGCCCGAGCAGGATGTGCTCGGTTCCGATGTAGTTGTGACCGAGCTGCAGCGCCTCTCGCAGCGACAGCTCCAGAACTTTCTTCGCGCGCGGCGTGAAGGGGATGTGCCCGGTGGGAGCGGCCTGACCCTGGCCGATGATCTCCTCCACTTGCTGACGCACCGCTTCGAGCGAGATGTTGAGCGACTCGAGAGCCTTCGCGGCAACTCCTTCGCCCTCATGGATGAGCCCGAGCAGGATGTGCTCGGTACCGATGTAGTTGTGGTTGAGCATCCTCGCCTCTTCCTGAGCGAGGACCACAACCCTTCTCGCGCGGTCTGTGAAGCGTTCGAACATGTCAGCGTCCTCCGGGCCACGACCCGCATGTTCCACTTGTCACCCGGGGATCTACGGACCCCGTCCTACCCCCGAGGTGCTTCGAGCGCCGCCCCCGGAGACCGGTCGCAGCGCCCGCTGATAGGCAGTATACCCGTGGCCCTCCGAAAGCCTCGAACGAACGACCCTTCACGTGTCATCCTCCATCTCTCACACAACACTGGACGCGGATGGCGCCTTCAGCTCACAGCCTCTACATGGTTGTTCGGACGTTCTCGGCTCGAGGATGAGGTGCCTTTCGACGGATGCGAGGAATCCCCCGTTCGGACCATTTGAATGTCCTCCTTCCGACCCGTTGTGTGTGGTGTCCGCAGGGTGCCAGGATGAACGAACCCCAAGGCATGGGGAGGTAAGGCGGAAGGCGCGACCGAGGGGATCCACGTGCAGAACGCCCAGACGCTCGAAGGAGGCATGCACGTGCGAGTGCTCGTGGTCGATGATCACCCTGCCTTCCGCAAGGCTCTGACCTCGGCCTTGCGGCTGATCGGCGACATCGAGATCGCCGGCGAGGCCGGAGGCGGCGTCGCCGCGTGCGATCAGGCCGAGACGCTCGATCCGGACATCGTGCTGATGGACCTGTCGATGCCCGATCTCTCCGGCATCGACGCGATGAAGAAGATCCACGAGTCGAGGCCCGAACTGCCCGTCGTGATCCTCACGGCGCACGCCGACGCGGGCGTCGAGCGCGAGGCCCGCGAGGCGGGGGCGCGAGGCTTCCTCGCCAAAGGCACGGGGCTGCAGGACCTCGTGATCACGCTGCGTGAGGCCACCGGCGACGAGCCGGTGATCTAGCCGCTCGCCATCGCGTCGCCCGTCGGACGAACGATCCACAGCCCGCTGTTGATGTCGCTTGCATAGATCAAGCCGCTGGCGGGATCGATCGCCACGCCCCAGGTCTCGGCTCGTCGCCTGCCGCCGGGCACGAACTGACCCACCAAAGACGGCGCGGTGGGGTCGGACACGTCCAGCGCCACGATCCCATGTGAGTACCAGGAAGAGTAGGCGCGATCACCGAGGACCTCGGTGTTGTGGATCGTCCAGACGCCCCTCGGCGGATCGAGCTGGCCCGTGACGTGTGGCAGGCTCGTGAACGACCCCACCTGGCGGAACTCGTTCACGCCGTCTCCGTCGTGATCGGCGGCGATCGACTCATCGAAGATGCGGAGGAACCCGACCTCGGGAGCCGTCGGCTTCAGTGTCATCGTGGCGGGACCCCCGTCGTCTCGGATCGCCCGTGCCAACCCGTCGGCGTCGGCGATCTGCAGGATCACCATGTCCTCGCTCTCGTCGATCCCTTTCGGGCGACCGAACGGCCAAGCCCACGGGTCGTCGGGCGATACGAAGTTCGAGACCAGCGCGGTGGCGTCGTTGCGGGCCGCGAGCTTGGCTTGCTTGGTCAGCCGGCAAGGCGCAACCGGCCAGCCCTCGATGATGCCTTCGTAGAAGAAGTCGACGGTGTCGGCGATCACGATCTTGCCGGCTGCACCCGCGTAGTCCGAACCGTCACATCCGTCGCCCGCATCCACGACGTCGCCCGAGATCTGGCGGGTCCGGTTCAGATCCTGCGGCATCCACCACATGTCGATGCCCGTGAACGACTCCGCACCGGTGACCGAGGACTTCACACGCACCGGCGAGTCCGGGTCGTAGTCCTCATCGTTCTGTAGCAGGTAACGCGTGCCTCCGACGTCGAGCGGGAACATCGAATGTGCGTCGCCGTCGGCGCCGGCCTTGTACCTCGTGCGACCCGCGACCACGGGAGATGCCGCGTCGGTGATGTCGAGCTTGACGACACCCGCGTCCCAATACGAGACGTATGCCGTCATCCCCTCGTCAGCCACTCGCACGCTGTGAGCGAAGACGGCCGTGAACGCACCCATCCCCTGGAAGCTGCTCTCGTAGGGATCGCCGCCGATCGAGCGTAGGTCCGTATCGTCGATGATGCTCCAGGCTGTGAGCCGCTGGGGGTTGCGGGGGCGGCTGATGTCGATGATGTACACCTCGCCGCTCCTATGGGCGTCGTAGTACTTCCATCCGTAGTCGGCGAACGGCGTGGCCCCGAGGGCGAGAGCCGAGCCGTCGGGCCGAACGACCAGGTCGAGCTCGTGCACCCCGCTCGGAGTTCTCGACATCGACAACAGCTTGGGATGCCGGGGCCTGGTCACGTCGAAGAAGGCGAAGGCGTTGCGTCCACGGTTGGCACAGGCTTGGAGCCCGACCCCCATGACCGCCCGGTCGGCGATCTCGACGATGTCCATGTCCTCCGTCGAGAACCCTCGACCGGGCGCTCTGGCGATCGAGACGACCACCGGATGACGCGGCTTCGAGACGTCGATGATCTTCACGCCGTCGTTGCGACACCGGTCGCGCCATGAGCCGACGTAGGCGAACAGGCCTTTGTGCCCGTGGTCGTAGAGCGCGATGTCGGCATCGGAGGCCGAGCCCGGCAAGGTGAGGTGACTCACGATCTCGAAGTCGTCGGTGATCGGTGGCCTCGCGGAAACGGATCCACGGGGCCTGGCGTCGTGCAGGTGAGGGATGCGGTCGTGCGGGATGGGGCCCGTCGACCACTCGGTGCCCGGATGGGCGGCCGCCGGGACGGCGACGGCGAACACGACGAGCACTGCGGCGGCGGCGAACGAGACTTCGAAACGTGGCGCGCGCATCACGACCTCCTCTGGGGACAAGGCACTTCCGGCCGCGGGCGGCGCCGATGCGCCGAGCCTAATCCGAGGTTTCGACGCGGGTCAACACCGATCGCGGGGGATCAATGGCGGTGGTCGGCGAGGTCGCGGATGCGCTCGGAGAGGGCGACCAGCAAGGCGCGGACCACCTCAGGATTGTCGTCGAGCAGTCGGCTGAAGTTCCAGGCAGGGATCGCGAGGGTTCGCAGGTCGGTAACCGCGGTCACCGAGGCCGAGCGAGGCTTCCCGTCGATCAGCGACATCTCACCGAAATAATCACCGGGACCCATCGTGCTCAGGGCGGCACCCGCATGGGAAGCCTGAGCCTCTCCGGACAGGATCAGGTGGAAACCGGCCGCCGAACGGTCCTCCTCCAAGATCGTCTTGCCGGCAGGGTGCGAGACCTCCTTGGCGATCTCCGCGACCCGCATCAGCGCCTTGTCGGACATGCCCTGAAACAGCGGCACCTGCTTCAGCGCCTCGACCGACTCGTCCGACATCGTGACCCCCTCCGGTTCGCCTGCGGCGAGCATAGCTTCGTCGCCCTGGAGCCGCGAGTGCGACCGGTTCGCACCGCCCGCTCATTCGGGCCGTTGCGACGGGAACATGATCAGGTCGCGCAAGCTCGCCGCGTCGGTCAGCAGCAACAAGGTGCGGTCGATACCCATGCCTAGCCCACCGACGGGGGGCATGCCGTGTTCGAGAGCGCGCAGGAAGTCTTCGTCGAACGGATGGACCTCGTCGCCGAGCACTTCCTTCATCTGTTGCTGCAGTTCAAACTTCGCCCGCTGCTCGATCGGATCGGTGAGCTCGCTGAACGCGGTCACGAGTTCTATGCCCGCCGCGACGAGGTCGAAGTGTTCCGTCAGTCCGGGATCGTCGCGATGCGGCCTCGCAAGCGGCGACACCTCCCGCGGGAAATCACACACGAACGTGGGCTGCTCGATCGTTCCTTCGACGAGCTTCTCGAAGAGCTCTTGCACGATCTTGCCAGGCCCCCAGGCTCGCTCGACGTGCACCCCGTGGTGCGTCGCGAGGGTCGGCAGCCCGGGGTGGTCGAGCGTGACCGATTCGCCGACGGCATCGCTGACGGACCCGAGGATCGTGATGCGCGCGAACGGCGGCGTGAGGTCGATCGTTCGGCCCTGCACGGAGATGCGCAGGTCGTCGGCGTCGCGTCCGACGATCGGGTTCACGGCGCGAGCGCACTCCGTCAGGAGCACCTCGCTGAGCTCCATCATCGAGTGGTAGTCGCCGTAGGCCTGATAGGCCTCGAGCATCGTGAACTCGGGGTTGTGATCGCGATCGATGCCCTCGTTTCGGAAGTTGCGTCCGAGCTCGTAGACGCGCTCGACGCCCCCCACCAGCATGCGCTTGAGGTACAGCTCGAGCGAGATGCGCAGCTTCATCGGCGTATCGAGCGCGTGGTGGTGAGTGGTGAAGGGCCTGGCGTTCGCACCACCGGCGACGGTCTGCAGCATCGGGCCTTCGAACTCGACGAAGCCACGATCATCGAGCACTCGCCGCATCGTCTTCAGCACGGCGGAACGGGCGAGGAACGCGCGACGTGGCGCTTCGTCAGCGATCAGGTGCAGGTAGCGGCGTCGCTGCTGCAGATCTGGATCCTGCAGCCCGTGCCATTTCTCCGGCAATGGCCGGAGCGCCTTGGTGAGCATCGCCCATCGATCCGCGAAGACGCTGAGCTCGCCCTTCCGCGTCGTGCCCACCCTCCCCGTCACTCCGATGATGTCGCCCAGGTCCACCTCGTCGAGCAGCGTGAACTGATCCTCGGGGAGATCCGCCGAGCTCGCGACCATCTGGAGATCGCCCGACCGGTCGCGCACGACGAGGAACTTCAGCTTGCCGATATCACGTTTGAGCACAACACGGCCGGCCAACGTGACGATGGTGCCGGTGACATCGTCGAGGCCGAGCTCGCCGTGAGCGGCCCGGACGGCGGCGATCGGGGTCTGCTCGGCGACGCCGAGAGCTCGCTCGAGCGTCAGGGCGAACGCGGGCATGCCGGCTCGCTCGAGCTTCTCCATCGACGTTCGACGGGCGGCGAGGAGCTCGGTTTCCCGCGAGCCGATCGCTTCGTCCTCACTCATCGACCATCACCGTGTTCCTCTCGAAGACGAGCCGCAGGCCTTCGAGTGTCAGCCAGGGTTCCTCTCGGTCGATCGTCGAGCAATGCGGGATGACGACCGGAGCCAGCCCGCCCGTCGCGATCGCGATGGCTCCGGGCAGGTCTGCCTTGATCCGGGTCACGATGGCGTCGACCTCGCCAGCCGTGCCGAAGATCAAGCCGGACTGGATCGCCTCAACGGTGCTCTTGCCCACGACGTGGGGTGGCGCTGACAGCTCGACGCGCGTGAGACGCGCGGTCCGTGAGAACAGGCTTGCCGCGCTGGCCTGCATACCCGGCGCGATCACCCCGCCGACGAACTCACCCTTCGCGCTCACGACGTCGAAGTTCGTTGCCGTGCCGAAGTCGACGACGATCGCCGGGCCTCCCGTGAGCGTGAACGCAGCCAGCGCATTCACGACCCGGTCAGCGCCCACCTCCCGAGGATTGTCGGTAAGGATCGGGACCCCTGTCTTCACACCGGGACCGACGATGACTGGCGAGAACGGGAAGTACCTCGCACTCATCTCACGGATCGTCGCGGTGACGTCGGGGACCACGCTCGCGACCACGAGTCCGGTCACATGCGACTCGAGCGACATCCCACGCTGCTGCAGAAAGCCCTGGAGTGTGAGGGCGAACTCGTCCGATGTGCGTTCAGCACGGGTCGAGAGGCGCCATGTGTGCTCGATCACGTCCCCACGGAACACCCCGAGGACGATCTCGGTGTTCCCGACGTCGGCGGCGAGCAGCACGGTTCCTCGGACCCCCTCCCTACGACTCGAGCCGGAACGACGGTCCATCGTCGCCCACGGGGTCACGCCCCGACAACCGGAACGAGACCGCGTGGGCCTCGATCACGTCTCCATCGACCGGCTCGAGGGTGCCCGTCGCGACCGCAGACAGCCGCTCGAGCAGGCGGATCGCGGTGGGCGCGGCGGCGCCGATCGCCGCGAGCGGCCCACCGAGTTCGGCCACCGCATCGCCGGGCATCGCCGTGTCCCCGTCGACCACGATCGGGCGATACCGCACTCCGAGTCGTCCGAAGACCTCCTTGGCCAACGAGCAGCCGGCGATCCTGCCTGGCCGGGCGCACACGAGGTGAGCGGTCCCCACGGCGTCCGGATCGCCTGCAGCAGGGCGGGCGTCGTCGGCGAGCAACGCCTTCATCGCCGCGGTGACGAGCACGACTCGATCGGGTTGCCACCCGGTCATGTCACCGAGGGCAGACGCAGATTGTCGATCAGGCGAGCCGACGGGAATCGCACCGCGACGAGGGCTCTCGCCCGCATCTCCGGCTCGAGGTGGTCGGGGACGTCGAACGTTCGGTCGTCGATCACCGCAGCGTAGTCGAGTCGGGCCAGTCGGGTCGCTCCGATCTCGCGAGCCATCGCGGCGACCAGCGTCCGTGGGTCACGCTCCCCCCTCCCGACGAGCTCCGCCGCCTCACCGAGCGCGAGGAACAGGCATCCGGCTTGCTCTCTCTCCTCGGGCTGCAGCAGCACGTTCCGCGACGAGAGGGCGAGGCCGTCGGGCTCCCTGATCGTCGGACAGGAGACCATCTCGACCGGCAGGGCTTCGCGCTCGACCATGCGCTTCACCAGGAAGAGCTGCTGAGCATCCTTCTCACCGAAGAATGCGGTGCACGGGCCGGTCACATCGAACAGCCGTCGAACGACGGTGAGCACCCCTTCCAGATGACCTGGGCGCGAGGCGCCCTCGAAACGATCTCCCACGTGGCCCGCATCGGGCGAGGGGAGCTCGACGCCAGGCGGGTAGACCTCGTCGGTCGGCGGGGCCCACACGACGTCGGCCCCGAGCTCTTCGCAGACCTCGAGGTCGCGCTGTTCGTCGCGCGGGTAGGCCGTGAGATCGGCGGCATCGCTGAATTGGCGAGGGTTCACGAAGATCGTGACGACGACCGTGGTGCGAGCTCGTCGTGCGCGACGGATCAACGAGCGGTGCCCCTCGTGCAACGCACCCATCGTGGGCACGAGCGCAACCTCATCGTCGCCGGCCCGCGCCGCGTCGGTTCGGGCGCGGAGCTCGCGGGCGCCCCGGATCACGTCCATCGGGCGAGTACCTCTTCGACCGCCGCCCGACCCTGTGGGGACAGCCGACCACGGCGCATCCCGAGGTCGAGCGCGATCCGCGCCATCGCGACGTAGGCGTCGACGGCCTCCGGCGCTGCGACTGCGACGGCTTCGAGGTTGCGCGCGACCGTGCCTGCGTCGCCCCGCACCGCAGGCCCTGTCAGCGCCTCGATCGGCCCGATCCGGGCGAGGTTGGCCACGGTCGCGCGTTGCAGGGGCGCCAACGCCTCGAGCGGGTCGGGCACGCCCGCGACCTCGAGCAGGTGCTCGGCGACGGCCGCACCCGCCACGAGGTAGTTCGATGCGAAGACCGCCGCCGCGTGATAGACCGCGCGGTGATCGTCGGCGAGCCGGAATGGCCGGCCGCCGAGATCTTCGGCGAGCCGTTCGGCGACGAACGCCCCCTCGTCGTCATCGGCCCCGATCGCGACCGTGCACCCGGGGATGCGCTCGATCGCCGACCCCACGTCGGGGAAGGTCTGGAGGGGGTGCACCCCCAAGCGGCGCGCTCCGACGTCGCGTGCGGCGTCGAGCGCCGCGAGCGGCGTCGCGCCGGACAGATGGGCGACCCATCGCCCCGGCGCGAAGACGCCGACACCGGCGAGTTCGTGCACGGTCTGGCCGATCACGTCGTCGGGCACACCGATGACGACGAGCTCGGCATCACGTGCGGCATGGGCAGCATCGAGCAGGGGCACCCCAGGAAGGTGCCGGGAGACGCGCCCGGCGGTGGACGCCCGCCCCGACGCCGCGACGATCCGGTGGCCGGCCCGCTGCCACAGCACCGCGACCGCCGTTCCCGCCCTTCCTGCACCGATGATCGCGATGTCCATGAGCGCGAGTATCGCAACTCGAGCGACCGACCCCCCGAACTCGATCCGGCGCCGTCAATGTGTGCGGAGCGGGGGGGCGAACGGCCACACTCCCCCGACCGAACCGGGCCCCGATCGGACGTCGACCAGGTGCGAGCCGTCGGGCATCCTCGGATCGGGTTCGACGTCGAGCAACGGCATCATCACGAACGCTCGTTCGCGCATGCGAGGGTGAGGCACGATCAGGTCCGGCGTGTCGATCGCGACCGCGTCGAACAACAGCACATCGATGTCGATCGTGCGGGGACCCCACCGCACCTCGCGCACGCGGCCGAGTGCGGCTTCCACACGGTGGCAGGCGGCCAACAGATCGAGGGCGGACAGATCGACGGCGACCCGGATCACGACGTTGAGGAAGTCGGGCTGCGGCGGCCCGCCGACGGGACGGGTCTCCCACACCCGGGAACACCGGGTCGGCATGATGCTCGGTTCCTCACCGAGGAGATCGACGGCGCGCTGCAGCGTGGCGAGACGATCGCCGACGTTCGACCCGAGGCCCAGGAAGGCGGAATCGGTCACGCCTGGCCTGCCGGCAGCGTGACGGCGGCTGCCACGCCGTCGATCTCGAGCCGGCGAGCGGCGTTCGGCTTGTGCACGACCGCGGTCACGCGCATCACGTGCTCGAACCCGAGCACGCGCTCGGCCACGGCGGCGGCCATCACCTCGATCAGGTCGAAGGAGCCGTCGGTGACGACCTGCCGCACCGCGTCGCTCACGCCGCGATAGTCGGCCGTCGCCTCGATCTGATCGCCGGCGACATCGACCTCGAGATCGAGGTCGATGACGAAGTCCTGTGGCTCGTCCTTCTCGCCGGCGCGTGCGCCGTGGTGCCCCTGCGCCGCGATGCCCGACAGGAACACTCGTGCGATCGTCACGGGCTCGGGTCACTCTTCTCGTGGTCGAACCACTCGTCGCGTTCGTACTCCTCGACATCGACCCACGGAGGTCGCCGTTCGAGCTGCAGCATCACGACCCCGGCCTTCGGATCGTCATGACCGTGAGGCGATTGGGAGTAACGTGCCCGCAGGTACTCGGAGATCATCGGCCCGATGGTGTCGGGCGCCTCCTCGACGAGGAAGTGCCCGCACCCGGGGAGTAGCCCGAGGGTCGAGGACGGCATCGCGTCGTTGAGACGTTCGGCCACGCTCGGCGGGAACACGGGATCCTCCTCCCCCCACATGATCAGCACCGGAGCCTCGATCGCCGCGAGCTCGGCCTCACGACCGACGAGACCCCGACCGTCGAGGCCCTCGAGCACCCGCATGAACCGATCGGGACCCTCGCCGACGGCGTAGGGTTCGGCGTAGGCATCGAGCACGTCGTCCGGCAGTCGTTCGCGATGCATCGCACCGGCCTCGAACGCGCGGCGCACGATGGAGCGCACCAGCTCCGACGAGCATCCCTCGGCCCGGAGTCGTTCACGGGCGCGCACGACCCCCGGCCCCGGCCACGCATCGAATGAGGCTGCTGCGAGCAGGACCAGCGCCTCGACCGCATCGGTTTCCAGCGCGAGCATCTGCGCCAGCCCCGCCCCGGTGCCGTGAGCTACCACCGCGCACCGCTCGACGCCGAGGTGTTGGAGCAGCTCGCGCATCGAGGTCGCATGGGCCACGAGATCGAGCCGCGCACCGTCGGCCGGCATCGATGCGCCCGAGCCGACCAGATCGGGAGCGATCACACGGAACCTCGACGCGAGCAAGGGGACGAACTCGCGCCACTGCCAGGACGACGCCGGGAACCCGTGCAGCAACAACACGGGCGGCCCCTCTCCCTGATCGTGGAACGCGATCGTTCCCACCGAGGTGGCGACGGCGTGCGGCGGCGCCGGTGCGATGACCGTCACGAAGCGACCCCGCGTGAGATCGCGTCGACGACCCGGACCACTCGCGTCATCTCGAGCACGTCGTGAACACGGACGATGTCGACCCCGTTGGCCGCGCACCACGCCACGGCCCCTGCGGTGCCTTCGACCCGTTCGGCCGGATCGTCGACACCGGTCAACTGCCCGATGAATCGCTTGCGTGAGGCCCCCACCAACACCGGCACCCTCAGCTCGGCGAACGAAGCGATGTCGTGGAGCAGAGACAGGTTGTGGTCGAGGTTCTTACCGAACCCGATGCCAGGGTCGACGCACAGGTGATCGCGGCGCACGCCTGCCGCGACCGCCGCGCCGAGTCGAGCGGCGAGGAAGTCACGAACGTCGGTCACGACGTCGTCGTAGCGGGGATCGTCTTGCATCGTCCTGGGCTCACCGAGCATGTGCATCAGCACAAGACCGGCACCGCTCGCGCGGACGAGGTCGAACATGCCGGGGCTCGCGGCCGCGGTCACGTCGTTCACGATCGACGCACCGGCGTCGAGCGCAGCTCGGGCGACGTCGGGGCGGCGCGTGTCGACGCTGAGCACGACGCCTGAGGGCGCCGCCTCGCGAAGCCCCTCGATCACCGGCACGACACGCGCCAGCTCATCCTCGATCGGCACGGCTTCGGCGCCCGGCCGGGTCGATTCTCCTCCGACGTCGACGATGTGGGCACCGTCGGCCGCGAGGCGCAGCCCGTAGGCGATCGCATCCTGGGAGCTCGGGAGAGCACCGCCGTCGCTGAAGGAATCCGGCGTGACGTTGACGATGCCCATCACGAGGGTGCGTTCCCCGAGCGGGAACGTGTGGTCGCGACATCGCCAGACCGCTTCGCTCACGCCCTCATCGTAGTGGCCGCATCTGCACGGGGTCCGCCGATGACGGCGCTCGGAGCGTCACCGAGACCTGGGCTCGGATCAACGCATGCCGATGTGGTGCATCGCCTCCTGCCGCGTGCGCGCGTCGGTGCGGAAGAGCCCGCGCACCGCGGAGGTCACCGTGACGGAGCCCGGCTTCTTGATGCCGCGCATCGTCATGCACAGGTGCTCGGCCTCGATCGCCACGAACACGCCGCGCGGCTCGAGGGCGCGCTCGATCGTGTCGGCGATCTCCGTCGTGAGCCGCTCTTGCACCTGTGGCTTCTTGGCCAGCACGTCGACGACACGAGCGATCTTCGACAGGCCTGTGATCTGCCCGGCCTTGTTCGGGACATAGGCGACGTGCGCCTGCCCCGAGAACGGGATCAGGTGGTGCTCGCAGATCGAGTACAGCGGGATGTCCCGGACCATGATCATCTCGTCGAAGTCCGCACCCTCGACCACCGTCACGATGCCGGTGGGATCCTCACCGACGCCGCTGGCGATCTCGCGAAACATGCGAGCGACACGCGCCGGCGTGTCCTTGAGGCCCCCGCGCTCGACGTCCTCCCCGATGCCCTGGAGGATCAACCGTACGCCCTGCTGGACCTGCTCGTCGTCGAAGTCCGCCATGGCGCGCATGCTACCCGGTCGAGTGCAGGCGGCGGATGCGACTCGCGCTCAGAGGCCGTCGGGCGTCGTGGCCCTCCAGCAGTCGTACCAGCCGTCGGGCGTCTTGCACCAGATCGTCGGCCCGGGCGCCGGATCTGATTCCCCCGCATTCGCCGAGACCATCATGAGCACGACGACGGCGATGACGACGATCGCGGCGGCGGCGGCCACGATCCGGCCGAAGACCGACACGACACGCCATTCATCCGGTGGCTCACGGCGCCGCGGCGGCGCGTCAGGCTGCACCCGAGGAGCGTGATCGGCAGGGTTCGTGGAGGCCGAGGGACCCCGGGAACCCACCGCCCCGGTCGGCCGGGGGGCGGCGTGCGAGGCGACCGGCCCCGGAGCCTCCGCGCGTTCGAGCGCGCGCCGTTCGAGGCCGAGCGCGCGGTCGTAGGCCCCTCGAACGCGCTCGTCCCCCAAAATCTCGTACGCGGCCGCGACCCGTCGGAATCCCCCGGCGCCTTCGACCTCACCGGGATTGGCATCGGGGTGATGCCGCCGGGCGAGCGTGCGATAGGCCCGGCGGATGTCGTCGTCGGAGGCGTCGGCAGGCACGCCCAGCAGGGCGTAGAGATCTTCCCCGGACGTGACGGCGCGTGCCACGGCGTCCATGTGGTGAGTCTAGGACGACCCGCCCGTTCGGGCCCCACGCACCGCTCGAGGGTCACGCGGGCGTCGATCGGGAGCTACGCCGGCACCAGGCGGTCGAGCGTCTCTGGCAGATCGGCGAGGTCGGGAAGCGTCGCCGATCGTGGCACCATGCTGGTCTCGCCGAGTCGGTCGATCCACACGGCCGGCAACCCGAGCTTCGCGCACGGCTCGATGTCGTGGAACAACGACGCTGCGACGTGCGCATGGTGCGTGCGCTCTGCATCGGTGCGCCGGAAGAACGTCTCCCAGTGACCGAATGCCGGCTTGTACGATCCGATGTCGCTCGCGACCACACGCTCGTCGACGTCGACCCCTACGGCGCCGATCGACGCATCGAGCAGATCGGCGTCGGTGTTCGACAAGATCGCGAGACGCCACCCGCGATCGCGGAGTTCGCCCAACGCGCCCGGTACCTCGGGGAACACTCGCCATGACGGCAGCGACGCCGCGAGCGCATGCGACTCTCCCTCGGGCACGGCGACCCCGAACTCGTCGGCGACGCGGGACATGGTCTGGGCCATGACCTCCCGGTAGGCGATGCCACGGCCTTCCTGCACCTGGGGCTCGAGGCGCATGTAGCGCTCGAGCAGCGAGTCTCCGTCGACCGTCGGCCAGAGACGTCGCATGGTCTCTCGCACGCCCCCGGGCCAATCGACGAGGGTGCCGTAGCAGTCGAACGTGGCCCAACGATCGCCCATGGACACGCAGTCTACGGACAGCCGACCGACCCGAACCGGGCGTGCGGGTCGCGGTGACGCCTACGCGGGTGAGAGCCCGGGGCCACCGATCTTCGGCCGCAGCGAACCCGGCTCGCTCGGCGCCGGATCGGGCTCCCCTTTCGTCTGACGGGTGACCCCGAGGCCGACCGAACGCTCCTCGTGTCCGCGTGGCTCGCGCCGCTCGACGTCGGCGAAGAACGACTCGACGTCGTCTCGCTCCATCGTCTCGACGTCGAGCAAGCGGCCGGCGAGCGTGTCGAGCTTCTCGCGGTTCACCGTAAGGATGTCGAGCGCCACATCGTGCGCCTCGTCGATCAGCTCTCGCACCTCGTGGTCGATCTCGAACGCGACGGCGTCGGAGTAGTCCGGGGTCGAGCCCAGGTCGCGGCCCAAGAACACCTCGCCCTGCTTCTGCCCGAGCGTACGAGGCCCGATCGAGTCGCTCATGCCGTACTCCGTCACCATCTGCCGGGCGATCTTGGTTGCCCGCTCGATGTCGTTGCCGGCACCGGTCGTGACGTCACCGGCCACGATCTCCTCGGCGACTCGCCCGCCCATCAACATCGCGAGCTCGTCGCGGAGTTGCTCGCGCGTCATCAGGAACCGGTCCTGCTCGGGCAGCGTGAGGGTGTATCCGAGAGCGCGTCCGCGCGGGATCACCGTGATCTTGTGCACCTCGTCGGTATTGGGCAACACGTGGGCAACCATCGCGTGCCCACCCTCGTGGTAGGCGATCAGGCGTCGCTCCTGCTCGTCCATGACGCGGCTCTTGCGCTCGGGACCGGCCATCACACGGTCGACGGCTTCCTCGATCTCTTTCATCGAGATCGCCTTCTTGTTCCTTCGCGCCGCGAGCAGGGCGGCCTCGTTGATCGCGTTGGCGAGATCGGCACCGGTGAACCCCGGCGTTCGTCGAGCGAGGACATCGAGGTCGACGGTCTGATCGAACGGCTTGCCGCGGGCATGCACACGCGGATCGCTTTGCGACCTTCGAGATCCGGGCGGTCGATCACCACCTGGCGGTCGAAGCGCCCGGGGCGAAGCAACGCCGGGTCGAGGATGTCCGGACGGTTCGTCGCCGCCATCAGGATGACCGTGGAGCGTTGGTCGAAGCCGTCCATCTCCACCAACAGCTGATTGAGCGTTTGCTCCCGCTCGTCGTGACCGCCTCCCACCCCTGCGCCCCGCTGGCGACCGACCGCGTCGATCTCGTCGATGAACACGATCGCCGGGGCGGTGGCTTTGGCCTGCTCGAACAGGTCGCGCACACGCGCAGCACCCACCCCCACGAACATCTCCACGAAGTCCGAGCCGGAGATCGAGAAGAACGGCACTCCCGCCTCGCCGGCGACCGCGCGCGCGAGGAGCGTCTTGCCGGTGCCGGGAGGCCCGAACAGCAGCACGCCCCGCGGGATCTTCGCTCCCATCGCCTGGAACTTCGCAGGATCCTGCAGGTAGTCCTTGACCTCCTGCAGCTCCTCGATCGCCTCGTCGACTCCCGCGACGTCACCGAACGTGGTCTTGGGCTGGTCCTTGGCGACCGTCTTGTGCTTGCTGCGGCCGAACTGCATGACGCGGCCGCCCCCGCCTTGGGACCGGTTCATGACGAACAGCAGGATCCCCCCGATCAACAACACGGGCAGGATCACCGTGACCAGCGTGCCGAGCAAGGCGTTCGGCTTCTGTGGGTCGACCTCGGTCGGCACCCCGGCCTTCTTCAGCAAAGCGATGAGATCGTCGGCGTACTCGGTCGGATAGGTCGTGCGGTAGGCACTGCCGTCGGCGAGCTCGCCCGTGACCGTCTGGTCTCCGTCGTGGATCACCGCGGTCGCGACGCGTCCTTGGTCGACGGCGGCTTCGAACGCCGAGAGACCGAGCAGTTCGCCCGAGGATCCCCGTCCACGGAAGGAGAACACGAACAGGAAGATCAGCGTGCCCAGCACGATCCACATCGTCGGAGTGCGCGTGATCTTTCTGAGTGGGTTCTCGGGTTGCTTGCTCAGCGTGGGCTCCTCGTCGGAAGACGGGCGGCAGCTCCCGCTGCGCGCCGCGGGGAGGGGGCCCGTTCGGTTGATGGTAGCACCGGGTCCCAGCGAGGATAACCGGGCCTGTCGTCAGCGGATGCCCACGTCGACCGCGAGACTCAGGCGCGTGAACGCTCCGTCCTCGACGATGACGCGCTGAGGCTCGCCGGTCGGGGGTCGCTGGGCCTGCGTGAGGGCCACCACGTCATACCCCCCCGGAGCCAGGGTGGCGGCGAACCGCCCGTCGCGGTCGGTGTCGACCTCGGCCACGATGGTCCCGTCGAGCGCGATGATGCGCACGGTTCCGGACCAGGGACGGTCTGGGCACGGGGAACCCTGGAGCTCCACGGGGCATGCGGGTTCGATCGTTACGACGCCTCGGACCCCGGCACCTGCTGGCGGATCGTCGCTCGACGACGCCGCACATGCGGTAAGCACCGACGCGAGGAGCAGGGTTGCGATCGTTCTCCCCATGGCGCTCCGACGCCCCGCCGTCGGCACGAGGTTCCCTCGTGTCTCAGCCGCCGTAGGCCTCGGGTTTCAGCGTCGCCACGTACGGCAGGTTGCGATACCGCTCGGCGAAGTCGAGACCGTAGCCGACGACGAACTCCGGCGGAATCTCGAAGCCGACGTAACGGATGTCGAGGGGCACCTTCTGGAGTCCGGTCTTCCGCAACAACGCCGCGACCTCGAGCGAGGCCGGCTTGCGGGCCGCGAGGTTCTTCAGCAGGTACTTCAGCGTCAGGCCCGAGTCCACGATGTCTTCGACCAGCAGCACATCGAGGCCGTCGAGATCGTGATCGAGGTCCTTCAGGATGCGGACGACCCCGCTGGTCTTCGTCGCGGCGCCGTAGGACGACACCGCCATGAAGTCGAACTCGAGCGGCAGGGCGACATGGCGTGCCAGATCGGCCATGACCACGAATGCACCTTTGAGCACGCCCACCAGCAGCAGTCGCTTGCCCGCATAGTCCCGGGTGATCTGCCCTCCCATGGTCGCGAGGGCAGACTCGATCTCCTCGGTGGAGACGAGAACCTTCTCGATGTCCGGCTCGTAGGCGTTCACGGGAACCCGGAGTGTAGCGTCCGACGTGTCATGCGAGAGGCGCACGGGCTGTCCCCTTCCCACGATCAACTCAGCTGGTTGCGGCAGGGGAAGACACGTGAACATACACCCGGTCGCGCCGCGCCGTGCGGGCTCCCGGAAGATCGCGGCGACGCCCCGGACGCCCCGCCGCGAGATCGAGCACCGCGTCGACGGAGTCGCGGGTCCAGGGTGCCCCGATGTCGTCGACCGCGGCCAGATTCCACAGGCCGATTCGCACGATGCGGGCGGCGAGGGAGGCCGGGAGCTCGACGAGGTCGGCCGCCCGGAACCGCACCTGGTCACCGTCGCGCTCGACGATCGACGCCTCCCGCTCCAGCGCCTGCCGCATCAGCTCGAGGCGATCGTGGTGCAACACTGCGGCGGTCCGCGCGATGGTGGCCCGGATCTCACGCCCGGTGACGCGCTCGAGCGCGGGGATCGCCTCGTTTCGCAGCGCTGCCCGCAGGTACCGAGGGTCGTCGTTCATGGGATCACGGCGAGGCCGGAGCCCCAGAGAGCGGCACAACGCGTCGACCTCGGCGCGAGTGACGTCGAGCAGCGGCTGCGCCAACGCCGAGCCGGGACGCTCGCCGCTTCCAGGCCAGATGCCGGCGAGACCGTCGAGGCCAGTGCCCCGGAGCAGGTTGAGCAGCACGGTCTCGGCCTGATCGTCGAGCGTGTGCCCCTCGGCCATGACCGGCGAGCCGATCTCGCGCCGCACCTCATTGGCTGCGTCCGTCCGCCGGGCAGTGGCCCAGGCTTCCACCGACTCTCCGCCTCTCGGGGAATCACCGGCGACCCGCAGGTGGAATCGCAGGTGGTGGCGAGCGGCGAGCCGGCGCACGTAGGAGGAATCGGCTCCGGAGCCGGCGCGCAACCGGTGGTCGAAGTGGAAGACCTCGAGCCGCACGCCGAGCAGCCGCCGAAGTCGAACCAACGATTCCACCATGCACACGGAGTCCGGGCCGCCGGACACGCACAGGAGGACCAGTTCCCCGCGATGGAACATCTCGCGCTCCCGCACCGTGGCGGTGACACGCTCGAGCACCCGGGCGACTGCCGGCGGGCGCCGCAGGACCATCGACCTACCCGGCGACGCGCTCGACCCAGGCTGCCGGGGCACCGATCTCATCGAGCGTCGGAAGATGTTCCGGCGCGAGCCACACGCGGTTGAACCCGTCCATGCCGGCGCGAGAGACCGCCTCGCGCACGAACGCCTCGCCCCGGTCGTATTGCTGCACCTTCTGTTCGAATCCGATCGCCTTCTGCACGTTGCGCTCGAGGCCCGAGCCCTTGCGCCGGACGGCGAGCGCGCGGCGCATACGGTCGACGTCGGCGACGTGATCTCGCGACACCTCATTCATCACGTACGACGCGTGACCTTCGAGCAACGACATCAAGCCCTGAACCTTCGTGAAGAGCTCGCGTTGCTCCGGGGTCAACAGGAGAAAGATCCCGCCCATGCGAGCGTCGGTACCACCCCGCGCCTCCTCCACCGCTCGGCGCATCTGCTGGATGAGCTCCTTGGCGTCGAGCGAGACGCCTCCCAGGTAGGAATCGACGAGACCGCGCAGGTGCCCGCGGAGCCAGGGCGCGGCCCCGAACTGCACACGATGCGTGACCTCGTGGATCGCGACCCACAGGCGGAAGTCCCGTTGGGGCAACCCGAAACGCTGCTCCACCTCCGCGACGTTGGGGCCCACGAAGTAGAGCAGCCCTTCATCGTCGGGGGGCAGGAACACGTCGTACTGGCCGAGCACGCGCCTCGCGACGTAGCCGAACAGTGCGCCGGCTTGCGCCCCCATGGCTTTTCGGCGGATCTCGGCGCGCCCCGGCTTTTCTGACAGCACGCGCTCCGCGAGCGGCTCGAGCAGCCGCTGCATGCCGGTCAGGTTCGCCCGGATCCATTCGCGGCGGGCCATGACCCATGCCCTCGACCGGAACCCGTCAACGGCCATGCCGGTGTGGTCGGTGATCAGGGTCTCCGCATACGGAACGAGCTCGCCGAAGTCCTCACGCATGCGAGCACGCTGCACGGCCGGCACGGAGAGTCCGGGACCGGCCACCCTGCGGCCGAGCTTCAGCGCCGTTTCCCAGTCCGCGAGGCGAGCCGCGGCCGAGCCCATGGACCAGTCGACCTGCGTGGCGTCCACGGGTGCTCCTCTCGGGGGCGTCGTGCCAGCGTCGCCGTCGGGCGCGGTCGGCGCGCCCACGACCTCAAGCCTCGCCGGTGGCCTTCTTGCGGGCGGCGATCATGCCTGCCCGTTTGGCCTTGCCCTCGGCGATGCGTCGGTCGGTGCCGGCGTCGAGCAGTTCCTGTAGTGCCTTCTCGTACGCCTCCTGATCCATCGTGACCTCCGGGCGTTCCTCGGCGGCGGCCGGAGCTGCCGGCGCGGGGGCCGAAGCGGCCGGGGCTTGGGAAGCTGCGGAAGCTGTGGGAGCGGCCGGGGCCTCGGGAGTTGCTGGCGCGACGGCGGGAGCGGCCGGGGCAACAGGCGCGGCGGCGGCGGCGGGAGCCAGCGCCGGCGTGGCGGAAGGCACCGCCGGCGGGGCGACGACGACAGGGGCCGCCCGAGAGAGGTCGACGTTGCGCCGAGGAAGCTCCTTGCCGACGCGTACACGGTCTGCCCGCACGACCTTGAGACCTTCCTCGTCCTTGGAGAATCGGGGCGCGTACCGCATGTACTGGATCGTGAGGAAGATCACGAGCAGCACGCCGAGGGCCCCGAGGGCGATGGCGATCCAGTACACCCAGCCGCCGTCGTTCCGCTCGGACACCACGACCGGATCCTGCACGAGCTGGGCATTCGCGGTCGTCACGAAGCCCACCATCAGCACGACCGTCGAGGCAACGACGGTCTCGACTTTCCGACGCATGCTCATCGCGGCGGATACTAGCACCGGCGGATGGTCGGCCGATCGTGGTCCTCTCCGAGCCGGAGATGGGATTTGAACCCATGACCTACCACTTACGAGGCGGTTGCTCTGCCAGGCTGAGCTACTCCGGCGACGGTCGAGGAGTCTACCAACGGGGTGCTGGCACCCATGGCTCGGGGCGGTGCCTACGACCGGCGAACACCGGACCCCCACCATGACGCGCGCGCCGCGAACGGGCATGATGCGCCCATGGATGCTGAGGCGCAACCACAGCCCTCCGGGCCGATCCACCGGGTGATGGTCGGCACCGACCGCTCGCAGACCGCCGAGCGGGCCGTGCGGTGGGCCGCGGCCTTCGCCGACGCGTTCAGTGCGGACCTGCACATCGTGCAGGTGATCGTGCCCTCGAACCCGGCCGACACCGAACACGGCGCCGCCGAGGCGACCCGAGCCCGCTCGGCGGCCGACGACCTGCAGGTCTACGCGCGCACGATCGCGGGGGACCGGGCGCACGGGCACGTGGTGATCCATGACGATCCGGCGATGGCGATCGTCGAGGCGACCGAGGAACAGGGGATCGACGTGCTCGTGGTCGGCAACGCCGGCATGGCCGGACGGAAGGAGTTCTTGCTCGGCAACGTGCCGAACCGCATCAGCCACAACGCGCGGTGCACCGTGATCATCGTGAACACGGCCGGAGACGGTCAGGTCGTGACCAACCGGCCGGCTCCGACCTCGGCCGGCGTGCGGGGGAGCTCTGCAGAGGCGGAGGAGTTCCAGCCTCGCTTGACGGCGCGGGGAGGCCGCATCGCGGCCGTGTTCGCCAAGCATGGATTGAAGGAGCTCTTCGGACGTCCCGACGAGGAAGGCGCCGTCGGACGCCATCGGCAGGGCAAGCGTCTGCGTGCCGCACTCGAGGAGCTCGGCCCGACGTTCGCCAAGCTCGGGCAGATCCTGTCGACCCGTCCCGACCTGCTCCCCGCGGAGTACATCGAGGAGCTCGCCACCCTGCAGGACAACGTGCCTCCACTCAGCGAACAAGCGGTCGTCGAGGTCATGGAGCAAGAGCTTGGCGTGCCGTGGGAGGACGTGTTCGACCACGTCGACCCGTCACCCCTCGCCGCTGGCACGATCGCCCAAGTGCATCGCGCGACGCTCGCCACCGGCGATCCGGTGGTCGTGAAGGTTCAGCGCCCCGACGCCCGCGAGCAGATCGAGCAGGACCTCGCGCTCCTCGAGGTCTTCGCCGAGAAGATCGGCCAGCGGCCGGGCCTGCGTCAGGTGATCGACATGCAGGCGGTGTTCGAACACCTGTCGAGTTCTCTCCACCGCGAACTCGACTTCCGGCAGGAAGCGGGCAACATGGCCCGGATGCGGGAGATCGTCGCGCCCTACTCGCGACTGCGCGTGCCCGAGGTGTTCGGCGACATCTCGACCTCCCGCCTGCTCGTCATGCAGGATGTGCAGGGCGGGCCGATCTCGCTGGCGCCCGAGGGAGCCGCGCGCACCGAGGCCGCGCGCCAGCTGCTCGAGAGCTTCTACAAGCAGATCATGGTCGACGGGTTCTTCCACGCCGACCCGCACCCGGGCAACCTGATGTGGCGCCCGGCCGACGACACGCTGTACCTGCTCGACCTCGGCATGGTCGGCGAGGTCGGCCCCGAGATGCGCGAGCAGCTGATGCTGTTGCTGATGGCCTTCTGGCAGGAAGACGTGCCGTTCCTGACCGACGTCTCGCTCATGCTCGCGGGAGCCATGGACCGCAACGACCTGGACATCGACGCGTTCGGTGGCGAGATCGGAGAGATGGTCGCGAAGTACCGCACGGCGTCGCTGAGCGACATCCAGCTCGGACCGATCCTGCAGGAGATGACCGAGATCTCACTGCGGCACGAGGTGCCGCTGCCCGCCTCGCTCGCCCTCACGGGCAAGGCGCTCGCGCAGATGCAGCTCGCGACCGCAGAGCTCGACCCCGACCTCGACCCCTTCGACGTGGCCGGATCGTTCCTGATGAGGGCGGTCGTGAAGGACATGACCGGCAAGATCGACCCGAAGGCGCTGTTCTATCAGGCGCAGCGCTTCAAGGTTCGCTTCCACCGAGTGGTCGAGGCCGTCGAGCGCCTGATCGGCGCCCGGCCGGGTCAGAAGCTCGAGGTGAACTTCCGGGCGACGACGCTGGAGACGACGATCCGTCGCGCGGGCCGCCGGCTGGCGCTCGCGCTCACCGCGGGCGCGGCGATCCTCGGCACGGCACTCACGGCCGTGAGCGAGCGGGTGCCCGCGTGGCTGCCGGTCGCGTTCGGCGCCGGCGCGTTGCTGCTCACGCTCGGTCTCGTGTTGGACCTGGTACGGCGCCGAAACTAGTCTCGCTCAGACTAGAGATCGACGTCGACCTCGCCGCCCTTGGAAACGACGGTCGTGAGCTCCTCGGCGGGCTGGTCCCCGCCCTTCTTGCGTACGGCGCGCACCACGACCTTCTCGAGCACGAACGCCATCACCGCGAACACCACGCCGATCAGCCAGCGCTCGAACCGCCGGAACCCCCTGGCCTTCGGTCGATCGGTGGTTCCGCTGCTCACGCGTTCTCCTCTTGCTCGTCGGCGCCCGAACGCACCGGCACGCGCCCCGTGACGGTCGTGCCCGAGCCCGGGCTGCTCTCGACGGTCACCTCGCCGTCGAGCGCCCCGAGCCGGTCGGCGATGCCCTGCAGCCCGGTACCGTAGGCGGTCGACGCCGGCTCGAACCCGGCGCCGTCGTCGGCCACCGAGAACGCCAGCACACCGTTCGACCGCCGCAGCGTCACCGTCGCGCGTGAAGCATGGGCGTACTTCGCCGTGTTCTGCAAGGCCTCGAGCGCGGAGAAGTAGACGGCGGCCTCGATCTCCTGCGGAAGGCGGTCGAGCCCGTCGGTCTCGACGGTGACCGGCACCGGCGACTTGAGCCCCTGCGCCTCGAGTGCGGCGGCGAGTCCCTTGTCCGCGAGCAGCGGCGGGTAGATGCCGCGGGCGAGGTCACGCAGGTCCTCGAGCGCCGACTGCGTCTCGGCCTCGATCTGGGTCAGCATCTCGGCCGCCTTCGGGGGATCGCGCTCGGTGAGCGTGCGGGCCAGGCGCGCCTTCACGGTCAGCGCAACGAGTTGCTGCTGGGCGCCGTCGTGGATGTTGCGCTCGAGCCTGCGGCGTTCCTCGTCCTGCGCCGCGACCAGGCGCTTCTGGGCGGCGCGGAGGTCGACGAGTCGAGCGCGCAGTTCCTCGGTCAGACGCACGTTGCGGAGCACGAGGCCCGTGTGCGCGGCGAGGTTCCCGACGAGTTCCCCTTTGGCGGGATCCATCGGATCATTGGCGGGCATGGTGACCGAGAGAGCCCCCAACTCCTCACCCTCGTGCTGGACCACGACGCGAATGTCGTCGCCCCCGGCCGCATCGGCGTCCGTGGGCCAGCTCGCGACGGGATGGCTCACGCCGTCGATGCTGAGCCACACCGACGCCCGCTCTGCGCCGACACCTTCCCCCAGCACGCGGGCAAGCCTCAGCAGCACGTCGTCGGCCGCGTACGTACCGGCGAGCTGGCCGCCGAACGAGGCCATCACTTCATAGGGCGTGGCGCGCTGACCGAAGATCAGCCGGTCGGCGAGGTGTCGCGCACGGACGCGTGCCGGCTGGAAGACCAAGGCGACGACCGCGGCGGCGACCGCCGAGAGCACAGGGCTGCCGCTCGACCCGACGAGGGCGCCGACCCCGACGACGACCGCCGCATAGATCGCGGCGATCATCGACACCATGGCCGCGAACACCACCGACTTGCGGATCACGACGTCGATCTCGTACAGCCGGTATCGCAAGACCGCGATGCCGATCGAGACCGGGATCAGCAGGAACGAAGAGACGGCGATCGAACTGAGCACGTTCTCCCACGACGAGTCCTCGGCACCGAACACGGCGCCGGGAACGAATGCCATCGCGTAGGAGAACGCGATCACGCCCGCTGCCCACGCGAGCCAGCGCAGCTGTCGCTTCTCCACCGGGTCCACGGAGTGGAGGAGGCGCCGGATGACGGCGACCGCGCCCCCGACGACCGTGATCGGCGCGATCAGCGCGAGCGGCAGGAGGGCGTCGAGGATCGGCGCCAACGATGGGATCGCCAAGGGGTTGTGGACCTGCGGCAACCCGTAGTCAGCCCCCTGGTCGGGCGAGACCAGGATGAGGAAGAAGAGCGTGACCATCCCGGCGATACACACCGAAGCGAACCAGCGCCACCGCCCGGAGGGCAGGCGCCCGTTGGGGAACAGGAGGAGCAGGAACCCGGAGAGCCCGATGAAGACGATCCACGTGGGCGAGTCGAGCGCGAGCGCCAGACCCGCTCCCGGCAGCTCGCCGGCGCTCGTGACAGCGACGAACCGCGCGTATTGGGCCCCCGGATAGGCCGACCAGGCGAGGCCGATGCAGAGCATCAACCAGCCCAGCGGGTTCCTGGGGAGCTTGGTGATCAGGACGAGACCGACGATCGGGAACGCCGTGAACAAGGCATCGAAGAAGGCTCCTG
>Ga0224510_10000200_pt1 | contig 50775 bp, 41 predicted proteins | sample SF_May12_sed_USG_FD_170161 | JGI IMG/M metagenome (GOLD analysis project Ga0224510, IMG submission 170161) | Sediment microbial communities from San Francisco Bay, California, United States - SF_May12_sed_USGS_4_1 | ecosystem: Environmental > Aquatic > Marine > Sediment | place: USA: California... | reverse complement strand
ATATATATTATTATTAATTAATATAATAATAAATAATTAAAAAAAATATATATTAAATTTAAATTATAAACTTATAATTTCATCATAAAATAATGGAATAATTTTAAATAATTCAATAATATCTTCTTTAATAATATTTTCTAATACTTCTTTTAATGTATTTAATCTTTTATTCCATTCTTTTTTATTAATAATTTCTAATAATCCATTATTTTTATTTAATTTCCATGGTGAATTAATATGTTTTACACCTAATTTATAATAATCTGGATTAAATTTAATTAAAATTAAATTTCTGTAATTTATATCTTCTATTAAATTATTTAATCTTTCTTGTTCACAAGTTGTATCATAATCTCTATATTGATTTTCATCAATTTCAATAATAATTACTTTTTCTCCAAAATCAAATAAAATATCTGGTCTTCGTTTTGTACAACCATCTTGTATTAATTTATTACAAGTTATATCATATTGTTTAAATTCTTCTTTAATAAAATTAACAACTGAGTTTTCTTTAGTTTTATAATTTCTTGTAATTGGTTCATCTGGAAAAGTATGAAAGAAACAATAAGAACAATATCCTCTTAATTTTTTATTTGATACTCTTAAATCACATAATCCATTTTGTCCTTTACATAATTTATTTACAACATTAATCATATCTTTTGATTTATGCAAAGAACAATATAATGCTTTTTTTTCTTCTTTATAATTAAAAGTTGATTGTATATTACAATTTTCAAATATACAAATTTTACTATGTATATTAACCATATTTTCTAATTTATGTTCATTACAATATAATTTATTTTTTTCTCCTAAATAATTAAAATTTGGAAATTTTTTACAATTTTCAAATTTACATCTTTTAGATTTTATATCAATCATATTATTTTCTTTATGGTCATTACAATATAATGCTATAATTTGATTTTCAAAATTATATAAAGCATGTTTATTACAATTTTCAAAAATACATTTTTTATTTTTAATATCAACCATATTTTCTTTTTTATGTTCATTACAATATTTGGCATTTTTTTTATTTTCATAATTAAATATAGGAATAATTTTACAATTTTCAAACTCACATTTTTTATTTTTAATATCAACCATATTTTCTAATTTATGTGTAGAGCAGTATAATAATTGTTTTTCATTTTCATAATTAAATGAAGGTTTTATATTGCAATTTTCAAATATACAATTTTTTGAATAAATATTAATCATATTTTTTAATTTATGTAAAGAACAATATAAAGCTTTTTTTTCTTCTTTATAATTAAAACTTGATAATTTATTACAATTTTCAGAAATACACATTTTATTTTTTAATTTGATACATTCTTTACAATCTTTAATACATAAGTTGTGTTTACATTTTTTCAAATTATTAAAACATTTAATACACATTTCGTGATTTTTATGAAAATATATTAATTCTTTTTCAATATTACAATTTAAACATGTTTTTAATTTATTAATATCATTATCTTTTTTTATAATTTTTTTAATTTTTATTTCCTTTGGGTTACATTCTTTACATCTTGATTTTCTTATTTTATGTATACATAATGCAGACCCACCACCAGGACAATTAATACAATATTCTTTTCTTATATTATGTTCACATTCTTTAGATTTATTATTACAAGTTTTACAAATATTTCTATCTTTTCTAAATTCAGATATTCCTTGTTCAATATTACATTTAGTACATATTTTTATTTTTTTATCTATATTTTCCTTTTTTTCTTTAATACATTCTTCACACCTTTCTATATATATATCATGAATACATTTTCTTGAATTATTATAACAATCTTTACATCTCCCATGTTTTTTATAAAAATCATTAATAGTTTTTTCAATATTACAGTTAGTACATAATTTTACATTTTTAATAATATTATCTTCTTTTTCCATTTTTTTAATTTCATTTTTTTCATTTTCTTTTTCTTTAATACATTTTTTACATTTAAATTTTCCATGTTTACATTTTCTTTGTTCATTTTTGCAACATTTACATTGATTTCTTTTATTAGAAAATTCAGTTAATTCTTTTTCAACTTTACAAGTAATACAAATTTTCATAATTATTAAAAAATTTGTTATATTAATTTTTTATATTTTAAATAATAAATCAATTTTTTTAAATATGTATTATTATTAATACATAATAATATTTATATATTGTAATATATAATATTTATATAATATTTTTAAATTATAAAATATAAATAAAATCGTGTCACCATTCCGTATTTAAATAGAATAACGAATCTCAAATTCGGTGGTGCCGTGTTTACTGGCACCACCGATGAATTAAACACAGTAGCCGGGGTTGTTCCAGGTATTGTATCATCAGGAAGTGCATTAATTGTAAATTCAGTGAATGATTTAACAGGTGTTAATATAATGACAGCCAATGGATATTATGGTTCTGTATTAACAGCATCTCAACCAGCAATAACAAATGTTGGAACATTATTAGGATTAAATGTAACAGGAACTTTAACAACAGATACATTAACAGCAACAAATATAAATGGAACAATAATTACAGCATCTCAACCAAATATAACAACAATTGGTTCATTAACAGGATTAACATTAACTGGTGCCTTAAAATCACAATATACATCTTCAGGTAATGATGGATTAGATACTGGTTTACTAGGAAGATTTAAAAATAATTTTATAGGTGGTAGTGCATTTTTAGAAATGACTAATTTAGCAGGAACAAGCTGTAGAATAGGGTGCGATGGTATAGGATTATTAAATCCAAGTGATACAGCACATGTAGCAATAGGAAATTATACAAATGGTGATTTAAAATTATATACAAATGCGATTGAAAAAATGAGAATAAAATCAAGTGGTGATATTGGTATAAATACAATAACACCAAATAAAAAATTAAGTATTAATAGTTCAACAGGAGATTGTATGAGATTAGTATATAATAATGCAGTAGGTACAGAAGCATTTTATACAGATTTTACAGTAAATGCAAGTGGTCAATTTTCAATTACACCATCTGGTACAGTTGTATATATAAAAAGTAATGTAGTTATAGGTAATAACCCAAGTGGTCCAAATATTATTCATTTTAATGGTACAACAGATGATTCAGGTATAAATGTAACAACAATAGCAGAACGAATTTATGGAGGAACTGAACAATCAGAATTATTAATATTTAAAGGTACTGAATTTAATAATATAAGTGGACCAGATAGAATTCGATTAAGAGCAGCAGAACATAGATTTCAAACATATACAACAAATGAAGATTTTACAGCAGGTATAGATAATAATAATAGATTAATAATTATTAATTCTGGATTAATAGGTATTGGAACAACTGTACCAAATAAACAATTAAGTATAAATAGTATAACAGGTAATTGTTTAAGAATTATATTTAATAATTCAAGTGGTACTGAAACTGTATTTTCAGATATTACAATTGATTCAGTTGGTAATATGAATATAATACCAACTGGAACATATATATATACAACAAAAATATATAGAATACAATCAACATCTGGAGATGGATTTTCACAATTATCACCAAATGGATTAGTAGAATTATTAACAAGAGCTACAAATACAAGTACACAAATTGGAACAAGAACAAATACAGAATTAAATTTAATTACAAATAATATTAATAGATTAGTAATAAATAGTAGTGGATTTATTGGTATAGGTACTTCAGTACCTAATAGGCAATTATCAATTACTAATAGTGCAGGTAATTGCTTAAGATTAATATATAGTAATCCAAATGGAACTGAATCAATATTTACTGATTTTAGTGTAGCAGCTGATGGTAATATTATAATTAACCCATCTGGTACATATATTAAAACAGTAGGAAAAAGAATACAAATTATTAATGATGGGTATGGATATAGTCATTTATCTGGAACAGGGGTTGAATTAGTAACATATACATCAGGTAATATATATGGTTTCCTTGGGACATTTACAACACATCCATTATATTTAGGTACAGATAATACATATAGAATGGTAATAGATAGTGCTGGATTAGTAGGTATTAATACAGATACACCATTATATAGATTACAAATAAATACATTAATTAATAGATATGGTATGGTACATACTAATGGTACAATTTCAGTTGGTTCATATATTGGTGGTGGTACATCAAATGCACAATTTGGAGCATTAAGTGCACATTCATTATCATTATTTGCTAATAATGCAACTGTAAGTGTTATATTAACAACGGGAGGTGATTTTGGTATAAATACATTAATACCTAATAAAAAATTATCAGTAAATTCAGCAACTGGAAATTGTTTAAGATTAATATATAATAATTCAAGTGGTACAGAAATAACATATACTGATGTAACTATAGAATCAAATGGTGATTTAAATATTATACCAACTGGAAATTATACAAATATAAATAGTAGTTTAGTTATTGGAAAAGGAGGAACAGGACCAAATATGTTACAATTTGCTGGAACCACATCAGATAATAAATATACAACTGTTTTAATGGAAAGAGCATATGCAGATACCACTTCATCAGAATTATTAATATTTAAAGGTGATGATAATAATGAAGGTGTAGATTTAGATAGAATTAGATTTAGAAGTTCTGAATTTAGATTTCAAATAATAGCAACATCTGGTGAAAAAGCTGATTCACAATCAATTGGTACTATTGTTGATAATAATAATAAACTTACAATACGTAGTTCTGGTTTTATTGGTATTAATACAGCAAATCCAAATAAACAATTAACTATAAATAGTTTAGATGGTAATTGTTTACGTTTAATATATAGTAATACTACAGGTAATGAAATATATTATAGTGATATTAATGTAACAGCTGGTGGTAAATTAATATTTAATAGTGTTGGTTATGAGTCTGGATTTACTTTTACAGGTGGTTTAATCACAGGAACATTAGCAAGTGGGCCACAACAAAATATAACACAGGTTGGTACATTAACAAGTTTAACAGTTACAGGTACATTAACTGCAGGTTCATTTAATACTACAAATTTAGGAGGTATAATAACAACAGCAGCACAACCAAATATAACATCACTAGGTCCATATTTATTATTAGGAACATCTACAGATAGTACAAGAATGATATCAGCTTTAAAATCAACAATTACAAATGGAACAACTTTATCATTTACATTAGGAAGATATAATAGTACATTAAATCAAGGAATATTTAGTTATACACATGTATTAGATGGTTCTGCATTAAATTATGTATCATTAGGATTTACAAATCAAAATATATTAAATGTTTTTGGAAATAATAGAATAGGGATAAATACATTAGTACCAAATAAACAATTAACAATTAATAGTGCAGATGGTCAATGTTTAAGATTAGTATATAATGTAACAACTGGTTCTGAAACTACATATTCTGATTATACTATATCAGTAGCAGGTGCAGTAACATTTACAGCATCTGGTTCTTCGCCAAGTTTTTCATTTGTTGGTGGTAATATAAATGCCACATTAGCAAGTGGCCCACAGCCAAATATAACATCAGTTGGTACATTATCTAATTTAACAGTAACTAATAATATATCAGCAAGTACAGTAACATCATCAACAGTTAGTGGTACTATAGTAACACCTTCACAACCAAATATCACATCATTAGGAACATTAACAAATTTAACTGTATCTGGTACATTAGTTGTTGGTACATTTAGTGCTGGTGCTGTTGCATCAGTAATACAAACACCAGGTCAACCAAATATCACATCATTAGGTACATTAACTAGTTTAAATATGTCAGGTCCAATTACTGGTGCAACAACAATAACAGCAAATTTATATAATGGTACAATTAATACAGCATTACAACCAAATATAACATCAATAGGAACATTAACTAGTTTAAATATGTCAGGACCTATTGTAGGGGTAACAACTATAACAGCATCTTCAATATCAGGAACTTTAACTACAACATCACAACCAAATATAACATCTATAGGAACATTATCAAGTTTAAGAGTAACTGGTAAATTAAGTATTAATACAACATCATCAGTAAACCAAGTTAATATAAATAGTTCAACTGGACAGATATTACGTTTAATTTATAATAATAATATTGGTACTGAAAGTAATTATGGTGAAATAAATATTAATTCTGATGGTAGACTTTTATTTACAACAAATGGTAATAGCCCTGGGTTTTCATTTACTGGTGGGCTAATAGTTGGTACTATTGGTACATCAAATCAACCAAATATTACATCATTAGGAACATTAACTAGTTTAAATGTTTCAGGTACAATTAGTGCTGGTAGTATGTCAGTATTATCATTAGGTGGTACTATAGCAACGGCAGCTCAACCAAATATTACATCACTAGGAATATTAACTAGTTTAACATTATCTGGTGCTATTACAGGTGCAACATCAGTAACAGCATCAACATTTATTGGTACATTAACTACACCAGCACAACCAAATATAACATCATTAGGTTCATTATCTAGTTTATCTGTAAATGGTAAGATAATAATAAATACAACATCAGTAGCAAGTCAATTAAATATAAATAATTCAAATGGTCAATGTTTAAGATTAATTTATAATAATTCAGTAGGTACAGAAACTACATATTCAGATATAAATATATCATCAACAGGTGTAGTTACATTTGCTGCAAATGGTACATCACCAGGATTTATATTTTCTGGTGGTAATATTGCAGCAACTATTAGTACAGCATCTCAACCAAATATAACATCATTGGGAACATTAACTAGTTTATCATTATCAGGTTCTATTTCTGGAGTAACGACTCTAACTGCAACAAATATAACAGGTACATTATTAACGGCAGAACAACCAAATATTACATCAATTGGATCGTTAATTGGAATAAATTTAACAGGTCAAATATATTCATCATATTCTACAGCAAATGGTAAATTAGCATTTTTACAAAATACAAATATAGGTATTGGTGGATATATAGAAGTTGTAAATCAAATTGGTACACGTGCATTATTTGGAGCAGATGGAAGTGCATTAGCAAATGGTGCAACATCAAGTGTAGTATTAGGTAATTTTTCAAATGGTGCATTAAAATTATTTACAAATTCATTAGAAAGGGTGAGAATTTTATCAACTGGATTTATTGGTATTAATACAACTGTACCAAATAAAACATTTACAATTAATGGAAGTGGTTCAGGTGATATTTTACGATTAGTTCATAATAATTCATTAGGTACAGAGGTTGTATATACTGATTTTGCTACAGATGGGTCTGGAAATATATATATAAAACCAACTGGTAGTTATAATTATTTACAATCACATATAGTAGTTGGTAAAGATATACTTGGTCCAAATAATATACATTTTAATGGTACAACTGGTGATACTGGTATTAATAATACAGTAATATCAGAAAGAATATATAGTGGTACTGATAAATCTGAATTATTATTATTTAAAGGTGATGATACATTAACTGGAGGTCCAGATCGTATTAGATTTAGAACAGCAGAAATTAGATTTCAAACATTTACAAGTAATGAAAATTTTTCAGGTTTAAATGATAATAATAATAGATTGGTTATAATAAATTCAGGATTAGTTGGTATAGGTACTGATGTACCATCTAAACAACTAACTATAAATAGTGCATCAGGACAAATAGCTAGATTTATATATAATAATTCATTAGGTACAGAAACAACATATAGTGATATATCATTATCTGTTGATGGTAAATTAACATTTAATGCAGTTGGATCATCTCCTGAATTTATATTTACAAATGGTCAAATAACTGGAGTAATTAAAACAGCAGCACAGCCAAATATCACATCAGTTGGTACATTAACTAGTTTAACTATTGCAGGTGCTTTATCAGCTGGATCATTCACTACTTCTAATTTAGGTGGTACATTAACAACAGCAGCACAACCAAATATTACTTCAGTTGGAACATTAAATAGTTTAAATGTTGCAGGTGCAATTAGTGCTGGATCATTTACAGTTTCTGAATTATTTGCTACTATTAAAACTGCATCTCAACCAAATATTACACAATTGGGTACATTAGCTAGTTTAAATGTATCTGGTGCATTAAATGCTGGATCATTTAATGTTGGTACTTTAAGTACTACAAATATTTCAGGAACATTATTAACAGCAGCACAACCAAATATTACATCAGTTGGTACTTTAACTGGGTTATATGTTGCTGGTACATTAACTGCAGATTTCTTTAATATTGGTAATGTTACTGCAACATTAGATACACCAGAACAACCAAATATTACTTCATTTGGTATTTTAACAGTATTAAATATAGCTGGTATAACAACTTCAACTAATACAACCCCAACAACTAGTTCTACTATTGGTGCAGTTAAATTAGCAGGTGGGTTAGCAATATCTAATACAACTGATGCAATAGATAGTACAAATGGTGGTACATTTACATCAGCAGGTGGTGGGTCATTTGCAAAAAAATTATATGTTGGTACTACATTAACTGCTACTAGTTTAGCTGGTACAATTATTACAGCAGCTCAACCAAATATCACATCTTTAGGAACATTAACTAGTTTAAATTTATCAGGTTCTATTACAGGAGTTACAACTATTAGTTTAACAACATTAACAGCAACAAATTTATCTGGAACATTAACAACAGCAGCTCAACCAAATATTACAAGTGTAGGTACATTAACTAGTTTAAAAACTGGTACAGGTGCTGTTGGTATTAATACATCACTCCCTGATAAACAATTAGAAATAAATAGTATTACAGGAGATTGTTTAAGATTAACACATAATGATGCTACTGGTAATGCAACATATTTTACCGATTTAACAGTATCATCAGGTGGTATATTTACTATTAAACCAGCTGGAGCATCAGTAACATTATTTACTAATAAAAATTTAGTATTAAGTGGAACTGGTTCTATTTCTGGTGTAAATACATTAACTGCAACTAGTATTGATGGAACATTAACAACAGCGGCTCAACCAAATATTACAAGTTTAGGTACATTAACTAGTATAACAACTTCTGGTTTAATAAATTCAACATTAAATACTATATCTTCTAATTCAACTACAGGTGCAGTTATATTAGCAGGTGGTATATCAATCTCAAATTCAACAAATGCAACAAGTAATACTAATGGTGGAACATTTACTACTGCAGGTGGTGGCGCATTTGCTAAATCATTATATGTTGGTGAAAATTTAATTGTCACTGGTGATTTAACTATTAATGGTATAACTACAACAATTAATTCAACAGTAGTTGAAATTGCTGATAATTCGATATTATTAAATAATGGCCCATCTGGTACTAATTATGATTCTGGATTTATTGTAAAAAGATATCAAACAAGTAATAATAGTGGTTCTGGTGATGTAGTTAGTGGAACTAGTACTACATCGTTTGTTATAGCTGCATCTTCATCAAATACAATTACATTACATGTAAGTGCAAGCGCAGTTGATAATTTTTATACTAATTGGTGGATTAAAATGTCAAGTGGTAATGCAAATAATAGAGTAAGACAAATTATTAGTTATGTTGGATCTACAAAAGTAGCTACATTAGATTCTAATTTTGATGTAATACCAGATATTGGTAGTACTGTTAATTTATATAATAATGTATATACTAATTTTGTATGGCAAGAATCTAATAAAAGATTTTTAACATCATATACAGCATCTAGTCCAAATTCTACATCACTAAGTATTACTAATAATGCTGATTTAGCATTTGAAAAAGGATATGCATTATCAACAGTAGCATCTACAAGTAATTCTACTGGTTCTTTAATATTAGTTGGTGGTATTGGAATATCAAATACTACTGATGCGACTAGTTCTACTAATGGCGGTACATTTACTTCTGCTGGTGGTGGTGCTTTTGCTAAAAAATTATATGTTGGTACTACTTTAACTGCAACTAGTTTAGCTGGTACAATAATAACAGCAGCTCAACCAAATATAACATCAGTTGGTACACTTACTAGTTTGATATTATCTGGAACATTATCTGGAGTTACAACATTAACTGCTACAAATATTGGTGGTACTTTAACAACAGCATCTCAGCCAAATATTACATCAGTTGGTACATTAACTAGTTTAACTTTATCTGGTGCAATATCAGGGGTAACGACATTAACAGCAACAACATTAGCTGGTACATTAACAACAGCAGCACAAACTAATATTACATCAGTTGGTACTTTAACTAGTTTAACTTTATCTGGAGCTATATCAGGAGTAACTACATTAACTGCTACAACATTAACTGGTACATTAACAACAGCAGCACAAACTAATATTACATCAGTTGGTACACTAACTAGTTTAACTCTATCTGGTGCTATTTCAGGAGTTACAACATTAACTGCTACAAATATTGGTGGAACATTAACAACGGCAGCACAACCAAATATTACATCAGTTGGTACATTAACTAGTTTAAAAACTGGATTAGGGGCAGTTGGTATTAATACAACAACACCAGCTAAACAATTAGAAATTAATAGTACAACTGGTGATTGTTTAAGGTTAACATATAATGATGCTGATGGTAGTGCTCTTAATTATGTTGATTTTATTGTAGCATCAAATGGTAATCTAACAATAACGCCATCTGGATTTTTAACTACATTTGATAAACAATTTGTTATTGATCACACTAGTACAGAAGGTTTTTTAGTTAGAAAAGATGGTGATACTGGTGATGTATTTTTAGTAAATACTAATAGTGAATTTGTAAATATAGTATCACATAATGGTACAACAAAAGGTCTACAATTGGGTGGTACATTGATTACAGCTACAGCAGCAGAATTAAATATTTTAGATGGTGTAACTAGTACTACAGCTGAATTAAATATTTTAGATGGAGTTACAGCAACTACAGCAGAATTAAATATTTTAGATGGTGTAACTAGTACTACAGCTGAATTAAATATTTTAGATGGAGTTACAGCAACCACAGCAGAATTAAATTATGTAGATGTAATAGCAGGTATAGCAACAGCATCAAAAGCATTGATTTTAGATGCAAGTAAAAATATTGCAACTATTAATAGTTTAACTGCAACAAGTTTAACTGGTACTTTACAAACAGCAACACAACCAAATATTACTTCATTAGGTACATTAAGTGGAATATCAACAAATGGTTCAGTTAATATTGGTACGTCTGGTGTATCATTATTAAGAATATTATCATCAGGTAGTATTATGTATTTACAATCTTCAATTGATACAACAGCTGGTAGTTCTTCTGATTTATTTATTGGAAATTATTTACAATCTGCAGTTTTATCAAATAGAAAAATTATGTTTAAAGCAAGTGGATCAGTAGGTATAGGCACATATGCACCAGATAAACAATTAGAAATTAATTCAGCAACTGGTGATTGCTTAAGATTAACATATAATGATTCAGATGGTAGTGCAACTGTATATTCTGATTTTGCTGTATCATCTAGTGGTATTTTAACAATTACACCAACTGGTACATCAGTTACATTAGCTGCAAATAAAAATTTAGTATTAAGTGGAACCGGTTCTATTTCTGGTGTAACTACATTAACTGCAACAAATTTATCAGGAACATTAACAACTGCTGCTCAAACTAATATTACATCAGTTGGTACTTTAACTAGTTTAAAAACAGGTACTGGTTTAGTTGGTATTAATACATCTAATCCAGAAAAACAATTAGAAATTAATAGTTCAACTGGTGATTGTTTAAGATTAACATATAATGATAATAACGGTGGTGCATCTAATTATTCTGATTTAATTGTATCTATAACTGGTGAATTAACTATTGCACCAACAGGTGCTTATGTTGCATTTACAAAAAAATTACAAATAGTTAATAATGGTACTGTTATTAGTTTTCAATCAGGTACTGGTGTTGAATATCGAGTTGTAACAAATGGAAATTTAGATGCTGCAGTTGGTACTTATTCTAATCATCATTATCATTTAGTTTCAAATAGTTTAATTAGATTAACTGTTCATACAAATAGTAATATTGGTATTGGAACTGAAGTTCCAAACAAAAAATTATCTATTAATGATATTACTGGTGGTGCAATGAGATTAATTTATAATAATAATATAGGTACTGAAACTATTTATAGTGATTTTTCTATTGCATCAACTGGTTTAATATCATTTGTAGCAAATGGTGGAACTTCACCTGGATTTGCATTTACTGGTGGAAATGTTGCTGCTACTTTATCAACAGCAGCTCAGCCAAATATTACTTCATTAGGTACATTAACAAATTTAGTATTATCTGGTACAATATCTGGTGCTACAACAATAACTGCAACAAGTTTTGCTGGTACATTAACTACTGCAGCACAACCTAATGTTACATCTTTAGGTACTTTAACGGCATTAACAATATCTAATACTGGTGGTACTTCATTAATTATAAATTCGACAAGTTCAGTATCATCTTCTCATATTAAATATAATACAAATGGAGATGATTGGGAATTTGGTTCTTATGGATCTACAAATGGTATTTCACCAAATTCAATGTATTGGTATAATACAAATGTTAAAATGATATTAACAAATACTGCTAAATTAGGTATTAATACAACTGCACCAGATAAACAATTGGAAATTAATTCAGCAACTGGTGATTGCTTACGATTAACATATAATGATTCTAATGGTAGTGCATTAACTTATTGTGATTTTTCAGTTAATATAAATGGTACACTAACTATTGCACCAACTCAATCAATTATTTCTATAAGTGGTATTATATATTCTGCAAATGGTACTGTTAGTGCACCTACATATACATTTTCAGGAGATACAAATACAGGAATGTATAGTGGGGGTACTGATATATTAAATTTTACAACTGCTGGTACTGATAGATTAACAATATTAGCAAATGGTAATGTTGGCATTGGTAATATATCACCTGAAACTACATTACATTTGACAAATAGTGGATATGGTCAATTAAAATTAGAAACAACATCAGGAGCTGCAGGTGCAACAATGTTATTTAAAAAGCCAACTGAACCTGATTTTTCAATGGGTATTCAAACTAATAGATTTTATATATATGATGCTACAAATTATAGATTTACTATTAATACAATAGATGAAAATGTTGGTATTAATACATCAGTGCCAAATAAAGCCTTAGAAGTTAATTCAACTACTGGCCAATGTTTACGTTTAACTTATAATGATAATAATGGGTCTGCTATTAATTATTCAGATTTAACAGTTAGTAGTAGTGGTGATTTAACTATTGCACCATCTGGTGGTGATACAATTATATCTGGTAATTTAAGTGCAACTTTAACTACAGCTGCACAACCTAATATAACATCATTGGGTACATTAACTAGTTTATCTATTTTAGAAACTAGTGGATCTTCTATTTTAAATATTGAATCTACATATACACCATCTTCATATACTGGTGTACAATTTAATACAGTTGGTAATGATTGGCAAATAGGTGCTTATAATGCTAATAATAGTATATCACCAAATTCATTCTTTATATATGATAATACATCTGCATTATCTAGAGTTACAATTAATTCATCTGGTAATGTTGGTATAGGTACTACAAACCCAGATAAAAAATTAGAAATTAATGATGTTACTGGACAATGTTTACGTTTAACTTATAATGATTTAAATGGTGCTGCTACTAATTATACAGATTTAACAGTATCTGCTACTGGTGATTATATAATTACACCATCTGGTGGTGATACTACAATAGTTGGTAATTTAAATGTTGATACATTAACAACACCTGTTTTAAATGTAACTGGTTTGAGTACAAATTTTTCTGATGGTGGATTAATTATTAATTCATTTGATCAAATTAATATGAATGGTAGATTAATTAAACAAGAATTAATTACTGATATTAATTTAACAGATTATAATCCAACTGGACAAGCAGATAACTATAGTTTAGAAATTATTGGGTATATTAAACCACAATATACTGAAACTTATACATTTTATATTACAGCAAATGATGGTGCTAGATTATGGGTAAATGATCAATTAATATTTAATATTTGGAGTGGTGATCCAAGTGATTTAGCAAGTACTACAATAGCATTAACTGCGGGTGTTTGGTACCCTATTAGAATCCATGCCCAAGAACTAACATTAACGCAGAGATTATTATTACAATGGAGTTCTACATCTGAAACAAAAGCTAATATCCCATCTACTCGAATGGCTTGGGATAATACAAATAATCAAGTACATACTAACCCAACACATATTGCAGATAGTTTGACATTATATAATTCAACTACTACAACAGCAAATACAGCTGATATTACAGTTAATTCAAGTGGTAATTTGATTATTATACCTTCTAGTGGTAATGTGACTATTAATAATAAAATTGGATTAAATGGTACAATATCACCTATTGCTGCTATTGATATGGGTGCAAATGCTTCAGATAGATCATTATTATTATATAAAAATACTGATATATATGGATTTGGTGCAAATAATAATTTACTTAAATATCAATCAGGTACAAGTTCTGGCCATGCATTTTATACAAATGCAACTACATCATCTACAGGTACTGAATTAATGAGATTATTAACTAATGGTAATTTAGGTATTGGTACAACTGCACCAGATAAAAAATTAGAAATTAATTCATCAACTGGGAATTGCTTAAGATTAACATATAATGATTCTAATGGTACTGCTACTAATTATTGTGATTTATCTGTATCATCACTGGGTAATTTAGTAATTACATCATCTAGTAATTATATTGATTTATTATCTAGAGTAAATCTAAATATAGCTGGATCTAATATTGCATTTCAAGTCAATGGTGGTGCATCTATAAATACAGTTTTAAATGTAAGTACAACAAGTAATGCAGTTGGTATTAATACTACATCTATAGACAAAGCATTAGAAATAAATTCAACAACTGGTGATTGTCTAAGATTAACATATAATGATTCTAATGGTACTGCTGCTTTTTATTCAGATTTCACTATTAATAATGTTGGATCTTTAACTGTTAATCCAAGTGGGGGGTATTCATATTTTACTTCTAATTTATTTGTAAAAAATTCATCAAGTGCTGCATTTCAAATAGATAATAATGGTAGTAATGTATTATTAAGAGCTAATACTACTAATTTAACAGTTGGTATTAATACAACAGCTGCAGATAAAGCATTAGAAGTTAATTCAGCAACCGGTGCTTGTTTAAGATTAACTTATAATGATAATAATGGTAGTGCTGCCTTTTATTCAGATTTTAGTGTATCTGCAGCTGGTGACTTAACTATAACACCTTCTGGTGGTGATGTAACTATTAGTAATAATTTGGGATTAAATGGTACAACATCACCTATTGCAGCTATTGATATGGGTGCAAATTCTACAGATAGATCATTATTATTATTTAAAGGTGCTAGTATATTTGGATTTGGTGCTAATGGTAGTTTACTTAAATATCAAGCTGGTGCTACTTCTGGTCATGCATTTTATACAGATGCAACAACATCATCTACAGGTACTGAATTAATGAGGTTAACTACTGGTGGTAATTTAGGTATTGGTACAATTACTCCAATAGAAAGTTTAGATATTTATACTGGTAATATTAGATTAGGTGATACAAATTCATATGCTAGTGATAGTTATATATATAAACATTGGAGTGATGTTAATAATGATCATCAAATTGGAATGAAGTTTGATTATTATACAGGGTCGGGTGGAACAGCTACAACACATTCAAGACTTAATTTTATTAGTAATGCTGGTCTTGATCAATATATAGATGGTTTAAATACAGTTACTATGATGACTATATTGTCAAATGGAAATGTTGGTATTGGTGCAACTACACCACTTATGCGATTAAGTTTGGGAGCTACAGCTAGTGATAAAATATTAGCATTATTTGATGCAACTGGGTGGTATGGATTTGGAGCAAATGCTAGTAATTTAAAATATCAATCTGGTGGTGGGCATCAATTTTATACTTCTTCTTCAGATGTTGCTCTTGGTACATTAGCTATGACAATAGATACATCTGAAAATTTAACATTAGTAGGTCAATGTAGAGGGTATTCTGGGAGTTCTACAGCACCTACATTTTCATTTAGTAGTGATACGAATACTGGTATGTATAGTTCAGGTGCAGATTTACTACAGTTTACTACAGCTGGTTCTAATAGAATGTGGATAGAAGCTAGTCAAATTCTTACATATTCATATTTTAAAGCTACTGCTGGTGCTGAATTATATACTTCTGCATCAAGTAGAACTCAATTTAATTCTGCAGATATAAATGGTGAAACACATATAATAGATTTTTGGAATACATATTCTGGTAGTACTGATAAAGTAGTTTCATCAATAGTATGTAATAAGGGAACTAATAATAATGCTGGAGAAATATTATTAAAAACAAATACAGCAACAGCAAATACTTTAACTACAAGATTGAAAATTGATCAAAATGGCGCAGTTACTATAGGAGGATCTTTAAGTAAAGGATCTGGTACATTTGATATTGAACATCCTTTACCAAATAAAAAAAAAGAAGGATATAGATTAATACATAGTTTTATAGAAGGACCTAGATGTGATTTAATATATAGAGGAAATATAAAGTTATTAAATGGTATAGCTATTATTGATTTAAATAAACAAAGTATGGAATCTGACGATTGTAAAATGACAGATGGTACATTTGAAGCATTATGTAAAAATTCAGATTTTTATTTACAAAATAAAACAGGATTTGATAGAGTTAAAGGTAATCTAATAGATGCAATATTAACTATAACTTGTGAGAATAATAATAATAATGAAGATATTATTTCTTGGATGGTTATAGCAGAACGAAAAGATGATTATATACAAAAATGGAATAAAACAAATGAAAATGGTTCATTAATAACTGAATATAAAAAAGAAGTTTAGTATAAAATTTACAAAATTAAATTATTATAAATATTATTTTTTTTTTTATTATTTTTTTTTAACAGATATAAAATAATAATAAAAATAATAAATATTAATATAAAATAATTAAAACAAAATATATTATTATTGTAATTATTATTAATTTTATCATATTTATTATAAAATATTTGTTCATTTTTTAATTGGTATCTATTTGGTATTAATTTATATTGTACATCATCAGAAAAAGATATGTGTTTATTTTTATTATTTTTAAAAACTTTTTTATTATTTTTTAATATACTTTTTAATGGTTTATTAGAATTATAATTATTCATATTTTTAATTAATATATATATTATAATATATATATTAATTAAAAATGAGTTATTATTTTTGTAATACATTTGGTAGTGATAAATCTGATATACCATTAGATTTAATAGATATGAATACTTATCTTGTTAAAACTTGTAAAAAATATCATACATTATATACATATTTATTTTGTGTAATATTACGTATAATTATAGGAATTTTAATATATAATTTAGAATATATTCAACCTATTGGTATAATTTTATGGTGTGCTATAGTTATAATTGGGTTTTATTCAAAATGTAAATTACCATATAAAACATGGAAGAAATATTGTAGAACTATAGCAATATATTCATCTATTATATTAGTTAATATATCAAAAACAGAAAATAAATCAAAAAAAGAAATAAGTGGAATGTTTATTATATTAGATGCATTAATGGGATTAAAAAGTAGATATAATGCGACTAAATTAATTTAATTAAATTAATCTAAATTTCTTTTATTAATTTATCAATAAAATTATTAACTTGTTCTTTTTGATTTTTTTTATATCTTTTTAAAAATTCTTTAACTTCTTGTTCTTTAGTATAATATAGAATATCATATTCTCTTTTTTTTTCAATATAGTTATTATAAATATTTATAACTTCTTCTCTAGTATAAATTTTTTCCTGATATTTATCTGATAATAATTTCTGTAATTCTTCAAGTTTTTTTTCATCTTTAAAATATTGTAACTGTGGGTGAACTCCTATGAATTTAATAAAATATTCATTAAAATCATATATTTCATACGTTCTCATATTCATTTTATATATAGTATTACTATTATATAAATCAATTTTTATTTTTATAGTTAATTAGTAAATCGTAAAAAGTGAAAATGAAAAATGAAAAAGTTATTAGAAAAATATTTTTCAAAATTAATTTGTGAAAAAATTTTTTGAATTTTAATTTTATAAATTATTTTTTTTATTATTAAAAAAAATAATTTATGTAAATATGTGTAAATTTATACATAACTATAATATAACGTATAATTTAATAAATTTATATGATATATATATAATATAGTTGTATAAATTTACACAATTGATACTATCTAATTTAATTATAATTTAAACTTTTATAATATATATTGTTATATATATTATAAATTTGCGAAAACCAACACAACAATTTTGTCATTTTGTACATTTTTACACTAAAAAATATAATAATGTATAAATGTGCAAAATGCAATAAAGAATTTAAAAGTAATAGAAATTTACAATCACATCAAAATAAAAAAATACCTTGTGATAGAATTATTAAATGTAAAAATTGTTTTAAAGAATTTAAAACAATTTATATATTAACAAGACATTTAAATCGTAAGAATAAATGTATTAAAAGAGATTTAGAACAAGAAAATATTGAATTAAAGCGAAAATTGGAAGTTGCTGAGAGTAAACAAAGTATAACAAATAATATAACGAATAATATTAACAATAATACTCAAATCAACATATTTACACCAGAAGGTAAACTATACCATACCTATTTTTTAAAATCAAACCCATTAGAGCAATTAGAGTTTAATATAGATGAATTATCTAATTTAACATTAGAAGATTATACAGACGAGTTATCAAATATATATAACTTTACGAATTTAATAAAGGAGATATGTTTTAATATGAATATACCAGAGAACTGGATAATATGTAAAGATGATTTATTTGATAAATTAAAATTAAAAATCGATAAGGATAACGTAATAAATTGTATGGATAATATATTATATTTAATATATTCAATAGCGAAACAGGTAATAAATTACAATGAGTTAGATAAAGAATTAATAGAATTTTATAAGACATTTATAGAGAAATATGAAAATGAAGAATATAAAGATAATAAAAACGTAAAGAAATTTATCAAACTATGTAATGAAGAATTATTCAAGCATTTTTCAAAAATTTTAAATATAATAAGTGAACGAAAGAATAATATTAAAAAATTAGAAATAAAGATAAATAATTTTGGAGATGAGGATATAACATTTATAAAAAGGAATATATTATATACAGAGTTAATAAATGTATTAGATAAGAAATATTCAAAAGATTATTATAGTAGAAAATTTAAAGTAAATGAATATAAATATACAGGAATAATAGATTTAAAAATGATAGATATGTTTATATATTTTTTAAAATTATTATATAAAAATGAAAACTATTTATCAAACCAAACTATTAAATATGAAAATAAAGACTTTTATATATATAAGAACGAAGAATGGGTTGAAATAAAAGTAAATGAATTAATAAATCAAATATTTTCAAAAATACATATAATATTAAAGGTATATAAAATAAATTTACCCGAAAATATGCATTCTGAAAACTATATAGAAGAATTATATAAAGAAAGATATAATGATTATTGTAAAATAGGAGATAGTAAATATTACAAAAAAATAATAAAAGAATATTATATTAATGATAAATCATTTGATGATCATGAATTAAATATTATTCAATAGTGAATTTTATTAGTAATCTCTAAGTTTATTATCGTATAATGGGGAATAAGTAATTTGTATTCCGCAGTATGGTTTATTATTATATTTATAATTAACAGATTTATATATTCCCATTTCAACAGCATTTTTTAAAATAAATCTAAAGTTTGTCCAAAATTCTTTATTATGTCCATAAGTTTTAGAAAATAGATGAGCGAATTCGTGTAAAGCCACAAACATAATAGTATTAAAATCATGAAATTCATCTGTATTATTAACAAATCTTAAACATAAAGCGAAAATATCACCTTTATTAATAGTATAACTAGTATCTTTATCAAAAATGCTAGGAAGATTTTCTTGGATATTGAATGGTCTATAATTTTTTTTTAATCTTAAAATAGCATATAAAATATATACTTTATCTTCTTTAGTTGATTTATAATTATAATTAATATTATTTATATTATATTTATCATCTAAATATTTTAATAATTTTAATAAATTTAAATTAATATTATCTAATAATATTGCTGCATTTTTTTTATTAGTAAAATTATCATATACTTTATAATCATTCGATCCAATCTTATGTTTAGTTAATTTATTTGTAAACTTTTCAGATAACGTAACAGAATTAAAATATTCACTTAATTTATTTAATATCATAGTATATTATTTTTTTTACTATATTATACAAAATATAAAATATAAATATAATATAAATTATATTTATAAAAATTAAATATTTATATATTATAATTTATATATAATACTAATAATAAATTTTTATTACTATGAATGAATTACTTTATAATCCAATCAAAATAAATATTAAAAAGATAAATTATAAAAAAATACAAAATGAAAATAATATAAATAAATATGAATATGATATATCTACAGAAAAATCTATATTAGTATTAGGAAATATAGAAAAAGAAATAATAGATAGTATTAAAAATTATAGTAAAAATAAAAACAAAAAGAGTGAAAAGATATTAAAAAAACATTACGGAAATGATTTTTCAAGTAAATTAAATTTATATAATAAAAAAAAAGGTGGAGATATTAATAATAATAATATTGATGATATTGATATAGATTTTAATGATATAGATTTTAATGATATAGATTTTAATTTATTAGATATTATAGAAAGTGAACCATTATATACAGAACCTCTATCTAATATAGTAAATAAAAAACAAAAAGAAGAATATATATCTAATTTTAATAAATTATATAATACTGAGATATCAATATATATGGAAGATACAATTAAACAATTAAAGGAAAAAATATTTTTAATTACAAAAATTCAACCTTATAAACAATATATATTATTTAATAATAAACAATTGGGGTATAAATTTCAATTATATGATAATGATATAAATATAAATATAAATAATATAATAATAGAAGATAATTTACAGATATATAATATACCAGTTAATAATAAATTATATAATAATAGAGATAATTTAAAAGTTATATCTTTAGAAAATAATATATTAATAAAATATTTATACCAAAAACAAATTATTAATGTAAATTCAGATCAATTAGAATTTGATATATTTAATATAGATGATTTATTTATAGAAAATAAAAAAGAAATCGCAAATATAATTAAAGATGATATTGAACAAAAGGAGATGATATATTATTCATATATATTTAAATATTTTCCATATTTTACAATAGAATTATTTGAAGATTATATATTTAATGAATCCAATATAGAATATAAATATACAGATATATATTTAAACTATGAAAAATTAAATAAAATATATAAATATGAGAAGATTATATTAGATAAACATTATAATGAAATTAATTCAAAAAAATATATAGACTTTATAAATAATGAATTTATACAAACAATAGTTAAATCAGATATTGATATAATAAATAATAATATTAAGAGTAATTTAAATGTATTTAATATAAGAAATATATTTGATTTAATTGAAATAACATCAATAGAGAATTTATTATATATACAATATAATACAATCTTTGATAATAATAAAGTACAATTAGTAAAAATTAATAAATATATAAAAAATACATTTAAAAATATTAATATACAAAATGAATCTATTTTATTAAAATTTAATTTAATATATGAAAAATATAATATAACAAAAGAATTAAAAAGAGAATTAATATTTATAATTGATAAATATGGGAATTATAAAATTAAAATAGAATTAAATGATACATTAAATATTACATATGAAAAATTAGTTAAATTAATAATTGATATAATCAATCCAATAATAGAATTATTAAATAAACAAAGTTTTTATATAAATTTTAATACAGAAAATAAATTAAAATTAATAAATAAATATAATATCAATTTATCTAATATAAATATTATATTATTATGGAAAAAAACATTATCAATAGATGGATATAATAAAGTGAAAGAAACTTTTTCAGAGTATATTAATGCTGGTATATATTTATATAAATCAGAAAATATAATTACGAATGAAATAGAATATATAATTAATAAAGGTGTATATGATTATATATTAAATAAAAATTTATATACAAATAATGATTTTCAATATTTAACTGATCCGAATTTTAAACAAAGGTGGAATAATGCATATAATAATACAAAATTAATTAAAATATTACCAAAAATTACTAATTTAATGATAGAATTGGATAATATAACATATAATGAAATAAATTATATTATTAATAATATTTATATGTTATTATACTTAAATAATAATAAAATAGATAAGATAAATACAAAGCAAACATTTTTAGAACATAAATCAATAAAACAATTAAAACAAATAGATCCTATATTATATAAATATAAAGATTCAGATAATAAGTATTCTAGAAAATGTCAAAAAAAGGTACAACCAATTATAGTAACAAAAAATGAAATTGATGAAAAAAAATTAAAAAATGTGATTAAATATAAAAATTTTACAACAGATAAAGAAAATTATTATTATTGTCCTAATAAAAAATATCCATTTATTAAATTTTTACAAAATATACATCCAAATAATTATTGTATACCATGTTGTAAAAAAAAGGATTATAAAACAGTACAAAATAGTAAATATAATAATATACATGAAAGATGTTTAACTGAATATACTTATCCTACTGATATAGTACAAACAGATAAATCTAGATATGTTATTAATTATGGTAATATAATAATAATTAATAGGCTAATGTATTTACCAACTTCATTAAATATAATGTTAAATACTATAAAAAATGAAGAAAAATTTTATATATATGGAATTGAACAACATATTAGTAATATACAAAATATTGGATTATTATATATATTAGCAAATGTATATAATATATCATTAACAAAGTTTATACAAATTATAATAGAATTTTTATCTGATAATCAACATTTATTTAATATATTATTAGAAGGTAAATTATATAAGTATTTTACAGATATTTCAGAATTAATAACTATAATAAAAAATATATTTATATTAAATAAATTATTTCAAGTTAATATTGAATTTATCTATTGGAATGATTTATTTCAAGATATAGTATCATATTTAAATATTTACATAATTATATTTGAAGATACAAACTCAAATATAAGTTATAAGCCATATAAAAGTATACAAACTATGAATAATATATTTAATAGTAAATATAATAAAATAAATAAATTTGTTTATGTAATAAAAAAAAATAATAATGAATATTATCCTATATATTATATAAATTTTAATGATTTTTATAAAAATAATAAAATAAAACAAAAAGAATTTGAATATAATGATAATATATCATTATCTATTAAGCAATTAATATTAAATGAATATAATAGTATAACGAATGATATTAATATTAATTTAGACACAATAAATGATTTTATTATATATAATAAAAATTATAAAATAATAGAATATTATATTAATAAAAAACACCATTGTTATGCATTAATATTATTACATATTACTACTAATAATCATATATATATTGCAATTAATAATTCAAATATTACAGAAATAAATAAGTTAACAAAAATAATTAATAAATTAAATAATGATTCTGAAAAAATAATTATAGATAATAATAAAATAAAAATTAAATTAAATTATAATTCATTTAATAGAAATAAATATAAATTAAATTATAAAAACTTATTTAAATTTATTACAGAATATAATTTATTTATATTTAATTATACAATAAAATTAAAAAAAATAAATGAAAGAAATTTAATAGAATTAAATAATGATATAAAGAATTATTTTACTAATTTAGATTTATTAAATCTAAATGAGATTAAATTTAATATTATAAATAAATATAGTTTTATATATAAATTTTTATATATACAACAATTTATTATTTTAAAAAAAAATAATACAATAGAAATTATAGGTTTTATATGTAATAATTTACAATATTATATTAATCCAATAATTACTATAGATGAATCAATTAATATATTAAAAAATAATATTAATAGTATTAAAACTGATATTAATACTATAATTAAAACTTCAAAATATAATGAAAATAATATTAATAATATAATTACTAGAAAATTTTTATTATTTAATACAATAACTAACTATATATATGATATAAATATAATACAATATAATAAAATATCTGATATAAAAAGTTATTATAAAATATTATATTATGATCCAGATTCTATTAATAAATTATTATTAGATAATAATAAAAAAGAAATAGATAATAGGGTTAAATATATTAATAATAGTATATATAATAAATATATATATAATTTATTAATTATTGAAATAATCAATAAATTTAAATCATATAAAGATAATAAATTAAGAAATATTATTAAAAAAACAATTAATAATTTAAATAAAAATAAATTAACATTAGAATATTTAGAGTATAATTATAAGAATATATTATATGAAAATATATCTACATACATTATAAAAACATATTTAAAAAATATAAAAAATGTAAACAAAGAAGAATTAATAAATAATATATATGATAATTTAATTAAAATGATAACTCCTATAATTATTAATAATAATATAAGTATTAATATTAAATATGATTTAATAATTAATATAATAGATAATAATAATTTTATATTTGATAATATGGTTGTTAATTTATTTAAATATATGGAAAAAACAGATATAATAATAGAATTAAAAGATATATTAAAAAATAATATATATATAGATAATAAATTAGAAAATAAAAAAAATATTGATAATTTAACATCTTGTACATATAATAATAATAATATAAATATACCATATTGTTATAAAAAAAAATTAATTATTAATAATAAACAACAATATGATACTCTTATTGATATGATAGCAACAGATATAAAAAATACATTAAAACAAGATATTATATTAAATCCATTATTTATAGATATTGCATTAAATAAAATGAATTTTAATAAATATATTAATGAAATAATATATATAAAAAAAATATAAATTAATTATAAATTATAATTATAATGTATATTATTATATAATAATATATAAATAATATATTTATATTTAAGAGAATATAAATATGGCATATTCAAAATATAATCATGGTAATATAAATGTATTAGATAATTTATTTAAAGAATTAACTAATAAAGATAAAAAAAAACAAGTAGAATCTACTAAGATACCTCCAAAACAAAAAATTATAGTTAATGAAATAAAGAGACATGATATTATACCACCATCAGAAATAAAAGATGATGATTTATCAAGTTTATTTTATAAATTAGTAATACAATTTAATTTTAAAATAGCATTTTTATTATTTATATTTTATATTTTATTTAATACAGATATATTTAATAAATTTGTTATATCAAAATTTGAAAAAGATATATATGTAAATGATAAAATTACAGAAAAGGGGTTATTAATTATAGGTACACTATTATCATTAACATATATTATGTTAGATGTATTAAATAATAATGAATATATTTAATAAAATATTTCATTTTTGTATTCATTAAAAATATTTAATAAATCAGACATAATTAATTCAGTAACAGCTTTTGAAGGAGAACCATCTAAATTAATTTTTGCACTTCCAAAAATTTTAATAGTTGTTTTTTTTATTTTTTTACTATTAATATTTTTTTTATATTTTAATATAATTTCATCAGTAATTATAATAGGTGTTATAAATTTTAATACTAATGCTGTATATTTTTCAGGTGAATAATTAATGTTATATATTTTAAAATTTAATTTTTTATTTAATTCATCATTTTCTTTATATAATAATAATAGTTTTTCTAATTTATATAAGTCAATAACAAATTTATGTTTAGATTCTATATCTAAATTATTATTAATAGTTACTTTATTATCTTTTTTTTCTTCAACTACATTAATAAGCATTTCTTTATTATTTTTTTTATGATCAATATCTTTAATAACATTAATGTTATCATTAAAAATTAAATGAGTTTTATAATTATTCATAATAGAAATTAAATATAATTTTTCAATATCTTTATTAATATCTTCTTTAAACATATCATATTTAGAAATATAATTAATTAATTCATTTACCTCTTTATTAATAGATAAAAGTGATTCATCAGTTACTGATGGGATTTGTATACTACCATTAACAAATAATTTAATATGATACATTTTTTTAGTTTCAATATTATTTAAAAATGTAAATGATATTTGTGAATTAAAATATTTACCAGTACCTTGGATTTTACGATTAGGTATAACCTTTTCTTTTGGTTTTCTTCCTCTATTAGATTTTTTTAATTTAGTTGTTAAAGTTATATATAAATCATCAATTAATTCTTTATAATTACAACCAATTTTAATTATATTATTTTTTAATTCTAATTGTTCAACTATTTCCTTTTCTTGTTTATTAAATTGTACATTAGATAATTTACCTTCTACAGTAATTGTAGATAATTCTATTATAGAATTTGTTATATTTATATTATTTAATAAATTATTATGTTCAGTTTTATACCAATGATTATTTAATTTTTCTTTAATATTATCTTCTATATTTTGTAAATCAGACATTATTATTAGAATATATATATAATATTTAATATTAATAATCAATTTTTTAAAAATATATATTATATATATATTATATAATAAAAACATTTCAATATGGATAAAAAACAAATTTTAAAATATAATAAATATGATAAATATAATAAATATTATTATCAGAAATCTGATATGAGGATTAAAGAAAATATATCAGATTCAGATAAATCAATTTCATTAGAAAAGATATTAAAGATACCAATTAAAACTTATAATTATATTAATGACCCATACAAAGTTAAACATAATGGTATTATAGCTCAAGATTTGGCTAGTATTATACCAAATGCTGTACATGTGTGTGAATTAGAGGAGTTTGAAGATTTACACACAATTGAACACACTGAATTAATAAGTTATTTAATTCAATCTATACAAAAATTAAATGAAAAAATTGAAGTTTTGGAAGAAAAAATAGAAGAGTTAACTAATTTATGAATTATAAAATTGATTTAAATATTTTTTTTATTATATTGTATTACAATAAAAAATGAATTGTAAATATAAAAATAATACAAAGGCACATAACTGGAATACAGTTGAGTATACACAAACTAATGATATTATTAAAATGAAATATTTAATTGACAATAATATAAGTATTATTAGAATTTTAGAAGATGATGTTTGGTTTGATAAAAATAATTGGGAAAAAAATTTAAAGCAATATATAAAAAAATATGATATAGTTACTATAATATATATAGATAATAATAATAATATTTATGATAAACATAAAGAGTTATTAAAATTATAATGTTTTTTATTCATTGTCACGGATTGATGACATAACATCATCCATATTATTTTTTTCATATTTAATTTTTTCTTTATTATGCTTGTTACGTAACGACGAATGTATGAACGCTGACGGGATAAGTTCAATAAAAATACGTGTCATAGGACTGAGTTCATATTTTTCCATAATATTTCCAGCGATAGTAGAAGTTTCATACCTTAATCTACGAAGTTTTACACGAACAGTATCAGAATAACCAGTTAAATCAGGTTGCATACCAAAGTATTCATTTTCACCATCAAAAATTCTTTCTAAACCATTTGATACAGTTAAAATAACATCTTCAGCTAATTCTCTATATCGATCTCTATTATTTTTAATTAATAAAATTCTATAAACTTGATCAATTTCATCTAAAGATGAATCATAACCAACATTTTTAATTTTATTCAAATTAATACCATCTCTATTTAAATCTTCTTTTAAAATATCTATTTTTTCTAATAAAATAATTTTTTTTTCTTCATCTTGTATTGCTTTACTAATTTCATCATCATGTAAATAAGAATTTGTATGTAGTGAATTACTACTATTATTATTAGTATTATAACTATTAATATTATAGTTATTTTCGATAGGTTCATTATAATTATTATTATTATTATTTATTTTATTATCATTAGAATTTACTGATTTTAATAATTGATCAAATTCATCAAATTCAGAAGCAACATCATCTGTATTAATATAATTATTTTCATTAATATTATTTAAATTACCAAATGAGTTTTCATTATTTAAAGAAGAATTAAAATCAGAATTTGATGTACTATTATCATTATTATTATACATAACATTATTCAATTGTTGTTCATATTCCATAATTGGATTAGAATTATTGTCAATTTTATTATCTATATTATTATAATCATTATTAATAGAATTATCTATTAAATGCTTTTCTATAATTTCAGGTTTAATAGAATTGGATATTAAATCTTGATTTAATAAATAACTCATCCCAACTATATTATTAGGATTATTTAGATGTACTTCATTTGACATTATTAATAAAAAAATAAATTAAAGAATATGTAAATTTAATATAATATTTTTATTTATATTATAAATTTAAATTATATATTTATATGTAAATAAAAATTATTTTTTAAAAATAAATAATTAATTAATTAATAAAAATAGATATAAAATTATATTTTAAATATTATATATAAATATATAAATATAAAATATAAAATATAAAATATAAAAATGGATAATACATATATTTTATCAATAGATCCAGCAAATAAAAGTTTAGCAATTTCATTTTTTTCATATAATAATAGATATAAAGAAGATATAAGAGATGAATTAAAAAAGGAACAAAAAAATAAAATAAAAATAAAAAATATAAATAATATATTAAATACAATAATTGATATAAAATATATGGATGTACTAGATTTATTTCCAAATATTAAAGTATGTGATATAGGAATAATAGAAAGAACTAATTTATTTAAATATAATATTCAACAAATAAATACAAAATTAAATAAATATATAGATGAGTTAAATATTAAACAAATTATAGTATGTATAGAATATCAGCCTGTATTTAATAATAAAAGTAATATAATATTTAATCAATTATTATATGAATATTCATATAATAAACTATATAGTATACAAATATTATATCCAATATTAAAAAATAAAATTTATTTTCATCCATTATTGAAACATAATGAATTTATAAGAAAAAAAAATAATTTATATAGGGCAAATAAAATTCATACAAGAGAAAATTTTATATATTTTATAAAATTATTTAATTTAGAAAATAATATTAAGCATATAAAAACATCAAATCTAGATGATATATCAGATACATTATTTCAAGGATTAGCATATATATTATTTATACAAAATTAATTATTATTATTTTTTTTCTTTTTTATAAAATGATAATAATAATAGTAATATTATTATTAAATATAAAATTTATCCAATAATAGAATAATTTTATGAATTTAATTTATTTATTTTAATTAATTGTTCTTTATATTCTTTAATTGATAAAGTACCACCGTAATGTGCTAATTTATATTTATTAGGTGATGGTATAATATCATTGATTGGTTTTTTATAAAATAATTTATATAAATATTTTAAATATTCATCATAATCCCATTCTTTATCTTGTGGTATGATTTTATTATTATTAATAAAAGCTTTTGCACAACCAAATGAACAAAAATTTCCTAAAATACTTAACTCTTTTCCATTACCAGTATTTAATATACTATTAGGTATAAATACTGGTTGATTTTTAAAACCTAAATCACAAAACCAACATTTAATATTTGTAGATAATTTCCAATTTTCTAAAACTGTAAATTTATCTTGTATTTTATCATAAATAATACGTTTTTTATTATAAGTATTTTCTTCCTCTTGTATATTATTTAATATTTTACTTTTAAATTGATCTTCAATATCAACATAATCATCACTGTATATACCCTCTAGAAATAATATATATTGTTCTTTAAAATCCATATATTCTTTTATTATTATATATTAATTTATATATATAATTTTAAATATAAATTAATTTTATTTAATATATAAAAAATAATAAAAAATTATATAATAAAAAAGTATAATGTATTTATTTATATTACATATACCAAAATTTGTAATTAATGAAAATGGATTTTTTGTAGATTTATATAATAATAAAATAGATATATCAAATACATTTATAAAAAATGATATATTATTATCATCATATTTATTAGAAGAAGATGAGTTAGAAGAAGTTGATTTTAAATTAGTTATAATAGATATATTAAAAAAAATGGATATAACTAATATAAAAATTATAGAATGTCAAGATAATAGAACATTGGAATTAAAATTTACTGTAATTAATATTAATACTGAATATATATTAAATAGTTTATTATCTATTGGTATTGGTGAACAAATTGGTAATATATGGGTATTACCTTTAGATATAACTAGACCTAATATACAAGTTACAAATTTACAAAATCATAGTAATAAATTTATCGAAACAATCAAAGCTAGATTGGTTATTGATAAAATTGCAGAAATTACTAATGTATCCGCACAATTAAGTTTCGATTATATAAGTTTAGTTATTATAGCTAGTATTCTAGCATTTTTAGGATTAGCATATAATAATATTACTATTATAGTAGCATCTATGTTAGTATCACCAATTATGGGACCAGTAACAGCTGTTACATTTGGTACTATTATTAAAGATTGGAAATTAGTAAAAACTGGATTTAAATCTGAATTATCTGGATTAATTATTTGTGTTATTATAGGATTTTTATTTGGATTAATAATGGGACCATTTGAAAATGCATTATCATGGCCTACAGAAGAAATGGAAAATAGAGGGAATATAAAAGGTTTATTATCTGGTATATTTGTAGCTATACCATCTGGTATAGGAGTTGCATTATCTATTTTAGGAAATAATACTAGTAGTTTGGTTGGTGTTGCAATTTCTGCTAGTTTATTACCACCAGCTGTTAATACTGGAATACTATTTTCTATAGCATCTACAGCACACTTATATATTAATAAAACAATTATAGTTAATGAAATACTAACAAAAGCACTTATAAGTTTTTCATTAACTATAGCAAATATTATAGTTATATATTTAATGGGAATGGCAATGTTTAAAATTAAAGAAGTTGCAAAAATACCTGGGAAAACAAAATTTTGGAAAGATATAGAACTATCTAGAAATTATGATAATTTAATAAAAAATGAAAATAATGAATCATATAATAATATTATAGATAATATTATTCCTATTTTAAATGAAAATTTAAATATACCAAATTTAAATAATAATATTATAGATATGAATGATAAATGTAATATTAAATATTACTATAAATCTTCATCACCAAAAAATAATAATATTATTAATTAATATAATTTAAAAAAAATATAAAAAAATAATATTATATATATAGAATAAAAATTATTATTTTATTTTAAATTAAATTTTTTATAAAAAATATGTCATTTAATAACAATCCAAATAATTCTTTTAGGTATGATATATATGTACCAGATATTGAAACTGAACCATTATATAATGCATTTAATGTTGATAATATGAAAGAAAAATTAAATATTAATCCAAATTTTGAAGCTATTAATGGTCAATATAGTTTAGATAATTTAAATATATCAAACCATGGTGAATATATTAAACGATTAGAAAACTTAGAAAATAATAAATTTGATTATGATAGTGATGATAGTGATAGTGTATTTAAAATAAATAAGAAATATAATGATAAATATCAACAACAGCAATATTTTAATTATTTAGTTAATAATAAAAAATATAATAATAAATTAAAAAATAAACATAATAAATTATATAAATTATTTGATTCATATTTATATATATTTTTAATAATAATTTTATTTATTATTACATTATTTCAAAAAAATAGAATAGATACATTAAATGATTTACTATTATTTAAAATAAATAATATACAACCACAAATAATATCAACTACAGGATTATAGAATAATATTTATATCTAAATATATATTTTTTATAATATATTATATATTATAATAAAATGAGTAATAATATTTGTTTTTTATGTAATATTACAAATAAAACAAATTATTATATACCTTTTGTTTGTAAAAAGGCAGAATGTTTTCATATGGTACATAAACAATGTTATATTACTAATATGATTAATAAAATGACATGTACTGAAAAAATATTTATAAATAAATATTATAAAAATAATAATTATAAAAATAATATAATCTTTATATTATTAAAAAAAAAATTAAATATTGATGTTATTTTTAATATATATAAATATATATATGATGATTTTAGTATAATTACTATTATTAATAATAATAATAATAAAATTAATATTATTAATAATAGAATTAATAATATAAAAAATTATAGTTATGTAAATTATAACTATTGTTTATATAATAAATATATCAATGAAATAAAAAAATTAGAAAAGGAAAAATATAAATATATTAATAAAAATAATAAATATAAACAAACATTTGACTATTATTTATTTAAAGATAAATACTGAACTGCTGCAATTAAATGATATAATATTTCAGTATTTGATATAGAATGAAAATCATCATAATTTTTATTTTGTTCTATAGTAACTGCATTTGGTATTATTTTTTTTAATTCTTGAGCAATGACACCATTATATTTAATTTTTTTTGAATCATTTATATAATTATAATTTTTTACTTTAATATTCATAATTTTATTATATGAATCTTCTATGTTAGTTAAATTAATATTTTCTTTAATTCTTATATCTGATGATTCAACTAATCTAGTTATACTTAATATTCCATTAGAAGTTAAAGATAATACACTTTTATTTAAATTACCATTATTAACTAAATCTATTATTAAATTACCATTTTCTTTATTATTTGTAACATTATCTCCCAATATTGATATTGATCCAAATGTTTTAATTGTATCTATATTATTTTTTAAATCAAAATTTAATCCTACACCTAAATTATTTTCTGATGTTATATTTGGATAATTTAATAATGTTAATGGGTTTGATGTATTTATTTTATTTGTTGAACTAATCAATATAGTTTTATCATTTGGAGTTATAGTTAAAATACCATTATTTTTAACTTTAAAATCAACAAATGTATTATCTGTATTATTAGATAATCTTAAACAATTACCTTTGTTATTATTTATAACTAAATTTATATTTGTATCGGTTATATTAATACCTAATTTTTTAAATTTATTTATTACTACATTTGATATATTATCTGTTTGTAATTCTATATTTTGTATTTTATCTTCTTTTATGTCATTTTCTTGTATAACATTAGTTGTTGTTATATCATTTAATATATAACCTGGATTTAATGGTATACTTACTTCTGTATTTATATCACCTATAGAAGATAATTGTATAGCCTTTGGTTGTCTATTTCTCATTGCCATTATAATTTATTTATATTATAATATATTATAAGTTATATATTATTATATTATCATAATTAATATTCAATTTATATAATTAAAAATTTTAATTTTCATTTAAAAATAGGATAATATATATATATATATAGTTTTACAATATAATAATTTAATATTTCAAAAATAAATAATGACTAACCTAACTAATGAAGATGTAAATTTTATTTTTGCATTATATAACTTATATGCAAATAAAGGATGTTTTCAACTTGAAGAATATGGTATGGTATTTACAGTATTTTCTAAGATTAAGAAGTTTTTAATTGAATTAAAGACACATGAAGGTAAGGAATCAGCAAGTGAAATTAAGTTAGAGCTAAGTCTAGAAGATTTACAATTTACCTTAAATGTATTAAAAGTATGTTCACAACGAACAGCTACTGATGTAGATGAAATGGAAAAGTTATCATCATTTTATCAAAAACTAAAAGCCATTATTTCTGAAAATTCATCAAAGCCAGAAGAAGCAAAGCAACTAACTAGCATTGAAGAAGTAAGTAGTTAAATAAAAATAATAAAAAAAAATAAAAATTAATTTTTTTTTAATCAAATTGTATTGATTTGAATTTATCATCCATTTTTTTTAATTCATCATCATTAATATTAATTGGCCATGATACTTTTAATATAACTAAATCAGGTTTAATATTTAAACCAACTGTATATTTTTTTTCTTCTAAATTTTGAATAATTTTATAATATATTCTTTTTTGTAAATCTTTATTAGACATGAATTTGCATGATAAATGATTAAAATGTGTTGGTAAATTCATTTTAGTTTCTATTTCATTAATTCTATATGCATTATCTATTTTAGAATATATTTCAATTAATAATTTTTGAATTTCATCTTCAATTAATGTTAATATAGGTAAACTTTGTTTTAATTCTTGTGCAGATCTTTGTTGTCTTGAATGATTCATTATATATTATTATATATATATATAATAATAACTTAATTATTTAATTAAAAATATATTTTATAATCTATAATAAAGTTTACATTTTTTTTCTTCTAATAATAAGAAGTTTATAGATTTGGCAGATATATTTAAGAAACATGGAAAATCAGATGATATAATTTCACTTTCATAACTAAATGTTAATTTAGATGTTTTTGATAAATTTAAATACCCATTAGGTTGGTATTTTAATTCATCTTCTAAATAAAAATTCATGATAAATGATCCTGTATCATTTAATGCCATATTATTAGTTTTACTATGTTTATATGGTAAATATGCATTATAAAATTGAGAAGACATATGTTCAAATACATTAATTTCATTACATCCCATACATAATGCTTTAATTATATTTTCTTTTTCATAATAATATGCATCAGTTTGTCCTAATGTATCAGTTGGGCCAAATATAACTGGATATTTTATATTTGTTAATGTTAATTTATTATTTAAATACCATGTTTCCATACTATTATCACTAGATAAGTTTTCAACTGGTCTAAATGAAATATATAGTACTTCTGTTGGCCATTTAAACTTATCTAATTGTACATCACCATATGAATTATTTATAATTAATTGATTTGATCTATGTGTTCTAATTAGTGTAAAACCAGTTCTATTAATAAATATATCTAAAATTTCAGGAGAAATAAAAATGTGCTTTACATATAATGCACACTCTTCTATAGTTGGTGGATTATATAATTTACCAGTATCACCAGCTACATTATCACAATATGTTATATCTGTTCTCGTACCAAAATTAAATTCTATAAAACTTTGTAATGTTGGTATATTATGATTTAATAATGCATATTTTGAATCAGTAAACCAAAATAATAAAGGAATAAATAATTCAAGTGAAGGTTGTGTTCTTTTTAATGTTTGTGGACCATTTTTTATCATTTTAACTTCTCTAAATTCATGTAATTGAGGATCTGATGTTATATATGCTTCTATAGGTACTTCTTGTCCTATACATTTTTTCCAAGCATTTTGTTTATCTAATGGTAATGAATATTGATAATAAAAATTATAATCTTCACAAGTATATTCATCTATAGTTTCACCATCTAATACCATTTTTGTATTTTGAATTAATCTATGACCTAGGTAATCACAATATCTTACTTTATTTAATGCATTAATTGAATTAAATTCTGTTAATTTAATATATAATACCATATCACTAAAAAAATCACCATATATTGGTATTTTAAATTGACATGTCCCACCTAATTGTGGTTTTATACTTACAATAGATTTACTATATTCAGACCCGATTGAAACAAATGGTTTAAATGTACGGCTTAAATAAAAATCATGTGTTAGATTTATATCAGCAATAGTTGGTAATATATTAGTATTATTTAATATTTCAATTTGTTTTTTTATTATATTTATTTTTTTCATAATAATATCATATTTAGAAGGATAATTATCTAATTCAATCTTTAACTTATTAAATTTTTTATATAATAAATCCAAATTAGTATTTACTTTATTTAATTTATCAGATTTTATTTTATTTATTCTTTCTTCTAATTTCTTAGTTGCTAATAATATATTATCTTGTGCACCATGGTTAACTAGAATAGTAAATGATCCTCCTGTAGCTCCAGACATGTTTTTATATTTATAATAATAATATTAATATTAATATATTTATATATATTAATAAATTTAAAATAAAATATTAATTTTTTAATTAAATTTTTATTTTTTTATGTATATTATTATTATTATTATTATTAGTATTTTTTTTTCTTTTTTTTTCTTTCTTATTATTTTTTTTTATTAACATATTTAATATTTTATTATATAAATTTTTATTATCTATATAATTTATTTTATTTGTACTACTATATGAATTATCATCATCATCATTTATTTTAATAAATTTATTAAATTTATTATAATATTCATCTATTGTATACCAATTATATATATCTAATTCAAATATATATATATTATTATTAGGATGTATATATCTAATAAAACCATCTATATATTGTATTTTAATAAATTTAAGATCTTTAAATTTTAATTCATATTTATCAAAAAATAGTTTTGCACACATTATTTCGTTATAATGTGTACATTGATTTAGATAGGAATATATATTAACACCACCCTTATAACGTAATAATTCATAATTATTATTTAAATTTAAATATTTATTCATATTAATATATTAATTAAGAAACAAATAATTATATTAATGGGTAATATAATTATTTATATGAAAAATAAATATAATTATTTATTTGATTTTTTTAATAAAAAAGAATTAGATATTATTATTAAAACAACTATATATAAAAATTATAATAAATCTTTTTATTATAATATAAATGAGAATTCAGTAGAACCTAGATGTATTATAAATTCATTAACTAATATTTATGATATAAATATATATCATTTATCAATATTATATGATTTAATTAAACAAAATAATATAGATTTTTATTACCACACTGATGAATTAAATATGCAACAAAATATTTATTTATATACTATAATAATTAATATACTACAATATGTTAAAAAATTAAATAATTATCAAAAAACAATATTTTTCTATAATTATATAAAAATATCAGATGATAATATTTATATAAATATAGAAAATTTATGTAAACATATAATATTTAATAAAAATATTATATTTTCAATTGAAATATATCAATTTAGTATTATATTATATAATATTTTAAAAAATAAATTTAATGATAATTATCATATAATTAAAATATTAGATCATTTTAAAACTAATAATCATTATGATTTTAATTTAATTATTGATAATCTAATTATTAATTTATATAATAATATATTTTATAATTATTTAGTAATATACTATACTAATTATTATACAAATGTAAAATTTGATTATATAGATATAGAAAATAATATATATCAATTAGAATGTAATAAAATATTATATATAAATAATATTAAATGTAATCTTTGTAATAATATTAGTTATTTTAATTATACTTATAATAAATTACCTAATTTTTGTTTAAATCATAAAAATAATGATATGGATTTTAAAAATTTAAATATTATTAATGATAATGATTTAATAAAAAATATGCCATTGATAAAACAAGTTAAATTATTAGAAAATAAAAAATTAAATATAGTAAATTTAAAAGATATCAATGATTCAAATTTATGTATTACATGTAGTTCTAATTATAAAAATATTATTAATTTTCCATGTGGGCATATTTATAGTTGTTCTGTTTGTTATCTAAAAACAAAACATTATATATGTTATATGTGTAATGATAATATAAATAATATTTTTAAAGTTTATTTATAGTTTAATTAAAAAAATATGAAATGAGATAATATTATAGTACCAAGTGAAATAGTATTAAAAATATTGTTATTCGAGGGTACATTAAATATTTTTTTAAAAAATTAAAAAATTATACACAAAATTATAATAATAAATTTTATAATACATATTTTATTTATAATAAGCTTACAAAAAAATCTAATTATTTATTAGAATGTTATTGTAGATATAAAAATATTAATAATTGTTTATGTAGTGATATTATTATGTATAATAATGAAATTATTAATGTAATAACTAAACCAATTACATATAATGATTATAAATTAAAATTTTATAAATTTATTCCATATTATTTATTTACTAAATTTAAAAATTATAATATGTTACAATATATTGATCAATATTATTTAAATTTAAATCAAAATTTAAAATTAATGAAAAAAGAATTTATAAATAAGATTATATTAGATTTACCTGAAGATAAATATTGGAGATGGTATATGGAAATTAAACATGATAAAAAAATAAAATTTAAAGAATATAGACAATCAATTAGAGAACTTAAACTAGTAAAAAAAAAATATAATATAATTTATAATTGGCTTCATAGAAGATATTTTATAAATAAATCTATAAAAATTGTAGAATATTTCTATAGACCATATAATGAAGGATATTATATTGCATTAAATCATTTTAATAGTTTAATTAAATAAAAATATATTTTTTATTATTATAATTGGATATTATCAACAATGTCATATACAATATCATCAACTGTAGTAGATTGATAATATTCATGATTTGCAGATTCTGTATCAATAAGTAATTCTTTTTTTACATATTTACTTACATAATATTTTTTATATTCATTATTCCAACCAATAAATATCTTTTCATTTAAATTAAAATGATTCATCATATTTTTATTATCTGTCAATAAAATTAAATGAATATTATTTGTATTCATAATATAACTTACGAATTGTTCCTTATTATTATAATATAATTCTTTAACAAAATAATAAATTGTTTTTTCTTCTGTATTCTTAGGTAAACATGAATTTAAAATTTTTTCTAATAATTTTAAATTTTCATCAGTAATATTAGTTAAAATATTAAGATTCATAATCTTATTATACATTTTTATTAATTTTGTTTGATAATTCATCATTTTTGTATATTTATAAATTTATATTTTTTAATAAATTGAAAATTATTATTAGTTTATATTATACTAATATAATAACTTTAATATATAATATAATTTATAATTAATATAAATTTATATAATAATATTAATATATAGTATATATTAATATGGAAAATATTAATTATATATTAGAAAATGCACTATATAAAGTAAATAAATATAAATATACAGATTTTTATTTAAAGATAAAAAAAGAAATTATAAATTATTGTAAAAAAAATTTAATTATATTAAAAGATAAAGATGAAATAGATAATAATTTATATAATTTATATACAGTAGATCCATATAAAGTATCAAATGAATTAACAAATATATTATTTAAAGTGGATAAATATATTTCATTAATAACCAATATACATAATAAATTTTATACTATTAAAGTTAATAATGAAAGTTTAATTAATATAGATCTATTATTTATCTATAATAATAAACAAATATATAATATAATTAAATTTAAAAAAATAGATGATTTATTTTATTTACCACCTTTTATAAAATTAATAAATATATATAAAGAATTATATAATATTGATGTATTTTATAATTATAATAGTAATATATTATATGATAAGCAAATAGAATATTTATCTCAAATATTAATAGAATATAAATCAAAAAATGAACAAATAAAAGATAATAGTAATTCGATTAAATATAATTTAATAAAAAAAATTATAGATAAAATAGAAAATAATAATATTTTACATATTAAACTAGATTATTATTATTTAATAGAATTACAAAATTATTTTAATATTAATAATATTGTAGATTATAATAATACTTTAAGTATTATTATACAACAAATATCAGATATTGATATTATTAAAAATATATTAATATCAATATATAAAAAAAATTATTCATATAATAAATATGATAATGATATTATACATATACAAAAAAATAATACATATATTATAAATGATTTTAGATTAACTCATTATAAAATTTATTTGATTTATTATAATAAAAAATATAAAAAACATAATCATATATTATTATTAAATGTATTTAATTCTTTAGAATATGAATTATTACCTGTTATAAAATCAAAAAATAATATTACACATCATTTTGTAATATATAGATTTATATTTATAGTAATATTAAATATATTATTATATGAAAAAACACATTTATATAAAATTAATAATTATATGAATATAATTATTGATATAGAAAATATACTAAAAAATAATAATGATAAATTATTACAAATAAAATTTGAATATATTGGTATTTTTAAAGACTATGGATTAGATAAAATATTATATAGTAAACAATTTAAAGATTATCCTTATAGACCATTAATTTATTATAAACAAAATAATAAATTAAAATAATTTTAATTTAAATAAATATATATATAGATATATATATATTTAATAATATGGATTTTACAACTTTAACAACTGCAATTAATTCTAACCCAGATAATAATTGGGATTGGGATGCATTATCAAGAAATACAAATATTACATTAGCTTTTATTAATTTGCATCCAACTAAACCATGGGATTATTATAGTTTATCATATAATCCTTCAATTACTTTTGCTGAAATTATTGCAAATCAAGGGCATGCATGGAATTGGGATAAAGTAAGTTGTCGACAAGATTTAACTATGCAAAATATTTTAGATAATCCAGGAGAAGCATGGAATTGGGATAACTTATCAAGGAATAATGCAATTACTATTGATGATGTTCGTAATAATATTGATAAACCATGGAACTTTCAATTAGTAACTAAATATAAAAATGCAACATTAGATGATATTACTAATTATCCTACAAAAGGATGGTGTTGTAAATCATTATGTTCAAAATATAATTAAAAAAATAATTAATAATTTATTTATGTAGAAATTTCAGATTGTTGTAGATAGTCATTTAATAATTCTTTTAATTTATTTAGTGCATTATCATTTTTTTTAATAATATCACTATATAATAATGATATTATTTTTGTATTTTTATCAAGTTCTGTTTTTTTACTCTTTACTTCTTTTTTTTCTTTAAGATTTTCAATATCTTCTACTGTATATAAGATATTGTCATATTTATTAATATTATCTTTTAATTCTTGCTTTAAGAATAATAATGGTGTCATTTTTTTAGACACTTTACTAGCTTGTTTTACATTATTATTAAATTCCATATTACCAAATAAATCTAACTTCGTTTCAATTTTATTACCAATTTCTGTCATTAGTGAATTTTCTAATACAATTATATCTTTAATTTCTTCTTTAAATTTTATATTTTCTTTTTCTAATTTTGTAATACGTTTATTTAATTCTTCAAATTTATTCATTAATTGTTCAAATTGATTTTTATCCATTTTTTATAAAATTTTTATCTTTAAAATAAATTTTATTATTATAAATGTATATATTATTATAATAATTTATATTTTTAAATTCAATTTTTTATTTCTATATTTTTTTCATGATTATTAAAAACATTCTTATATTTATATTCTATACGTAATACCTTATTGTACATTTGTTTAGTTCTATTGCTACTATTATATAGTAATGCATAGTCCTTATCATCAATTTTATTGATTTTTATATCATAATCTTCTCCTAAATATATGTCTAATTTTTTTAAATCAGACTGGTTTGATATTGGTTTTTTATCTAATAGCAATTTTTGTATCTTTTTTGTAATCCTTTCTATCAATATTTCTTTAGAATCGTTATCTATTATACTCCATTCGTTATTATAATAATAATAAAATGTATCTTCTTCTTCATTATACTTTATTGTTTTATTTTCTGGAAAATTATCATTATTAAATATTAATTTAATGAAAAATCTAAACATATCTATTGATAATACATCTATTCCCTTATATTTTAAATCTTCTACTTTTAAATCTGTATTATTTTTTATTTGTAATGGCAATGTATTATTTAATAATTTTTGAATCTCTTCTGATAATAATTTCTTCTTTATTTTACTTATATCTTCTTCTCCAAAATTATTAATAATTATTGTATTATTTGAATTGATGTTTGAATTAATCATTGAATTATTATTTAATTTTAAACTTTGGTTTTCTAATTTTAATTCTAAATTTTCAACTTTTAATTTTAATTCTCTATTTTCTTGTTCTAATTCAATTTTATCACATGGAAATTTTCTATTTATGTGATTAGTTAAATGATGATTTTTTTTAAATTCTTTATAACATCTATTACATTTAAGTATTTTATTACATGGGTTTTTTCTATTTATATGATTATTTAATTGTTGTTTTGTTTTAAAATTTTTATTACATTTAATACAATAAAAGTTATTCATAATATATATTATTATATATTATTATTATTTAATATATAATTATTAAATTGGTACTAAAAAAATAACATATATTACTAATAATATTATATAATATATAATATAATATATAATATTATTAGTAATATATAACTATATATTTATTAAAAAAATACTTTAGTAGTATTTTTTTAATAAATTAATTTATTTTTTTCATTAATTAAATTTGTATGCGTATTATTAATAATATTTTTTAATTCTTCTAATTTAATTTTATAAATTTCATTATTTAATTTATACGTTTTTAAATTTTTAAATATAAGGGATTCTAATTCAGTTGGATATTCTGTTTTAATATAATATATATATTTAAATTTTTCATTTGGTAATCTACCAGTATTATACCCAGATAATCTATTTTTAATATTAATTGTTCTACCTATTTTATATATATTTTGAATTTCATAACATATACAAGATGCTATATAAATATATCCATCTATAGATAAATTATCATTTACTATATCTATGTTATCTACTATATTTAATTTTAAATTTTGATTTTCTATTTTTTAATTTGCAATTTCTAAATCTTTTTTAATTCTCTAATTTCTTGTTCTAATTTTATTTGTTTACATGGAATTTTTCTATTTATATGATTTATTAAATCTCTATTTAATTTAAATTCTTTATTACATCTATTGCATTTAAGTATTTTATCACATGGATTTTTTCTATTTATATACCTATCATAATAACATTTATAATTAAATGATTGGTAACATTTAATACATATATATTTATTATTATTCATTTTATATTAATATATAAAATAATATTTAAATTAAATTTATTAAAATTATACTTAAAAATATTATTTTTTTATATATAAGTATGTATAATATATATTTTATTATACTTATAATACAAATTTAAACAACTTATAAAATATTTATTATTATTATAATACTATATTGGTATATAATTAATAACTTAAAAATAAAAGTATAAAATATTTTTAAAATATTCAAAAAATTTTTTATAAATAAAAAAAAATAAAATTTATTTTTCATAAAATATTACAAAAACAATTTTCATTTTTTTCTTCATAAATAGTTTCTAATTTTTTATTAGTATTATAAAAATTAAAATTTTTCATTTTTTTTCCTTTTTATAATATTTTTTATAACATTTTCCATTATAATTAGATGTAATAGTTTGTTTAGTTAAAGTATAATCGTATACATTATCTTTTGAATTAAAGTAATCTAAACACATATTAAATTAAACTATATTAATTATATAAAATTAACTAAAATAAATTATCAATTTTATTATAATATTCATCTATTGTTCCATGATTTTCAATCAATATATCATATTGTATATTTGATAATTCTTGTTCTGATTGATGTAAATCATTATTATTAAATTCACCTTTTGTAATTTTAATTAAAGTACCACCATGATTTGTAATCATATTAGCCTCATCTATGAATCTAATATCTGATATAACTATTTTTTTATCTTTATTTTTTTCATACCATAAATTAAAATTATGTATCCAAATTGTATTTTCCATATTATTTAATTCAGGTATATGTTTAATTAATTCATCTCGAAATAATTGTGTACCAACTGTTTGTAGTAATTTTCTAGGTGTTACATTATTCCATCTTGCATCTGGGACTTCCTTTAAATTTCCATTTACTTGTTCATTAGATAATTGGAAAATAGATTTACATGCTTCTTTTAATGGTTGTGCTAATGACATTTTTGTATATCCATATTTTTTTACAATAAAATCTGCTAATGTATCTTTTCCAACTTGTTTTTGACCAACTAGTCCAATTAATTTCATATTTATTTATATATTTAATTAATAATAATTATTATAATTCAATTTTTTAAATATTATTTAAAATATAAAATTGAATTTTATATTTGAATAAATAATAATATAATAATATAATTTTTATACATAAAATATTATAAAAATATGGAAAACTTAAATATTAATAATGATGAATTAAATGTAATTAATAGACACGGAGATGTTATTCCTTTAGATTTTAATAAAATTTTAAAAAGATTAAATGAATTAATTAATATGGAACCTAAGTTAAATATTAAAGCAGATAAAATTGCACAAAAAACAATTTCTATGATGGTTAATAATATTTCAACTTATGAATTAGATATGTTATCTAGTCAAATTTGTGGTTCTTTAATTACAGAAAATTATGATTATAATTTATTAGCATCAAGAATTGTTATTAGTAATTTACATAAAGAAACAGAAGAATGTTTATTATTAACATTAGAAAAAATTAATGAACTAACTGATGAGAATGGACATTTAATTAATATAATTAATAATAAATTAATTAAGTTTACAAAAAATTATTATAATGATATCCATAATATTATTAATTTTGAAAAAGATTTTACATTTGATTATTTTGGAATTAATACATTAATGAAATCATATCTATTAAAAGATAATAAAAAAAAGATTAATAATATTATAGAAAGACCACAACATTTATGGATGAGGGTAGCTATTGGTATTCATTTATGTTATACTAATGATGATGGATATTTTAATGGAAATTATGATTTTAGTAATATTGCAAAAACATATGAATTATTATCAAATGGATATTATACCCATGCAACACCTACATTATTTAATGCAGGTACTAAACATTCATCTTTATCTTCTTGTTATTTATTAGAAGTACCTGATGATTTAAATGGTATTTATAAAACTCTTACAGATACTGCTAAAATTTCAAAATGGTCAGGTGGTATTGGTATTAATATTACTAAAGTAAGGGCAAAGGGATCTTTAATTAAACAAACAAATGGTAGGTCAGATGGTATTGTACCAATGTTAAAGGTATATAATGATTCTGCTTTATATGTAAGTCAAGGTGGTGGAAAACGAAAGGGATCTACTGCTGTATATATTGAACCATGGCATGCAGATATTGAAGGTTTTTTAGATTTAAAAAAACCAATCGGAGATGAAGGATCAAGAGCAAGAGACTTATTCTTAGCTTTATGGGTTCCTGATATCTTTATGAAAAGATTAATTGAAGCAATTGAAAATCAAGATAAAATTGTTTATTGGTCACTTATGTGTCCACATAAATGTATTAATCTTATTAATTGTTATGGTGAAGAATTCGAAAAAAACTATATTGAATATGAAAATAATAAAAAATATAATAAACAAGTTAATATTTTAGATTTATGGAATCATATTCTAGAAATTCAAATGGAAGCAGGTGTTCCTTATATTATGTATAAAGATCATGTTAACCGAAAATGTAATCAAAATAATCTAGGAACTATTAATTCAAGTAATTTATGTAGTGAAATTAATATTTATACAGATGAAAAAAATACTGGTGTATGTAATCTTGCAAGTATTTGTTTAAGTAAGTTTGTATATATTGATGAATCTGATTGTCCTCAATTTAATTATTATAAATTAAATGAAGTAGTACAACAAGTAACTATTAATTTAAATAAAGTTATTGATAATAATGCATATCCAACTCCAGAAGGGAAGCATAGTGATTCTATTAACCGACCAATAGCTATTGGTATTCAGGGTTTAAGTGATGTGTTTATGCAGTTTAAAGTAGCTTTTACATCAAAACAAGCCAAGGAATTGAATAAACATATTTTTGAAACAATTTATTTTGCAGCATTAACAGCATCAAATAAATTATCAGAAAAATATGGACCTTATAAAAATTATGAAGGATCGATGGTTTCAAAAGGTATTTTACAACATGATTTATGGAATGTTACACCAAGTTCAGGTTTATGGGATTGGGAATTATTACGTAAAGATATTAAAAAATATGGTGTATATAATTCATTATTAACAGCATTAATGCCAACAGCATCAACAGCATCAATTATGGGTAATACTGAAAATTTTGAACCAATTACATCTAATATGTATATGAGAAATGTATTAAGTGGTAATTTTCAAATTGTTAATAAATATTTAATTAAAGATTTAATTAATTTAAATTTATGGAATAATTCTATTAAACAACAAATTATTGCTAATGATGGATCTATTCAAAAAATTGATGTTATTCCAGATAATATTAAAGAAATTTATAAGACTATTTGGGAATATAAATTAAAAGATTTAATAGATATGGATAAAGATAGGTCTGCGTATGTATGTCAATCAGCAAGCTCAAATAGATATGTAATTGACTGTACAACAAATAAGTTAACTAAAATGCATATTTATACTTGGAAAGCAGGACTTAAAACATCTAGCTATTATGTAAGAACTAAAACAGTAAATGCAGTTAAATTTACTGTTGATCCTAAATATATTAAAAATTTAAAAAAAGAAAATAAAACAACTACTACTAATTATGATGAAAATGAAGAAACATGCATGGTATGTAGTGCTTAATTATAATATATATAAATTAAAAAATAAAATTTATTTTTTTTATTTAAAGATAAGTGGTATTATTAGTATAAAGTTTTTATATAAAAAAAAGATATAAAAAAATGAATATAATAAAATTAAAAGATATAAATATATTAGATATAATTAAAGATAATAATCAGTTATTAACAGTTAAAGAATTTTTATTAAAAGCTAAATATGATATTGATAAATTATATTTTGATAAATTATAGTATAATATTAAAGATGATATATGGATTTATATAGATAATGAATTAATATTATGGATGGGATATAAAGATATAAAACATGGTAAAGAACAAATTATTAAATTATTAAAAAAATATTTTAAAGAAAATGAAGATTATAAAATATTAAGTAATTCTGAATTTGATATTAATAATTTTTGCGCCTGTGTAAGTAGGGAGCAAAATAATTCAGATGAAAGTGAATATATTGAAGAAAAAAGTGGAGCCCACAATAAACAATATACAACAGTTTCTTCAGACTGTTTTAAAGAATTATGTATGCATATTGGGACACAGAAATCAAAAGAAATTAAAAAATTTTATATAGAACTTGAAAAGATATTTAAAATTTATTTGGAATATCAAAATAAATGTCAAGTAATGTTATTAAATGAATCAAATAAATTATTAGAAGAATCAAAACAAGAATTGATTGAAGAAAAAATAAGTAATAAAGAGCAACAAAAATTAGAAAGACATAATTTATTAATAGATAAATTTAAAAATAAAAAATGTATATATTTAGCAGAAATTGAAGAAGATAAATATATTAAAATTGGATCATCAAAAGATATAAATGACAGACAATGTGGACTTAAATATAAATATAAAGTTAAATATATAATAGATGTATTTGAATGTGATAATCATATAGAAGTAGAAAGATTAATATTTAATAATGATATAATTAAAGCATACTTATATAAAGAAGAATTAAATAATAATATTTCAAAAGAAATAATTAAATTAAATAAAGAATTTAATTATAAACAATTATTATCAATAATTACTAATATTATTAATAATTCAAATTCAGATTTTTTAACTCCTTTACAATTATTAGAAAAACAACGTTTAGATAATGAAACAAAGCGATTAGATATTATATCAAAATTAATAGATAATGGTTATAATCCAGATATAATTAATAATAGAAATATTCAAACAAATAATATTGAAACAAATAATGATGAAAAAAAAATAAATAATAATATATTAGATAAAGAACAAGTTTTATCTATATTTAAAGAAATTATACAAGATATGGATACTAATAATGATAAAAGAATAATTGATAAAGAAAATGAATATAAAGATATATTCAAAAATGAAATGCAAAAATTCAATGAACAATACATAGTACCTGAAAATATAATATTAAATGTATCAAAAAGAACACCTAAAGGTAGAAAAATTCAAAAAATAGATCCAAATAATTTTAATAATATTATTAAAGTATATGATAGTATGATTTATTTATTAAGAAGTAGTGAATGTATTGGGTACCAAAAGTCTAGTATACAAACTGCTATTAAAAATAATAAAATATATAAAGGATATAGATGGAATTTTGTAGAAAAAAATGAAGATCCTAATATTAGTAATATATCCGAAACAGTTAATAATAAAAATAAAGCACCAATTATAGATACTATAATTGAATTAAATGAAACAAAAACATCTATATTAAATACTTATAAAAATAAAGATATGGCAGCTAAGATGAACAAAATTGGAAAGATAAAGATGGTAAATATAATTAATAATAATGAAAAATATAATAATAATTATTATATAAAATTATCAGAATGTGATAAAAAATTATTAGATAGTTATAATAAACCTATTTATAAAAATGTAAGTAAAAACGCAACATCAATAGTCCAATTAAATCCAATAAATAACGATAAGCATATATTTAATACAATTGGTGAAATTTATATAAAATTAGGAATTTCTGAAAAAAGTATAAAAAATGCAATAAATTCAAAATATTTATATAATGGTTTTTATTGGAAATATTTAGATTAAAAATTCTTATATATTTTTTTTATCCAATACAACTTTTTTTATATTTAGGATCTGTATGGTTTTTTCTCCATTGTGCTTTTTCTGCATGTTGATCCATATTTAATGTTAATCCATATCCATATGTATATAAACTATTAGTTGTACATCCATTATCTTCCCATATTTTTTGCGCACATGCCTTAGATAAATTTGTACTGGTTTTATTATATTCTGAACATGGGTCTACAATTATATCAGCAATTGCTATTTCTTGTAATTTTGCAACTTCAGCATCTTTTGCTATTATATCAGCAATTGCTATTTCTTGTAATTTTGCAACTTTTTCATTTGTAACATCTACAGCACTATTTGCAATATCAGTTTTTACATCTATAGCACTATTTGTAATATCTTTTGTAACATCTACAGCACTATTTGCAATATCAGTTTTTACATCTACAGCACTATTTGCAACATTTTCATTTGTAACATCTACAGAACTATTTGCAATATCTTTTGTAACATCTATAACACTATTTGCAACCCCAGATGAAATATCTACAATCCCACTAGTAATATCAGTTGTAACATCTACAGCACTATTTACAGTAGACGGATATAAAAAGTATAATAGTATAGCTAATACTAATAATGCAATTCCAATTTGTATAGAATAATCCATATTTTTTTATAATTATTTTAAATATATATATATATATATAAATTATAAATTAATTATTAATAATATTTTTTAAAAAATACTGAAGTTTTTAATACTTCTTTTTCATTTATATTATATATAATATTATTTTTATCTAATATGTTATTATACAAAATATTTAATTGATAATCTAATAAATATTTTGTATTAATTTCTATTTTTTTTATAACATTTATATTTATATATTGTGTTAAATCATATAATGTATCATCATATATACAATTATTATTAATATAGCATATATCATTATCTAAATAATATTCATCATTATAACAATATTTATTACCAACTAAAAATATTTTAATTATATTCATTATATTACTATCAAAATAATCATTTATATTTAAACATTCAAAATCAATATTCATATTAAATATTAAGTATAATATTAATATAATAAATAATCAAATATATATTTAAAATTAAATTTTAATAATGGGAAATAATACAAGTACATTTATTCCATCTATTTTATATGGTGTATTAGAAAAATCAGAAAATAAAGTATTAAGTACACCTTTTTTAAAAAAACATAATTTATATCGTTTACCTACATTCATTAATAATACAAATGGATATAATTTCGTATATGGTGTAAAAATTATATTAAGTGATATTAATAAGGATGTATTTGAAGGCAAAGAATATATAGAAAATTTTATTAATTATATGAAGAATGAATATGATATTATGTATGAAACACCAGATATACATATTTGTATTGAAGGTAATTATAAATTAGATAGTATAATGCATTCATATCAATTTGATGATGCTATTGAAATAAGTAGTGAATCTGAATCTGATTTAGAAGAAAGAAGTGAAGAAAGTGAATTAGATATTATTGATAAAAAAATTATTGATAAAGAAAATATAGAAAATACATCATATACATTTTGGTAAATATTAAATAATTATTATTCTTTTTTTTTTTGAATTTAAATAAAT